>Ga0208195_1004314_pt1 | contig 11278 bp, 7 predicted proteins | sample AD_UKC077_MetaG_FD_184441 | JGI IMG/M metagenome (GOLD analysis project Ga0208195, IMG submission 184441) | Active sludge microbial communities of municipal wastewater-treating anaerobic digesters from USA - AD_UKC077_MetaG (SPAdes) (version 2) | ecosystem: Engineered > Bioreactor > Anaerobic >...
TCGTGTCCATGAGGAACGGGCCGAATATGAGGCCGACGACCGGCGGTTAGCGGATTAGGATTAAGATTAGGATTACGATTAAGATTACGATTAAGCAGGGTATCCACCAACAGAACTGCCATGCGCCCGTGCAAGCGGCAATGGGCAATAAAACCGGTGGTGCGGGTGTCTCGCCCAATGAAGGCAGCCGACGCCCCCATGACATGTGTAGCGGCTGGACGAGCAGACGCTCGTCCCTCCCTCCCGCGAAGGTAAGCGGCGGTCGCGGCGAGACCGCCCTACCGGCTGAGAGATCCCGCCGTTACCGCACGAAGAACAACGAGCCGGAGCCGTAGACGCGGCACCAGAAAGCGCCGGACGAAACAGCGAACTTCACGGTGTGCGTCTCCCAAGCGTTCGCCACGCTCCAGCGTCCGTTCAAATCGCCCGAACCGGCGTCCACGACGGCGGTACCGCGCGCGATCTCCCAGTTGCCCACGGCCTGCGGGTCGGGCAACGTGATGGTGCCGCTGCCCAGGATCGTGACCGTGCCGTTCGCCGTGATGAGCGGCCCCTTGTTCGCCGCCGTCAGCGTGAGCGCCGTGCCGTCGGGGATCTCCACGTCGCCGGGATACGAAACCTGCGCCGCGCCGTCGATCGCCGTGGCGCGGAACGTGGCGTTCACGCGCGTGACGCCCTCTGGCAGCGCGAGCGTGCCGCCCGCCATCTCGAAGTATCCCGTGAACCCGGCGGGGTCCGCGCCCAGCGTGAGATCCGCGCCAGCCGGCAGCATCAGCGTGCCGTCGCCCACGAGCGTACCCGCGAACATGTTCGTGCCCGCGAGCGCCAGCCGCCCGCTCACGAGGTCGAGCGTGCCCGAGCCCGAGACGTGCCCGACCTCCTCGTCCGAACCGTTCACTTCGAGCGTCGCGCCCTCCGCCACCGTCACCGAGCCGCCCACGGGCAGCACGCGCGCAGCACCCGCGTCCGCACGCATCGTCGCGCGGATCTGGTGCACGCTCAGCGCCTGGTCGAACACCTTCACCTCGTCGAGCGCGCCGCGGAACCGCGCCCATGTCGCCGTTGACTTCGAGCCGAGATAGAAGTAGCCACCGTCGCGCGTGGAGTCGCTCGTGAACGCGCCGTTCGCCGAGAAGCCGTCCACGTACTGCCCGTCCACGTAGTTACGCACGCCGACGCTGGGATGGTACGTTGTGGCGAAATGGTGCCAGCGCTGGGATGCATCGCAGTCGCGAAGGCCCGGCACCGTGATGCCGGAGCTGAGGTCGATCGAGTTGGCGCCGCCCTGTCTGCGCACGTAGCAACGCGCGCTCCAGGTTCTGTCGTTCACGTCGTACCAGTAGCTGAGCATGTAGCCGATCGTCGCGTTCGTGGGACAGCCCCAACTGACGAACGTGGGGTAGTGCGTGGAGATGCCCTGTTTGGTGTTCTCGTCCGCCTGGTGGGTCTGCAGCCAGAACGACACCGTGAACGGCTGTCCGTTCGACGGGATCGCCTCCGGAAAGCCCGCGCTGCGCAGATAGGCGGAATTGTACGCATCGAACTTGAGCGCCTTGCCGCCGAGGGGCGAGTCGATGAGCGCGAGCGTGCCGGTGCCGAACTTGGTGAGGGTGTTTGTGCCGGCGGAGTCTTTGCCCACGCTGGACGCATCTTCGAAGGCGTAGTGCAGCACGGGCACGGGCGCGTCCGCGCCCGCGTCCGGCACCGTGCCGCGCACGAGCGCCACGGGGTCCTTGCCCGCGTAGAGGCGCTGCACGCCCGCCGCGTCAACCGCCTCGGTGTAGATGCGCACGTCGTCGATGAGCCCTTTGAACTGACGGTCCGTCTTGTTGAGCTGCCGCCCGATGCACACCTGCTTCGCGAGCGGGATCGACAGAGGCCCCGCTTTGGTGATCGTCCACGTTTGCGAGCCGTCGCAGTAGACGGTGTACGTGTTCCCCTCACGCACAGCCACATAGTGGTGCCACGCGCCCTGCGGATTCGCGGGCGAAGGGATGATAGCGAAGTCGAGCGTGGTACCCCAGTGAGTGAGGCAGAGCGTGCCGGCGGAAATGCCGTTGTAGCGGAACACGACCTCTTGGAAATTGCTCTCTTTGCCGAGCGAAACGAACGTACCCTTGTCGCCGCAGTCCGCATCGGGCTTCACCCACACGCTGAGCGTGTAGTCCGTATTGCCCTCGAAGTGCGGTGACGTGACCGTCGCCTCGAGCTTCTGCGTCGAAGTGCCGGGGAAACGCGCCACCCAGCCGCCGCGCCCGGCGTCGTACTCGCGCGTCACGCCGCTCTGGGTGGTGAGGGTGTGCCCGCCGCATGTGGCGTCGACGCCGAGGTCGTCCTCTTCGAAATCGTAGACGGCGAACGGCTGCGGCAGCGTGGCCTCGCTCTGGAGAATCAGCGTGCCTGCGCGCACCTCGGTGCCGCCCGTGTGCGCGAGCGCACCGCCGAGCGCGAGCGCGCCCGGTCCGGTTTTCGCGAACACGTTCGCGCCGCGCACGCCTGCGTTGTAGGTGCCCGGTCCCGTCATCGCGAGTTCGCCGCCCGCGTTCATCACGATGCCGCCGCGCGCGGCGTTGCCGGCCACGCGGGCGAGGGTCTGCGTGCCGGCGAGCTGGATTTCGCCGTTCAGCTCGGTGCGCAGACGCGCGCTCGCGGGAATCGCCACCGGCTCGCCCGCCGCGCCGGCGAGGTCGCCGTCCGAAACCGGCTCGCCGCCGGCGAGAAGCTGCGCTACGCCCGTAGGGCCGAGCGCGCGCGAGTAGATGCGCACGTCGTCGATGTCGCCGCAGAAGTACCGATCCGACCCCGGCAGGCGGCCGAGGGTGATCTGCACAGTCTCAGGCAGTGTCATTTCGAGGACGATGCTCCGGTCGTCGAGCACCTTCACGCCGTCCACCCACACGGTGAGGCGGCAGCCTTCGCGCATCGCCATGTAGTGGTGCCACTGCGCGGGGTCCGCAGGGCCCGGAAGATTGCTCCTGTCGCCCGCGGGGTTCCAGTGGCCGAGCAGGAGCGTATTGCAGGAGCTGTTCACGAAACGGAACTGCAGAGGCTATGGTCGATTTGCTGCGACCCGATCGCGGCCAGCGTCGGGTAGCCGTTCTCGACGGGCGTGGCGAAGGTCTTCGCCCACAAGCTGATCGTGTAGTCCGAGTCGCCCGTGAGTTCGGTGGTGTCCGTGACGGTGGCCACGAGTTCGCCGCCCGAATTCACCGTGCCCGTGAAGCGCGCCACATACCCGCCGCGCGTTTCGTCGTAGATGCGCGTGACCGCGCCGCCCGGAACGAGGTCGCGTCCGTGGCCCGAGGAATCCCGCGTGAGGGATTCCTCGAAGTCGTACTTGACGAACGGCACGGCGGCGGGCGTTTGCGAGTCGAGGCGCAACCGTCCGGCGCGCGCGGCGTAGGTGATGTTCGCGGCGAGGTTCGTCACGTACAGGTTCTTGACCACGGCCGTCACGCGGCCCGTACCGGAAATGGCGTCGGTGAGGAAGTCCGAGCGCGTGGCGCCGAGCTGAAGATCGTTGCCCGCGAGCGGGATCGCCGCGCCCGTTTCGCTTTGGAGCGAGCCCATCGCCACCTGCGAGGTGTAGTTCGAGAGCGTGAGCGTGCCCGCGCCCGTCACGCGCACGTCGGTGAAGGCGAGCGCGGAATCCGTCATCGGGATCACCTGTCCTTCCGCCACTTCGAGCGTGCGGCGGGGCCTGCCGGCGGGATAGAAGGACGACACGCGCACGGTGCCGTCCCCCTCCTTGCGCGCGGTGCCGTAGTCGAAGGGATAGAATAAGCAGTTGCTGCCGAGCACGAGCGTGCCGCCGCTGACGCAAAGCGGGAAATAGCCGAGCGCGTTCGCGGAGGACCAGAAAACGCCTTTATTGTCCCGCCCCGCCATCCACCAAAGATAACTCTCGGGCGCCTCTTCGCCTTCTCCAAGCGCCGCAGGCTCGAACACGAGGCCTCCCATTGACGTTGCCTCTGTGGCGGTGATGGCCTGCTGGTCGCCGAGCTGAAAGTGAGCCACGTTGGTGCTCGCGGGCAGCACGCCCCCCGCCCAGTTCGTGTATTCGCCCACGGTGTTCGTGGCGGACCAGTATCCGCCTGCGGCCCCGTTCCAGAGGTTCGTGGTGACGTCCGCGTGCACCCCCGCTGCCGCGCAAACGAGGGCGAGAATCAACATGGTTTTTCTCATGGTATCGCACTCCTATGATTAGGAACCACTGCCGTATTCAAGTCGCGTTTCTTTCGGGTCTGTTACGCAACCATTATCATCTATTGGCAATATACCAAAAACCGTTGCAGGAAAGGTCATTTATCAAACAACAATTTTCTCATTTTCCAAACATTCCCACTCTGGCCCGTTAGCGAAACATGCTACACTGCCGACATGAATCGGGGAGGACGTTATCAAAAGACCGGGAGGCGTCCGTTAAAGGTCATGGTCGCCATGCTCCTGTCGGAACCGTCCGGACAGCGCAAGCTCGCCGGCGTCTTCTCCCATCTCGGAGCCAACCCGGACTGGGACCTGAAGATCCTGCGCACGCAGTCCGAAATAACCGCGGAAACCCTGAGGGCCGCCGCTGCGGACGGACTCGACGGAATCATCCTCTCGGTTCGTTACGACAAGGACCTCTTTTCCGTCCTGTCGCGGCTGAACTGTCCCGCCGTGGTCATGGACAACGATCCGCCGGAACTTCGCCGCCGGAAGAACCTCATCATCATCCGCAACGATTCGCGGGAAATTGCCAGAGCTGCGGCAAAACTCTTCAAGGACATCGGCACCTTCAAGAGCACCGCGTTCGTACACGACCGCATGGGTGCCGACTGGTCCGAAATGCGCGCCAAGGCGTTCACCGAAGAATCCGGCGGCAACGTGAAGACCTATGCGTCCTCGGGAAAAAACGCCGAAGAAGACCTCGCCCGGCTGATCGGCTTCCTCAAAGGGCTCGACTACCCCGCCGCCATTCTCGCCGCCAATGACGCCCGCGCGGCCGAGGTGATTGTCGCTGCGGCCGATGCGGACATCGAAGTTCCGCAGAAGGTATCCGTCCTCGGTATCGACAACGACCCTTACGTCTGCGACATCGTGACGCCGGGCATCTCTTCAGTCGAACCGGACTTCTTCGCCGAGGGCAAAGCCGCCGCGGAACTCCTCGACCCGCTGATGCGCGGCATCCATGCGAAGCGTGCGCGGCGCTTGGTTTTCGGCGTGAAGCGGGTAGTGCTCCGCGGCTCGACCGCCTACCAGCCGCCCGCGCAGAACGTGATCTCCCAGGCGAAGGACTATATCGCCGCCCATGCGACGGACGGCATAACGCCCGGCGAGGTGGCGAAGCACCTCGGCGTTTCGCGGACCCTTCTCGACCTCCGCTTCCGCCAGACGCAATCGCAAACCGTCGGCGCACTCATTACCGAAACCAAGCTTGCTGAAGTATCCAGACTTCTCAAAGCAACCCAAACGCCGATCGCCTCCATTCCTTCCCTCTGCGGCTTCAGGAACGCCAACGCGCTCAAGAACCTCTTCAAACGCCGCTTCGGCGCCTCCATGCGCGCTTTCCGAAACGGTGCGTAGAGCCGCTTTCATTCCAGTGAATCAGCCGTTATTCATGTGGAGGGCGAGGCTGTGCCGAGCCGTTTCGTTAACACCAACATCCCATATATGCCGTTCCTGCGCGATGCCCAAAAGGAATTAAAGAATCATGATCGGTTTTTCTGCGGCGGCAGCGACCAGTTCCGCCAGTTCTCGTTGAACAGGTGCTCGAAGTCGGCGCGGGAGAGAAGGTCTGTGAAAAGTTTCTTGTTCATGGTGGCGGAAGGCAAAGAGGACGCAGGACTCAGGACGCGGGACTTTGAAGATTTGCGGGGGACGTGACAGGGCGGGTGCCGAGGCAGTCGGGGTAACCGGAACAACTCCAGAAGGACGTCCCGGCATGCGGGCCTTTGCGGGCAGTGCGGAGACGCATGGGCTTGCCGCACTCCGGGCAGACAGGCGGGGCTTCAGCCGATGCGTCGCGGGCTTCCACGCGGCACTGGGTCAAACGCTCCCGAAAACCGCCCGACGCCAGAAACGTTTCGCCCTGCTGGCGCATTTGCGCGGCAAGCATGGCCATGGTGCGGCGGATGAGAACAATCAGCGTGTTGGCGACCACAAGCGGATCGTCATGTTCCATCCACGGCAGAAACGGCCGTTTGCCGACGTGAAACCAGACCCAAAAATCGTGCGTCGTATCGTCTGAAAACCGGAATGCCGGAAAGTTCAGCGTTTTGAGCGTCTGACACTCGTTGGCGTGTTCGCTCCACGGCACGGCATTGTGTTCCGCCAGAAAGATCTCGAAATCGCCCAACAGTTCGCCGAGGCTGGCCCGCGCCACATCGGTCAGTTTCATCTCGGTCTCTTTGGAGGTGGCGGCGCGTACCGACCCTTCGACAATATTTTGCCGTCCTGAACGGGCCGCACCGATCATCTGCCCGGACGTTTTGCCGAGCGGGTCTTCCTGATACGGGATGAAGCGCTTGCAGAAGGATATTGTGCCCAAGTGGATGAGCGTGGCGAAGTGGAAGGCATGCAGCTTGCGATAACCGCCGGATTTGTCGAAAAGCGGCGTCATTGAGATTTCTCCCTTTGGGTCTCAGGACTCGGGACGCCGGACGCAGCCGGGTCCGTGGGTCCTGCGTCCTGAGTCCTCTCATTGCGCAATCCCATCGAGCAGATGATGCGGGGTTCGCGGGCCGCGGTAGACGCATCATCGGCGACCACGCACCGTTCACCACGTTTGCGCAGATCGAGAACCGTTTCGATGATCTCTTCGACCGTGCGGCCGCGTTTCATCATCTGGCCGAGAATGAACTTGGCGTTTTCCAGCATGGGCAGGTTGTAGATATCGTCCACGGCGCGTTTGAGTTCGTCGGTGGCGAACAACGTATCGACGACATCCCGGAGATAGCCATCAAGAAGCGTGTAGAGCCTGAATTTGGTGCTGAAGCGCAAGCCGTGATGGTTTTTCCCAAGCCAACGACATCGCCGATCATCGCGCCGCCGTTTTTCTCCAGCCGGCGTGCAATCAACTTCACCGCATTTGCCTGAAAATCAAACAGCTCGCGCTCAAACACCGCCGGAAGGTTATATTCCGACATGCCATTGCGAGCTTCTTGGCTCAGATGATAGATGATCTTCAAGTAGACTTCATTCCCTTCATAAATATGGTCGCCGGGAAGCGCGTCGATCGTGTCGCAAATCATTCGCCAGCCGCGAAGGTTAAAGTACCCCGCGCAGAAGTCGGCGCGTTTCATGCCCGAATTACCGAGAATGCCTTTGAGGCCGGCTTCGAATCTCAAGTCAATGTTGTCGTAAATGCGTGACATAAGCTCTCGTAAAAGCCGCATCCCGCCATGCACCGACGCCGACACGGCACCGTGCCGTACTGTAGTTCAATCTGACCGGCAGAACAAGCCGTTTTCGATATCAAGATGTCGGTAGGCGGCGCACGGCGCGCAGGATGAGGAGCGCCAGCGCGGCCATCACGGCCAGCGAGACGAGCAGCAGGCCGTGCCGGGCGAAGAACCGGCGCACGCGCACAGCGGCACCGATATGGAGACCGCCGTCGGGCGCGGCGGCCAACGGCCAGACCTGCGCCTGTCGTCCGCCGCGCAGATAGTTCAGGACGCTCTGTTCGTAGACGGGCACCGCCACCGGCTCGGGATTGCCGTAGACCAGCGCGTAACGTGCGCCCGGCTCAGCGATGAAGAGCGCGCGGTACGCCTGGCGCAGCGCGCTCACACTGCCCGCCGCGAAGGTCAGCGGCGGATTGTCGTTGTTTTCGATCACCACCCGCAGCCGCGCCGCGCGCGTCTCGGGCAGCGCGATCTCGCACTGCTCGACCGGCGCGGTGTCCGGCAGGCGCACGCGCGTCAGCCGCCCGGCAGCCAGCTCGCGCCACCCGCCCGGCGCGTCGCACGACACTGTGACGCGGCGGTCGAAATTCTGCTGGTCGGGCTGCAGCACGAGACCGGTCAGCGGCCACTGCGCGGCCTCGACCGTCAGCACCGTCTGCTTGCGTTCGCGCTGCTCCTCGACCGTGAACGCCGGCACGGCCAGCCGCTCGGTGCGCAGGGTGTCGGCCACCGCCACCCGCCGGGAGTCGCGGAAGATCACGGCATCGATGCGGAACGGCCGCTGCTCCACGTCATAGCGCTTGAACGTGCGCTGACGGGTTTCCGCGGCGTCGCGCTCTTCAATCATCGATGCATAAGCCGAGAACACCCTGTCGTCGGCGCGGGCGATTACCAGCTTGAAGAGCCGGTTGGTGAGGTTCGGCAGCGTCACGCTTTCCTTCTTCACGTCGGCGTAGCGGCTGTAATCATACAGCGGTTCCGCGGTGCGCAACGGCACCCACGCGCCGTCCGCGCCCCGGATCGAGACCGTGACGCTCTGCTCGTAATCGCGCAGCGGCGTGCGCACCGTCAGGCGCGTGAGCGTGAGCGCGTTGGTGCCCTCCAGCTCGCACACCACGGCGAGCCCGCCGTCGGGAAGCTGCTCGACGCTTTTGAGGAGCGCCGGCCACTCGACATGGCGCTCCTCAAAGCGGTAAGCGCGTTCAGGTTCGACGGCGCGCGGGATGTCGCGTCCATCGGCATCGGTCACGCGCAGGTCGGCCCACTGCGGCTGCGTGTGGGCGAACACAGGGCCGTCCAACGGCACGGCGACCACCGCCGTGGCGGCGGCTTCGCCCAGGATCGCGCGCGTCACCCGCGCGCCGTCTGCGGCGGCCAGACTCAGCGCGGCCGCGCACCCTCCCGCACAGAGCAACATACGCATAAACAGTCTCTCCTACCTGTCCGGATCGGTGTGATCGTCCGTCTCGAACAGCGGCTTATAGGTCAAATACACGAACGATCCCAGCACCAGCAGCACGCCGGTGGAGATAAAGGCGATGATCCGGTAGAGCGTGGCCAGGCCGTCGAGGTCGGAGACCAGCAGCTTGAACACGGCCAGCGCGAAGAGCGCCAGCCCGCACCAGCGCAGCCAGCGCCCGCGCAGGCGGATGCCGGCGAACAGCAGCGCGAAGGCGAAGAGGGTCCAGACCAGCGTCACCGCACCGTTGCGGAATCCAGGGGCGAACACGCGCGCCAGCAGCCAGGCCTCCTGCGTGAGCAACAGCCATACCTGCAGCAGCACCAGGCCCGTTATCTTGGCGGCATGGCGGTGTGTACGCACCAGGCGCCACGCCGCGGTCAGTGTGACGGGCAACACGCCGCAGAGAAGGACACGCAGTCCCGTCGCCTGCCAGAAGGCGGCGCCGGTCAAACGCCAGGGACGCAACGCGTGATAAAAGTGGTGGAGATCGATCACCCATCCGCGCGCGCAGGCCAGCGCAAAGAGCGCGATGGCCGCCTTGGCGAGAAAGGGCTGTCCGGCGCGTTGCGCGATCCAGAGCATGGCCAGCGCCTGCAGGCACCAGGCGAAGGTCAGCCAATGCGAGGTCAGCATGAAGACCGGGCTCATGGCCAGAAAGATCGCCGCAAACGCGACGAAGAGCGTAAGCGCGGCGCGGTCCAGCACGGCACGGCGGATGCAGGCATAGACGAGTGCCACATAGACGGCTGCCACGGCGAGAGCGACCAGCCCCGCACCCTCACGTCCATAAACCGGCTTGAAAAGCAGAAAGGCCCAGGTCCAATAGATCGCGGCGTTGAGGCTGAGCGCGGTCCATTCAAACGCGCCGGTTTTGAGTTGCGTACGCAGGTGCAGCACGATCACCGAGAGCAGGTAGAGCAGGTGCACGCCCGAGGTGAAGAGCAGGTCGCGGAAGAGGTCGTCGGCCGTCGCGTGGCGCGAGCAGAAGAGGAACGACAGCCCGTAGGCGGCCAGCATGCCGAGTCCGTTCAGCACCGGCCAGCGGCGCACCCACGAGATGCCGAGCACGCCGGCGCCCAGCGCCAGCACATACGCATAGAAGAAGAGCGGATTCGCCGAGGAGCCGCCGAGCATCAGCGGCGTGGCGTAGCCGCCGACCACGCCGAGCAGGGCGATGCCGAGCGACCGGTAGAGCACCGCGAGGGTGCCGGCTGCGGCGGTCACGCAGGCCATCAGGCCGAAGGCCGCAGGCTGGGGCATCAGGTGATAGAGGATGGAGGCCGCATAGAAGGCGAAATAGAGCATCACGAAGCCGGCGCCGGCGAGGCCCTGGCCCAGCAGGTCGTATTTCTTGAAGAGCAGGCGCACGCCCAAAACGATCAGCGCCACGCCGGTCGCCAGACTCAGGACCACGCGCCCGAGCGGACCCATCAGGCCCTTCTCGATCGAATACTTGAGGAAAAAGGCGACGCCCGCGAGCACGATCAGGATGCCTGTGCGCAGCAGCCAGTGGGTCGCCGCCGCGTACTCCCACGACTCGCCGGGTTTGCGGTACGCCTCGCCGATGGTGAACCAGTTCCACGCCTGGGCCACGGCCCGCTCGACCGCGTTCTGCTCCTGCGGCGCGGGCGGTACCGTGCGCGCGGACTGCGGCTCGGGAACCGCCAACCGTGCAGGCGCCGCGCGCGGTTGTGGCGGCGCGGAAGGCGGCGGCGGCGCGTGTGCCGGCGCCGGTCCCGCTTCCTTGACGGGTTCGGCAGCGACCGGTGCGGCAGCCGCACGCGGCGCGGGTTTCTCGGACCCACTCAGCCTTTCCTCCAGTCGGATCAGCCGTCGCTGCACGTCCTCCATACCACGGCACAGGCTCGACACGCGGGCCAGCAGAATAAAGGGAATCACAAACAGAATCGTGACGACTCCCAACCCGATCATGACGATCAATATCTCATTCATGGCCCGCTCCTTGAATACATCATTTCGGATGAGCTTAGACCGTCTTTGTCCGCACATCAAGGCCGATTACATGTTTTGCATGATTCCAGTGTCCGGCCGACACGTCCCTAAGGCGAGCAGGCCGTAAAAAGTGTGTTCGGTATCGCCCTGCGCGGCGGCGGGAAACGGGCCGAACAGGCCGTCGTCCAGCCAGCACGCCTCGATGAAGGCCAGATCCGCTTTACATGCCGCATCCGTACCTGGTTTTTTTTCGAGGGAATCGGACATCCGCAAGGCGAACCGCGCCACCGCCGTGGCGAGCAGGTCAGCCGGCACGCCGGGGGCCGAGGCAAATCCACCGCCCGCGCGGTGCCGTGCCGACAGCGCGGCGACCCGTCCGGGCGCGTCCTCCCCGGCCAGCGCGGCCAGCACCAGCCCGGCTGCCAGTTGTGGCGTGGGGCTCTTTTCCGGCACACGCGCGCCGGGTTGGCGGCGTTGG
>Ga0208195_1004316_pt1 | contig 11272 bp, 6 predicted proteins | sample AD_UKC077_MetaG_FD_184441 | JGI IMG/M metagenome (GOLD analysis project Ga0208195, IMG submission 184441) | Active sludge microbial communities of municipal wastewater-treating anaerobic digesters from USA - AD_UKC077_MetaG (SPAdes) (version 2) | ecosystem: Engineered > Bioreactor > Anaerobic >...
CTCCCCGCAGCTTTTCGCAGCTTGTCACGTCCTTCTTCGCCTCGCAGCTCCCAGGCATCCTCCGTGGACCCTTTCTCGCTTGACCATATCATTCTTCCTTCCCTTTCGCTCTGTAATGTCAAAAAACCTGCTGAAAAAATTCAGCAACATAAGTGGGTCTGATAAGACTTGAACTTATGACCTCGTGCTTATCAGGCACGCGCTCTAACCACCTGAGCTACAGACCCAATAACAACAAAGATAGAAGTGAAGAGAAGAGTGTTTGGAAGGATAAAGGCCTTATGTAGGACTTTCACCTACCGGTTAACAACCTGTATACACAGCCCGGGTGTGAGACCCGAGCATAACCTTTCTTAACAGAAAGGAGGTGATCCAGCCGCACCTTCCGGTACGGCTACCTTGTTACGACTTCATCCCCCTCACCGGACATACCTTCGGAGCCGCCCCCCTTCTCAGGTTGAGCTAACTACTTCGGGTACCCCCGACTCGGGTGATGTGACGGGCGGTGTGTACAAGGCCTGGGAACGGATTCATCGCGCCATGCTGATGCGCGATTACTAGCGATTCCAACTTCATGAAGTCGAGTTGCAGACTCCAATCCGTACTGGGACCGGCTTTTGGCGATTCGCTTGGCCTCTCGGCTTCGCCGCGCTCTGTACCGGCCATTGTAGCACGTGTGTAGCCCAGGACATAAGGGCCATGATGACTTGACGTCGTCCCCACCTTCCTCCGGTTTGTCACCGGCGGTCCCGTCTGAGTGCCCAACTTCACTTGGTTGCAACAGACAGCAGGGGTTGCGCTCGTTGCGGGACTTAACCCAACACTTCACAGCACGAGCTGACGACAGCCATGCAGCACCTGTGTACAGGCTCCGAAAAGCTGAATGCTTTCACATCCATCCCTGTACATGTCAAGCCCTGGTAAGGTTTCTCGCGTATCATCGAATTAAACCACATGCTCCACCGCTTGTGCAGGCCCCCGTCAATTCCTTTGAGTTTCACCCTTGCGGGCATACTCCCCAGGCGGTGCACTTATCGCGTTTGCTTCGGTACCGAACAACTGTTGCCCGACACCTGGTGCACATCGTTTACTGTGCGGACTACCAGGGTATCTAAACCTGTTTGCTCCCCGCACCTTCGCGCCTCAGCGTCAGTACTGAACCAGATGGCTGCCTTCGCCGTTGGTGTTCCTCCAGATATCTACAGATTTCACCCCTACACCTGGAATTCCGCCATCCCCTCTCGTACTCAAGCATACCAGTTTCCAACGCTATCCCCCGGTTGAGCCGGGGACTTTCACGCCAGACTTTATACGCCGCCTGCGCGCCCTTTACGCCCAATGATTCCGAACAACGCTCGCCCCCTACGTGTTACCGCGGCTGCTGGCACGTAGTTAGCCGGGGCTTATTCCGGGATTCACGGCATCGGAAAGCCATTGCCTGCTCCCCTTATTCTCCTTCCCGAAAAGAACTTTACAACCTTGCGGCCTTCATCGTTCACGCGGCGTCGCTCCGTCAGGCTTGCGCCCATTGCGGAAGATTCTTAGCTGCTGCCTCCCGTAGGAGTCTGGACCGTCTCTCAGTTCCAGTGTGGCCGTTCACCCTCTCAGGCCGGCTACCCATCGTCGCCATGGTAGGCCTTTACCCTGCCATCTAGCTAATGGGACGCAGATCCATCCTCAGGCGGCGCCGTAGCACCTTTCCCCACTCATACTCCTATCAGTGGTCTTATGAGGTATTAATCCAGGTTTCCCTGGGCTATCCCTCGCCTAAGGGCAGGTTGTCCACGTGTTACTCACCCGTCCGCCGCTCTAGGGGTATTGCTACCCTTGCCGCTCGACTTGCATGCTTAAAACGCGCCGCCAGCGTTCGTTCTGAGCCAGGATCAAACTCTCCGTCATCTTACTTCCCCGAGTCCGAAGACTCGGGACTTTTCAAATGTTTCTGAGCCAATCCTTTTCTCATCCGATGCTGACAATTTTCATTGCCCTTCATCTTCGAAATTGACTGGAAGCCCCCTTGCGGGTGCATTCCCTCTCTCATTTCCTTCCCTACGCTAAACTCTCAAAAAACGCCGACTCTGAGATAGAGCCGACAGGAACGCATCATAACCTTTTTGATTGAGTGTGTCCAGTGGGTCCTGATGAATATGGCGATTTTGAGGATTTCAAGGCTTTCAGCGTCAAATCTTCGCAAAATCCTCATTTCATCTTCTTTTCGGTAACTTCATATGGAATCCTATGTATTACAATAACTTAATCACTGATTGCCGATTGCATAAAAGGTGTTGACACCCTCAACCTGTTATTGATATAGTCCAATCGTTGTTGGGGCCGCTAGCTCAGCTGGTAGAGCAACGCCCTTTTAAGGCGTGGGTCACAGGTCCGAATCCTGTGCGGCTCAATAACGTGTCTCCTTCGTCTAGTGGTTAGGACAACGGGTTTTCATCCCGTCAACAGGGGTTCGATCCCCCTAGGAGATGTTTTAGAGGGTTTCCATCAGTGGAAGCCCTCTTTTCTTTACCCTGAACTCTTGACTTATCGGCACTCTGGCTTTACAAATAAAGATGCAGGTGGTGGCTGTCCCAATAGGCGTATATCTCCCAACCAGCCTTGGCCACTGCCTCTTGCACCCTTCTTGATTGCAATCCAAAGGATCCATCCACACCCGCTTTCCTTTGGGTTGCAGTCTTTTTATTATCGTTACGGAGGTGAATCCATGAACCTGCAGCGGCTCAAGACGATTTGTGATCTTGGCGGAGCTTCCGGCTTTGAAGATGATGTCGTCTTCTATCTTCAGGAGGAGCTCAAAGCGATCGGTCCTTCATCAATCGACTCGATGCTCAACCTTTATGTTCATCGAAAGGAAGCGAAACCGAATGATCCCGTCGTGATGCTGGACGCCCATACCGACGAGGTGGGGTTCATGGTCCGCCTCATCCGACCGAACGGACTCATCGAATTCACCACGATCGGGGGTTGGGTGACCACCAATATTCCCGCCCATCAGGTTCTGGTCCGGACGATCGACGGTACCTACATCACCGGCATTGTCGGCTCGAAGCCGCCCCACTACATGAGCGAGAGCGAACGCAACCAAGCCCCGGCAATCGAAAACCTTTATATAGACATCGGAGTGTCCTCCCAACAGGAAGCCTGTGACCTTGGCGTTCGAGTCGGCAATCCGATCGTTCCCAAAGCGGAACTTGAATTCAAAAACAATGGAATCATCTGCGGCAAAGCGTTTGACGACCGCCTTGGGTGTGCTGCGGTCGTCGAGGTGTTGGAAGCGATTCGAGGAGAATCACTGTCCGTCAACCCGGTGGGGGTCTTCTCCAGCCAGGAAGAGGTCGGACTCCGAGGAGCCCAAGTCGCCGCCAATACGCTGAAACCGGATGTGGCGATCTGTTTTGAAGGAACGCCCGCCGACGACACCTTCGAAAGCTGTGACCGCCAGCAGACGGTCCTCGGCAAAGGACCGATGCTCCGCTACATCGACTCAAAGATGATCACCAATCCCCGCTTCCAGCGCTTTGCCCTCGATGTTGCAAAGAAATACGACATCCGGGTTCAAACCGCCGTTCGCACCGGAGGAGCGACGAATGCGGGAGCGATCCACCTGAGCGGTGGGGGCGTTCCCTCGATCGTCATCGGTGTTCCTGTCCGGTATGCCCACACCCACTATTCGGTGGCGAGCCTCGACGACCTGAAAGGAGCGATCGCCCTTGGCAAAGCGATTCTCAAAGAGCTGAACCGAAAGATCATCGCTTCTTTTTAACAATTCTTTGGATAATGTCGAAATAAACGGTCTGGCGTTTTGACAAACCCGCTTCAACGGTGAGATACTGCTCTCATGGAAACACTAAGAACCTGTTTCACCGAAATGACCGCCTTTTTCGATCGGGGAGAGAGTCGATCCCTTGCGTTTCGGAAAACTCAGCTGCTTTCCTTGAGAACCGCCCTGCTTGAACACGAAGAAGAGATTCTCGAAGCGTTATCGTCGGACTTGCAGAAGTCCAAAGTCGAATCATGGATGACTGAGCTCGGAATCGTTCTGGAACAGATCGCCTACCATCTGAAACGGATCGATACGTGGGCCAAACCGCAACGAGTTCGAACGACCCTCTCCACCTTTCCCTCCTCTTCCTATACGATCGCCGAACCGAAGGGCGTGGTGCTCATCATCAGTCCCTGGAACTATCCCCTTCAACTTACGCTGGTACCCCTGATCAGCGCGATCGCCGCCGGCAACTGCGCGATCGTGAAACCCTCCAGACAGAGCAGACATACCACCCTCGTGATCGAAAAGATCCTTTCTTCCATCTACCCGGCCCATTACATCGCCGCCGTTACCGAGGGCGACCTCCTTTCCCTTCCGTTCGACCATATCTTCTTCACCGGTTCGACCCGGGTCGGCAAGCTCGTCATGAAGAGCGCAAGCGAACACCTGTCTTCCGTCACCTTGGAGCTTGGAGGCAAAAGCCCGACGATCGTCGATGCGTCCGCCAACCTCACTCTCGCCGCCAAGCGGATTATCTGGGGAAAGACGCTCAATGCCGGGCAGACCTGCATCGCCCCCGACTACGTGCTGGTCGAGCGAACGATCCTTCCCCGGTTTCTCGAACGGATGAAGGACGCGATAAAAAACCAGTGGGGGTTGGATCCCCTGAACAACCCGGATTATCCCTCGATCATCTCCCATGAAGCATTCGATCGGCTCATCACTCTCTTTGAGGATGGCAGGATCGCCTACGGCGGACAGATCGACCCGAAGCGCAAACGGATCGCCCCTACTCTCTTGATCGATGTGGATGAATCCTCTCCGGTCATGGAAGAGGAGATCTTCGGACCGATTCTCCCGATCATCCCCTTCGATGCGATCGACGAGGCGCTTGCCTTCGTAAAACAAAGACCGAAACCGTTGGCCCTGTATCTCTTCAGTCAAGACAGAGAGACCCAAAAGAAGGTCACAAGCGAGCTCTCTTACGGCGGTGGCTGCATCAATGATGTGGTGATGCACCTGGCTAACGTCCACCTTCCCTTCGGAGGAGTCGGGCAAAGCGGCCAGGGCTCCTATCACACCAAGGAGGGGTTTTTATCCTTCAGCCACGTTAAACCGATTCTCAAAAGCCGCACCTTCCTTGATGTTCCACTGCGCTATCCCCCCTATACGGGGCGGAGATTGAAACTCATAAAACGGATTTTTTCGTAACTAGGGAGGAATGTATGAAAAAGATTGGAGCATTGCTACTCATTGGCCTTTTCAGTACCGGTGTGCTGTTCGCCGCTTTGGATTTCACAACGGTCGATGCGCTCTATGACAGCGAACAGTACAGTGCATGCAAAGCCGGGCTCTTGAGCATGCGCTCTCAGGCCGCCACCGCCCAAGAGGAAGCGGATGTGCTGTGGCGCCTCTCCCGGGTGACACTCGGCATGGGGGACGATTTGGACAAGAAGGATAAAGACGGGCGCTTTGCAGCGTATGAGGAGGGTGAAGAGTATGCAAACCTGTCCATCGCTCGCTATCCCAACGCGTTTGCCTACCACTGGAAAGCGTCCAACATCGGTCGATGGGGTCAAACAAAAGGTCCCCTCAATGCCCTTGGGAAAGCGAAAGGAATGCTTGAAGACCTGACGATGGTCGTCAATGACTTCAATATCGATGACTATACCGAAACATGGTACGTCCTTTCCTCGCTCTACAACGAACTCCCCGGTCCGCCCCTTTCCTTCGGGAACAACAACTGGGCGATCAGCTACATGCGTCGGGCGATAGATACGCTCCCGGTGCACAAACTGTACCCGGGACACTACAAGAAGTTGGCGGAAGAGCTGTGGGCTCGAAACTGGAGCGCCAGCAAGCGCGGCAAGGAACTGGCCAAGATGAAAACGAGCTGGGACAAAGGCGGTTCGACCTTGGAGCGCTATCGCTTCTACGAAGGAAAGGACGGAGGCAAATCCAAACCCTTTTACTCCTCCGTCACCTTGGATCAGATGAGCGACCGCCAGGAAGCGGAGATGGTCCTCGCCTACCTTGAAGCCAAGGCAAAAACCTTCACCCCTGTTTTGCCCAGCGAATTGCGCACCCTCAATGAAATTTCCGAACTGAGGGCTTCTTGGTTGAAATAACAGCCTCCAACCGAAGATCGATATCCGGCCGGCGATTGCCGGCCGGTGTTCTTCATGTCATTATCTCCTAATTTCTTCCATTCCTGTTGACAGGAAAGAGATTCCTTTCTAATGTATGAATACATAATCATATAATGATTCGTTGGAGGGGATATGACTCATCCGAGTCACAGGAAGCCGGATAAGGAAGATTGCAATGACCGTTCCCTTGCTCGATCATGGACGTTTCGGGGAATCGATTGCCCCTCCTGTGCCCTTGGCATTGAAGAACGATTGAGCAAAGAAGCCGGCGTGGATACCGTGCGCCTTGACTACGCAAGGAAAACGATCAGAATTACCGCCAAAGAAGAACAATCCTCCTCTTATTTCGAGAATCTCATCACCATCGCCAAGCGGATTGAGCCCCTGTTTGAAGTGGCTCACAAAAAAGAGAATACCCATCATTTTCCCTTTGAGTTGATGCGGCTCATCGTTTCCGCCCTCTTCTTCATCCTCGCCTTGGTCATCCGAGAGCCATGGGCATCAATCGCGAGCTACATCGTCGCCGGTTACCCGGTAATCCGGCGGGCGATCCGAAACATTCTCGGCGGCAAGATCTTTGATGAACACTTTCTGATGAGCGTAGCGAGCCTCGGAGCGCTGGCGATCGGAGAGGTCGGTGAAGCGGCCGCCGTCATGCTGCTTTACATCATCGGCGAATACCTTCAGGACTCCGCCGTGGAAAAAAGTCGAAACTCGATTCTTGCGACTCTTGATCTGAAAACCGAGAACGCTCGGGTCATCGACGGAAAGAACGAAACCGTCGTTCCCGGTGAATCCGTTCCCGTCGGAACGATCGTTCGGGTCTTGGCCGGCGAAAAGATTCCGCTCGACGGTGTTGTCGTCAGCGGAACCTCGACTCTGGATATGAGAAGCCTCACCGGAGAATCGATGCCCTTGCCGGTTGAGAAAGGAAGCGCAGTATTGAGCTCTTCGATAAACATCAGTGGAACTCTGGAGATCCGGACGACCAAGGTCTGGGAGGAATCGACGGCGGCCCGAATTCTCCATCTCGTGGAGGAGTCCTCGGCAAAGAAAGCCCCGACCGAGCGGTTCATCACCACGTTCGCCCGCTATTACACCCCGACTGTCGTCGCTTCGGCCCTGCTGCTCTTCCTGATTCCGCTCATCATTACCGGCAGTCATCAACCGTGGCTCTATCGGGCGTTGGTCTTTTTGGTGGTCAGCTGCCCCTGCGCTCTGGTCATCAGCGTACCGCTTTCCTACTTTGCCGGAATCGGGAAAAGCGCGAAGAGCGGAATCATCGTCAAGGGCGGCAACTACCTTGAAGCGCTGGCCAAGGCGGATTGCGCGATCTTCGATAAAACCGGGACCCTCACCACCGGATCGTTCACGATCGCCTCCATCGACCTCTTTGACACGGATTATTCCGAAGAACAGGTCGCTCGCTTGGCCGCATCGCTGGAACGGCACTCCACCCACCCGCTTGCCCGGGCGTTTGCGGAGATTCCCCATGCCCGGGATGTTACCGACATTCAGGAACATGCCGGCAAGGGGATCGTCGGAACCATCGGACATCAACGGATAGCCCTCGGAAACAACGCCCTGTATGAAGTGCTGGGAATCCCCATGGAGGAACGAGGAGCGCTTCTGTTGAGCGTCGACGGCTTCCTTGTGGCCCGCTTCAATGTTGTCGATGCGATAAAGGACGAAGCTCCCGCTCTGATGAAGCGCCTTCGATCCTATGGCGTTGCCACGATCGGAATGATCAGCGGTGACAGCAAAAAGAACGCCGAAGCCGTGGGTCTCGCCCTTGGATTGGACGAGGTCCATGCAGCGCTGCTGCCCCACCAAAAACAGGAAACGATGATTGAAATGGGAAAACGGTTCCCCGATTATTTCTATGTCGGTGACGGGATGAACGACGCCCCATCCCTTGCGGCAAGCAAGGTGGGAATAGCGATCGGCAGCGGTGCCAGCGACGCCGCAATCGAACACGCCGACGTGGTCATCATCCACGATGACGTGAGGGAAGTCGGAAACCTGATTTCGATCAGCAGGAAGACCGCCCGGATCGTCAGGCAGAACATCGCCCTCGCCTTGGGTGTGAAAGCCCTGGCGATGATCTTTGCCGCCTTTGGCTATGCCCCGATGTGGGTTGCGGTCATCGCCGATACGGGGGTGACGGCTCTGGCGGTCCTCAATGCATTGAGGCTGCTCATCTTCAATCCTTCACGTTGATTCTCCCTCTTTTGTATGGTATCTTTGCAACGCTTTACAAGGACCACGCGATGAACGAACAATTAATCCGAAATATCGGGATCATGGCCCACATTGATGCCGGAAAGACGACCACCACTGAACGAATCCTCTATTATACCGGAGAGAGCCACCGAATCGGCGAGGTCGACGACGGTGAAGCGATCATGGATTGGATGGAGGAGGAACAGAACCGGGGAATCACGATCACCAGCGCAGCGATTACCTGCTCGTGGAAAGGTCATCAGATCAATATCATTGACACACCCGGCCACGTGGACTTCACCGCCGAGGTGGAGCGCTCCCTCCGCGTGCTCGATGGGGCGATCATGGTGGTGTGCGCCGTCGGCGGGGTCGAGCCCCAGACCGAGACCGTCTGGCGTCAGGCGGATACCTACGGAGTTCCCCGGATCGCCTTCATCAACAAGATGGACCGGCTCGGAGCGAACTTCGACGAAGCGGTTGAAGAGCTGAGGAAAAAGCTTCAGGCCAACCCGATTCCGCTTTTTCTGCCGGTGGGATATGAGAACGAATTCAGCGGGATCATCGATGTGCTGAACAAGACCTACCTGGTGTACTCCCCGGAAGATCAGGGGAAAACCTTCACCGAGCAACCGATTCCGGAGCAATATGCCGAAGCGGCGGAAGCCGCGTATGAGAACGTGATCGACGCGGTCTCCTCGTTCAACGACGAGATCACCGAACGGTTTTTTGAAGGAAAAGAGATTCCCGTTTCCATGATCAAAGAGACGATAAAGAAGGCGACGATCACTCGGCAGGCCCTGCCGGTCTTCGTCGGCTCCTCGTTGAAAGATATCGGGGTGCAACCCCTGATCGACGGCATCATCGATTACCTTCCTTCCCCGAGCGAGATACCGCCGGCCCAGGGAATCGCGGCAAAGAGCGGGGATCCGATTCAAGTCCCCTTCAAACCGGACGGTCCTCCCCTTGCCTTGATTTTCAAAATCCATGTGGATCGGGAAGCGGGAGCGATGAACTACGTTCGGGTATACAGCGGTACGATCAAGAAAGGCACCGCGTTGATGAACATCTCCAGGAAAAAGCGCGAACGGGTCAACCGGATCATGCGCATGTACGCCGACCGCGCTGAAGAATTGAGCGAATTGAAAGCGGGCGACATCGGAGTGATCATCGGGTTCAAAGAAGGTCGGACCGGGGATACGATCGGCAGTGAAGGAGCTCAGATCCTGCTGGAGCAGATTCATTTCCCCGTTCCCGTCATCTCGATCGCGATCGAGCCGAACACGACGAGCGACGGTGACAAGCTGCGCGGCGCTTTAAGCATCCTCAGCCAGGAGGATCCTACCTTCTCCTGGCGGGATGATGAGGAAACCGGCCAATTAATCATCAGCGGAATGGGCGAGCTCCACCTCGAAGTGTTGGTGAACCGCCTGACCAAGGAAATGAAGATCAAAGCCCGGGTCGGCCAGCCTCAAGTCACCTACCGCGAATCGATCACCAAGGAAGCTTCGGGCAGCGAAGAATTCAGCCGAATCATCGCCAACAAAGAACACACCGCCGGCGTAACGATGACGGTCCGCCCCTACCGCACGGGAAATGGAAACCGCTTCATCAACCGGGCGAACACCCGCGGCATTCCCCATGAGTTTGTCGAGGCGGTTGAACGGGGAGTTACCAACGCATTCATGGGAGGAATCCGGTATGGGTACGAAACGTGCAACGTTGAGGTCGAAGTGACCGATATCGCCTACAATGAGTTGACCGCCAGCACCTTCGCCTACGAGGCGGCGAGCGCGATGTGTTTCGACAAGGTCGCAAACGAAGCGAATCCGGTCATCATGGAACCGGTCATGCGGATGACGATCGTCGTTCCTACCCAATATGTCGGCGAAGCGATCAGCAGCGTTACCAGCCGGAAGGGAATCGTCACCTCGATCGAATCGCGGGCATTCACCGAACAGATTCACGCCCAGGCTCCGCTGTCCGAGCTCTTCGGGTATTCGACGGTCTTGCGTTCGGCAACGCAAGGAAGAGGCACATTCTCATTGGAATTTGATCATTATCAGGAAAAAGGTGTATAATGTTTCTATATAACCGGTTTCACCCTTGCGAATTCGCATTATTCGTGTATGAATCTTGACTTTTGCACCAAACTCTCCCCAAACAAGGCAATAATCAATTGTCCCGGATGAAGTTACCACTCGGGACATCAAACATGGGATTGTGTTATGTTCAGGAGCTCTGCTTCACGTAGGCCAACAATGAGCGCACTTCACCTACCGTAAGGTTTTGTCTGGAGAAATCAATTCCGAGATTCTTGCCGATATCCTTCAAAGGCTCATCAAAATGGTCGAAGATGTAGACATTGTCCACCAGTGTTCCGCTTGCCTTGGAAAGGGTCTCCTGAATCGTTTCCGCCGAATATTTCCAGTCCAAACGCTTTTGCAACAGCCTGAAGAGCAGAAGCGTAACGAAGCAGATCAAAAAGTGCGAGCGGATGTGTTCTTCCGTCCATACGTATACCGGCCGAGTCCTTAACGCACTCTTGGTAACCTTGAAGGTTTCTTCTATCCGCCAAAGACCATGATAGATTTCCAATATATCTTCCGCAGTAACCGGTTTGTTGAGCTGGAAGAACCCGTCCTTGGTATAGCGATGACTCTTCCCAAATGGCTTCTCCCATTCTTCAAGTCCTATCACATTCGTGCATAACACGTAGTAGCCATCGTACTTCTCGTCATTGTCTATCTTTTCTTCATCAAGCGAGGAGACATACACTTGTCCCTTTGTCTTGACCTCTCCCGTCTTTTTATCCAGTAAAGCCTTCTTCACGTATTTGTTCGAACCGTAATTGGAGTTCTTCGCCTCCTTTGAGAGACTCATGATCTGTTCCTCGGCTTTCTCG
>Ga0208195_1004317_pt1 | contig 11272 bp, 7 predicted proteins | sample AD_UKC077_MetaG_FD_184441 | JGI IMG/M metagenome (GOLD analysis project Ga0208195, IMG submission 184441) | Active sludge microbial communities of municipal wastewater-treating anaerobic digesters from USA - AD_UKC077_MetaG (SPAdes) (version 2) | ecosystem: Engineered > Bioreactor > Anaerobic >...
AGCTATAAAAGTTTTTGTTTAAAATTGATTTTAAATTTTAATTTGTATCTAAAATTTCGTAAACAGAATTTTTGCTAATAAACTCAGGAACAATTTCTTTCATTTGTTTTACGAGTTCAAAATTATCATTTTTCTCAATAGCGTTTTCTATAAGCATGTCTATTTCAGGCAAAACTTCATCAGCATCATATTCTTTTAGCTTAGCGATCATTATTTGAGGATGATAAGTAGGCAATGTATTTTCTTTATTTGCCAATAATTCTTCGTAAAGTTTTTCGCCAGGTCGCAAGCCTGTAATAGTAATTTGAATATCTTTTCCTGGTTTTAAGCCTGACAATGAAATCATTTTTTTAGCTAAATTAATTATTTTCACAGGTTTGCCCATATCAAAAATAAATACTTCTCCACCTTCTCCCATGTTTCCTGCTTCTAAAACTAGTTGACAAGCTTCGGGGATAGTCATAAAATATCTAGTAATTTCGGGGTCGGTAACTGTTACTGGACCGCCAGCTTCGATTTGCTTTCTAAAACGCGGGATAACAGAGCCATTAGAACCCAAAACATTTCCAAAACGTGTAGTTACAAATTGAGTTTCCGAAGTTTTTGATAAAGCCTGAACCAATATTTCTGCTATTCGTTTACTTGCACCCATTACATTAGTTGGATTAACAGCTTTATCAGTACTAACCATTACAAATTTTCGAGTTTTATATTTTATAGCTGCTTCTGCAACAACTTTTGTACCTTTTATATTAGTTTTTACAGCTTCGTTAGGATGATTTTCCATCATTGGGACATGCTTATAAGCAGCTGCATGATAAACAAAGTCTGGTTTATATTTTTCAAAAATATAATTTATCAAGTCTTTATTTCTAACATCTCCAATAATGATTTCTATATTATTAAACTTAAAATTTTCTCTAATTTCCAACTCTATATCATACAAAGGAGATTCGGCTATATCGAGTAATAATACTTTGTTTGGTAAAAATTTAATAATCTGCCTAACCAACTCACTACCTATAGAACCAGCAGCTCCAGTAATTAAAACAGTTTTATTCAAATGATTTTTTCTTATTCCATCTTTATCCATTTTAATTTCAGGACGTTCCAATAAATCCTCAATGCGAATATTCTTTAATTGACTCAAACTAAAGCTATCACTAAGTAATGAGGTTACATATGGTATGGTTTTTACTTCAACATCTCTATCTAAGCAAGTGTCTATAACATAATTTTTACGACTAACAGGCATTCCTTTTTCTGAAATTATAACAACCGAAACTTTTTTCTCGTCTAAAACTTTTTTTAAATCTTTTAAATGATAAACACTTACGCCGTCAATTTTACTTCCTTTTAGCTTAGTATGGTGATCTATAAAACCCACTACTCTATAGTTTGATCTACTATCATTAGTTACTGTTTTTTTAGTAATTAAAGCTAATTCACCAGAGCCATAAATAAGCACATTATCACTTTCTCTACGAGGGCTATTAAATTCGAGATATATATTTTTTAACAAAAGTCGAGAAAAAGAAAGAATAAAAGTTGTTATAAAAAAGTCAATTATAATTATGGAGGTTGGCATTAAATATCTATGATACAATTCGAGATAAATAAGATTTGCAACCATCAATACAGCTGAGCCGATAAACAAAACAATAAAAATTCGGATAATATCTTTGGTGCCGGTATATCTTACCATTCCTGCATATGTCTTTCCGATATAGAATGACAACATTCTAACACTCAAAACTAAGACTACAACCGTTGCGAGGTTATCCCTTTCCATGCTAGGAATAATAAAGTTAAATCTTAGATAATATGCTAATATCAATGAAGCCAAACAAATGCTTACATCTATTAAAAAAACTACCCAACGAGGCGTAATTCTCCTTAATATGTTAATGTTCAATTTCACAGTACAAAATTAGCAAATTATTTTACTTTTCATTAAGTTTATTTTCGATACTGTCAATTCTTTTAACTATATCATCTAAGTTTTTAAAGTGTATATAAGCTCTGTGATATGCTCTAATATCAAATGCTGGAGCGCCCATAAGAAGGCTATCTTCTTTTAAAACATTATTTGATAGACCAGATTTAGACGAAAGTTTTGTTCCGTTTGCAATTGTAATATGAGGACCTATTCCCACTTGTCCACCAAACATACAGTTTTGTCCTATTTTACTAGTTCCTGCAATTCCCGTTTGTGCTGCTATAACTGTATTTTTTCCGATTTCCACATTATGAGCAACGTGGTTTTGATTATCTAATTTTACACCTTCGCGAATAATTGTAGAACCCATAGTTGCTCTATCAACAGTAACTAAAGCTCCAAGTTCTACATTATCTTCGATAACAACATTTCCAATTTGTGCAATCTTCAAAAATGCTTCTCCGTCATTAGGAGCAAAACCAAAACCATCAGCTCCGATAACTGAACCTGAATGAATTATACAGTTATTTCCGATTTTTGTATTATAATAAAGTTTAACACCTGGATAAATAATACAATTATCTCCAATCGTAACATTATTACCTACATACACTTGAGGATAAATCTGAACATTATTCCCGATTTTCACATCTTTACCTATATAAGCAAATGCTCCTACATAAATATTTTTTCCAAGCACTGCAGATTTATGAATAAAACTCTGCTTTTCTATTCCTTCAGGCTTATCTGTCATTTTATTATAAATATCAAGCAATATTGCTATGGCTCTATAAGAATCTTCGACACGAATCAAAGTTGCTTTTATTGGCTTTTGAGCTTCAAAATCCTCATTAACTAACACAACACTTGCCTCAGTTTCGTAGATATAGTTTGTGTATTTTGGATTTGCTAAAAAGCATAAAGAGCCTGGCTTTCCTTCTTCAATTTTGGCAAAAGTGTTTACAACAGCATTTGGGTTGCCTTCAACTTTTCCATTTAAAAATTCTGCAATTTGTTGAGCTGTAAATTTCATATTAACTTATTTTGTTCATAATAGATTTTGGTGCACATATATAATTTTTCTTTACAGTTTTTCCTAAAACTGAAATATTTAAAATATCAGAAGCTTCTGTAATATCAACAAGTTTTTCGCCAAATAAAATATTTATCCTTTCATCTTCACTATCATAAGCGTTGTTTGATATTTCTCCAGAATAAATAAAATATTCAGTATCTTCGGCAGAAAAATTATATTTTTTCATAAACTGTTGTTCTATTTTATTTAAAAACTCATAGTCTATTTCTTCTTTAGATAATCTTATTCTCGGCAGTTTTCGGTTTAATAATGAGCTTGACAATTTTGCAATAACTCTATCTTGAGAATTTAAGTTTTGTTTTATCAAACTCATAATATCATAGTCATCTAACATTGAAAAGTTTTTTACTACCAATTCTTTATCAGATAAATTATTTTCTTCAAACAAAAAATCTAAATAAATATTTCCTGTTTTTATTTCTTTTTCTTTATATAAATATTTTAATCTTTTTAAAAAGTGCGATAAAAGCAACTCGCCAACAAGCACAGTTTTATGTAAATAAACTTGCCAATACATTAGTCGGCGAGCTATTAAAAATTTCTCTATAGAATAAATTCCTTTTGCTTCAACGACCAAATTATCATCAACCACTTGTAGCATTTTAATAATTCTTTGCGAACCTACCACTCCTTCTGTTACTCCTGTAAAAAAACTATCTCTACGCAAATAGTCCAACCTATCCATATCTAACTGACCAGCAACAAGTTGGTGTAAAAACTTTTTATGATATTGATTTTTAAATATTGAAATTGCTAAACTAAGTTCAGAATTAAATTCCTTATTTAATTCGTCCATAAACCACAAACTTAATTTTTCGTGGTGTAAATCTGGAAGAATGCAATTTTCTAAAGCATGAGAAAAAGGTCCATGACCTATATCGTGAAGTAAGATAGCTATGCGAGTTGCTTCTGCTTCATCTTCAGTGATTTTGTGTCCCTTACTTCTAATTACATCTATTGCTAAATTTACTAAATGCATAGAGCCAATAGAATGTTGAAAACGAGTATGAGCAGCACCTGGATAAACTAAATAAGTTAAGCCCAACTGCTTTATCCGCCTCAACCTCTGAAAGTAAGGGTGTTCTATAAGTTTAAAAATTAAACCACCCGGAATATTTATAAAACCATAAACAGGATCGTTTATTATTTTCTGTTTCTTAATCACTAGCAAAATTTAATTATACAAAAGTATTATAAATATCGGTAAAATAAAATAGTATCGTGCAAATTTATTAATAAGTAAAAAAGTGTAATTATTCCACACTTGTTATTTCTCTTATTAAGTCAACTATTTTATTGTTTGAGAATTGTGTTTTAAATTCAATTTTCACTTTGCCGTCAAAGAACTTTTCAGCGTGTTTGATTTTAAATTTTTCTTCGTCACGTAAACCGTCTTTGCTATTCACATCTTTTGTCTCCACGATAAAGTTTAGTTTTTGCTCACCGTCTTTGAATTTCAAAACATAAGCAAAGTCAGGTGAATATGATTTGCCACCTGCAACTGGAATTTTAATTGAGTTCTTTGGAATTTTTGTAAAAACAATTACTTCCTTAATTTCTGATTTTATATTCGTTTTTTCTAAATCTGAATCGTAATACAATTCGTCAAAGAAGTATGAATTTGCAACATCTTCGTCCGAAAACAAAACACCAACATCTGAAGCGGAAATCTCTGTCAGAACATTCCCTTTTTCGTCTGTCAACTTAGTTGGGTGTATGTTATTTGAAACTTTTTTATACTCAATGCTAAATCTGTCAATAGCATTTGCCATTAAAAAATGGTCAAAATTTTGTTTAATTACTCGTAAAGTTGTGTGATTAAGGTATCTGTTAATTTCAGCTCCAGAATCAATTATAGATTGATGAATTGTATTGATATTAATATTTAAAATTCTTGACAACTCTTTAAGAAAATCACTATATTTCATAATTGAAACTCTTGCAGTTCTGCGGTTATAAACTGATTCGGATTCGTTAACAACAGCCTTATTATCTATTATTTCAACAGTTGATATTTTTTCAGTTATGCCATCTGTTTTAAAACTGTTTATTTGTTTTTTAAGAAATTCTGTAAAAAGATTTTTAAACACACCTTCACTCTCAAACTTATATTCAAGAATTACTTTTTCATTTAGTTTTTCCCAAAGGTCTTTTAATTCTTGATATTTTTCAGTTCTAACTGTAATTTTTTTCTTTGGGTCTGTGGCTTTACGAATTTTATTTGAGTTTACACCTTCAAATATTCTTGAATAATTTTGTTTGATGTAGTCAAAGCCTCCTGGTTTAAATGAATTTGACCTTGTGATTACATTGTTTTCGTCCAAAAGTTCCAAAAGTTCCTCTTCATTTGTTTCATATAATTCACAAATCTTCTTTATCATTTGTTCTGACAGTTTTTCAGGTACTTCTTCGATTGAAACGGCTCCTGATTTTTCATTAATTTCATTAACTAATTTATCAACAAAATCGTTTTCGGTAAAATCTACAAAATAATTCAAATAAAATTGTTCATCTTTTACGCGATTACCGTATTCATTTACTGGCAAACGCAAACCACGACCTACTTCTTGTAATTTTGAAATTTCGCTACCACTACTTCGTAGTTTACAAATTTGAAATACATTAGGATTGTCCCAGCCTTCACGTAAAGTCCATTTTGAAAAAATAAAACGTCTCGGGTTATCTAAACTAAGCATTGCTTGTTTATCGTGTAAAATCTCGTTTATTTCTTTTTCGATGGCTTCATCTTTTTCTGTATTGTCTTTTGAAAAATAGCCTGCATGCGTTGCAGAAATGTCAAGTAATGTTTTTTCAAGATATGATTTATAAAAAGCATTTTCTTCATTTTTCAAAAGTTGCTTAACTTCAGCTTCAATATACTTTTCGACAGTTTGGCGAACATACCCGTCTTTATTTCTGTATTCGTCAATATTATCAATAAAAAATAGTGTGAGGGGTTTTATTTTAACTTTTCTTGTTAGCAAAGTCCTTTCTATTTCGAAATGATGTTTTATTGCTTTTTGAATCATTGTTTCCTGTAACTTTTCAGCATAAGAATAAGGATTAATTTTATCGCCCTTTTTCATTTCTAAACCGTTAGACAGGATAACTGTGCTTTTATTAAGATTTTCGATTTCTAAATCTATCATTTCTGGATGAACTTTTTGAAGACTTTCCTTTTTAGAAATTTTTACAGTTTGTTTTTTGTCATTTTCATTTAATTCAAAACTAGCTTCTTTACCATCAGAATCTATAAATTTCACAATTGCATTTTTACCACTTTCAAATTCTGTAATGTGTCCGACTACTCCCTTAACTAAGTTTCTGTTAAATGAATCAACAGCAGTTAATGTATAAATCAAATTTTCATATTCCTGAAATGTTGCACCATAACGTAAAATAAATTGCGGTTTCATTTTTTGAATATTAGTCCAAGTTTTATTGCTTTGACTAAATTTGTGTGGTTCGTCAATAATCATAAATGGTTTTGTTGCGGCAATAGCATCGAAAGGCACTGTATATTTGTCAAACAATCCCTTATCAAAACTTCTTTGCATTGTTTCAGAATTAATCATACCAGCATTTATAATCATAACTTGAATACTATTTTTTTCAAAGTTTCCAGCATTTACAAAACTGTTTACTGCTGGTGGTATGTATGATTTTTTGCTTTTGCTAGTTTTTTGACTCTCAACTATATGTAATTTAATTACTTTACCATATTGTTCTTTGAAATGTTCACGACTACTATCCGATTTCAAAAAATCGATTGTCCCTGCCTTAATTGATAAAGTAGGCACAACAACAATGAATTTAAAAATACCGTAATTTTTATTCAGTTCAAAAATGGTTTTGGTATAAGTATATGTTTTCCCTGTTCCAGTCTCCATCATTATATCAATGATGTTGCTCCTAGCTTTAGGTTTTTCTTCTATATTGTTTCTTTTTTGACGATTAAGAATGTTGTCAAAATATTGACCAAAAGGTATAATATTGTTATCAAAAACATTACCTTGTTTTTCGATTTTGTTGTAAACAGGATTCACATAATTTCTATCTATTTCTGGAATAAGATGTAACTGCAAATTTTCAAACACTGCAATACTACTTTCTACTGCATGTGATTGATGGCTTAAGTTCTTCTCAAAATTAAATCCCTTCATTAGTTTAGTTTTTAGTGTTGAGTGCTTGAGTGTTAAGTTGTTGAGTTGCTAGTATTAGCATTTTATTACACTTAAAATCAGACATAAAAAATTTATTTTTCACGATTCTATATGTTTTGATATTTTTCTTCGCTTCTTTTTGAACTATTAAGTATTGCTTAATGGTTGCTAAATTATTATTAAAAACACAAATCGAATTGTTGACAGTACTTGATTTTATAATTTTCTGTGATTTTTTTATTTCAACTTCTTTCATATTTTCAACTTAGTATCTTGTTATAAAATCAATATCGATATTTTTTTTGTTAGAATACGATTTAACATTTTCTGCAAGTTCTCTCAAGTTCTTGCTTTCAAAATGATAGCCAAAGCAGATTATAGAAGTTGGGTTAAAGTCTTTGTCTGTATCAACCTTTTCTAATAATGATTGTAAGTTATTGGTAGTAAAGCCCTTGTGCATCAAATATAATTTACTATTTCCATAATATGCAATATAGTTTTTAGCGTTGAGTGTTGAGTTTTTAGTTTTATTAACTAAAGGCTCACCACTCAAAACTATTGGTTCAAGTTCTTGTGTTAATGCAATGCCGTCATAAGTTTTCCAAGTAGTTAGCAAAGCTTTAACATCTTCTTCGGAAAGTTTTCCTGCGTCAAAAAGTGTTTGTGAACTGTCAAATTCTTCTGCCTCGAAATCATAATCTTCCCAAATGGGTGTGGTTTCAAATATTTTAAAACAGTTTTGAGTTTTTATACTATCCAATTTTTCTATTTCAGCTTTATTTTCTTCGGTTGGCAGTTCGTTTTTGAGTTTTTTAATTTTTTCGTCAAGTTCTGCATTTATCTTTTTTGCTGCTCTTAGTAATCTTTCTTTTGTAATTTCAAAAATTGTAGGTTCTGCATTTAATTCATTTTTTACAAAATCATAAGCCGTTTTACTTTTCTTAGGGTCTATTGCTTCTGGAAGTTGAACCAAAATAAACTTTCTATTTCCACCATCTTCTGCATTAAGCTGCATTACAGCATCGCCAGTTGTGCCAGAGCCAGCAAAAAAATCTAATATTATTGAATTGTTTGTATAGTTTGATTTAGCAAGATTATAAATTAATTTACTCGGTTTAGCATACTCAAAATAATTTCCATGAAACAACTTTTGTAATTCAATATCGCTATCTTGATTATCGCCCCAATCTAATAATAGGTCTGTAATAGATTTTCTTTTTCCGATTTCATCTTTGGACACATCGCGTCTAAGTCCCTTATTCGCTGTTATGAATAATAAATTATCAGAGATATAGTCATCTATTTTTTTTTGAGAAACAGAAAACTGGGCATTTACTCTTACTTCGTTCATTGTCTTCCCATTTTTATAATGCACATCATCTAAATATTCAACAGTCATAGATTTTATCAAATATTTACCTTTCTCAATTATACCATCACTTCCTAACTTAACCGTAACTCCTTTTGAAAAAATCCTTTCGGAATATTCATTTGTTAGGTTGATTACTTTTTTGGTTGAATCAGATGTCCCATCTATAGATAATTTTTCTAAGTACTTAAAATTTTTTGCATAGACTAAAATATATTCAATAACTTTTGCTGTATGTGTTGCAAGAAAAGATGGTTGTTTTTTCCTCTTCCAATTTAAACAATCAACAAAATTCTCTTCTCCAAAAACCTCATCCATCAACAATCTTAGTTGTGCCACTTCGTTATCATCAATAGAAACGAAAATAACACCATCGTCTTTTAAAAGTTGTTTAGCTATATAAAGTCGTGGGTATATAAAAGTGAGCCAAGCAGAGTGGCTATTGCTTTTGCTTTGAGTAAAGTCTAAAATTCGTTTTGCTCTTTCTTCATCAATGCCAATTAAGTTTTCTAATTCCCTTACGGTAAATTTTCTATCATCTTCATATACAAAGCCATCGCTACCTGTGTTGTATGGTGGGTCTATGTAAATCATTTTAACTTTTTCATAATAAGCATTAGCAAGGTGTTTTAACACTTCTAAGTTGTCGCCTTTTATAAGCAAGTTTTCAGAATTTATATTTTCGGGTTTGTTGTTGTGTGTTTCATCTGCTCTTAACAAAGTTGTTGCTGGGTCGCTTGCTAAAAATCTTGCATAACTTTTCCCTAACCATTCTAAGCCATAACTTTCTGTAGAAAAATTGACTTCTTTTTCGCTTAAATAGTTTTTAAATTTTTCAAAATCAAAATTTCCATTTTTATCAAAATGCTGTGGAAAATGTTTTTTTAGATTCTCCAAATCTTTGTTAATTACTTTTATATCGTTGGTTATTTTTTGTTCTTGAGACATGTTTTTTGAGTTTTGAGTGTTTAGTTTTTAGTTAATAGTTTATATTTAGTATTCAAACCGCTAAAGTAATAAATAATTTTTAATATTTATTTTCCGATACAACTAAGTTTTAAACAATAGCTGTTGTAGCTACAGAACAGTAAGATAAACAAAACATTTTATTTATATATATACAATTGTTTAAGTGTTGCTTCATTTTTATCTTCAAATTGTTAAATGTTTTACAAGATGGATTTATTTCTATAAAATACTTATAAATTTATGTAAATATGCTTACAAAAATATCGTTTATTGCTTCCAATAAGCTTGTATTTGCATTTCCTGATAGTTCTGATTTGCGGTAATCCTTATACAAATTTAAAATCTTTTTTTCATCTTCTTTACTTATCAAATCAAGATTTACCATTAATGCCTTGTTGATATCGTTTGGTTCAAATTTGTTTAATCCGTTGCCGTACTCTCTTCGGTTGTCATTAAAAATTTCTTTTGAGACATCTGTTAGGAGATAGGCAAAAAACAAATCTACTTTTGGTTTTGAAAACATATTCAAATAAATGCAATGAAAAGTTGTAAGATTGCTAATATTTGCTTCATTACGAATAAAACGCAAGCCGTTACGATTAAAAACAGAAACCCATATTGGTGATGGAAGTCTTTTTTCCAAAGAATACCAAGGATTACGACTTGCGGTTAAATACCTTTTGTTAATTTTTTCCTTTTCGCCTTTTGCAATGTAATTAATCACAGACTTTTCTTGTAACTCATTTGCATTAAATAAATAAACAGATTTATCTTGTTTTTTTAATTCATCAAATTTGTCTTTTGTAAAAAATGAGCCACAAACATCAACTGATTTTGTTATACAAGGCAACAAATTTTTTTCGGAAATATTGAATTCTTCTGCTTTACTTTTGCTGAATGTAAAATAATCATTCGCACCTGTAGCAATACCACGCACCACTTTTCCAAAATTAGTAAACGGGACAAGATTTTTAAAATGTTTCGCATTTTGTTTTTGATAATATGCTCGCCATTTTATTTCAGGTTTAAGTTCTGAAAATGAAACCAAGTTTTCGGATTTCTAAATTGGATAAGATAGAATTTTCTTTTGCAATGAATTTAATTCATCAATTGTTTTTATATTTATAAATTCAACTCCAGATTTTTCATCATCATTTGCAAACAATAAAATTGATGCTGTTGTCAGAACATCATCAAATACATTTTCCTCAAAATCAAAAACCATTACATAACGTAACAATTTATTTTTTAACAAATAGAATTTCACTAATTTGCCATAATCTGAATTTAAAAATTCAGATGGCACTATATAGGCTGCCCTGCCATTTTTGTTTAACTGATAAGTTGACTTTAGTAAAAAAAGTGTATAAAGATTGGTAAAACCATTTAGTTTCAAACCCAACTTTTCTTCAATTTCTTTAAGCATTGCTTTGTTGTCGTAATCATGAAACTTAAAATATGGCGGATTGCAAATAATTCCATCATAACGATTTCCCCAATCGTTAAATATATAATCCTTAAAAACGATGTTAGTATTAAGGTCTTTTTCAAAAATTTCTTTAGCCTTGTATAGAATATTTTTGTCAATTTCAAAACCGTTGATAAGACAGTTTTTATCAATTTCTCTAATAGCTCTAGCAAAAATTCCTAAACCAAATGCAGGGTCTAAAACTGTTTTCAGTTGTTTGTTCCCCAAAATCCATTCTGTCATAAATTCAGCAACAACATAAGGCGTA
>Ga0208195_1004319_pt1 | contig 11271 bp, 5 predicted proteins | sample AD_UKC077_MetaG_FD_184441 | JGI IMG/M metagenome (GOLD analysis project Ga0208195, IMG submission 184441) | Active sludge microbial communities of municipal wastewater-treating anaerobic digesters from USA - AD_UKC077_MetaG (SPAdes) (version 2) | ecosystem: Engineered > Bioreactor > Anaerobic >...
ACTGCATTCAGCAGCTAAAGAATAGAGGATATTCTGTAGTTGCTACCCTTCCCGATGAAGATAGTTGTTATTTGGAAGAGTTACCGATAGAACAACCGATTGCTTTATTATTCGGGACGGAACTGACGGGATTATCACCCGAAGCGATACAGTTGGCTGACCAAACTGTAAAAATCCCCATGTACGGATTCACAACCAGCTTTAATATTTCCAATTCAGTTGCTATTATTTTATCATTTTTAGCGGAAAAATTAAGAAAATCTACAATTAATTGGAGATTAAGTGAAGAAGAAAAAGAAGAGCTCTACTTTGAATGGCTACAGAAATCAGTAAAAACACCAAAATTACTGATTCGGAAATTTTTAACTGAAAATGGGTTGCAGTTATAAAAAATTGTTGTATCTTTGCAGCCAAAATTTTTGAGGATTATAATAGAACAATAAAATATTTGAATAGCAATGAAAAGGACCTTTCAACCTTCGAACAGAAGACGCAAAAATAAACATGGATTTAGAGAAAGAATGGCTACTGCTAATGGTCGTAAAATTTTGGCTGCACGTCGTGCCAAAGGAAGAAAAAAATTGACCGTTTCTGACGAAACAATGGGTAAAAAATAGCATTTAATTTTTTTATACGAAGAAAAAAAGAGCTGTCTTATTGCGAGACGGCTCTTTTTTTAAGGTAGAAGGTAGAATCAAAAAAGGCGGAGGGCGGAAGGCGGAAGGCGGAATAAAAAAAGGCGGAAGGCGAAAGTTTTTTAGGTAGAAGGCGAAATGAAAAAAGGCGGAAGGCGGAGGGCGGAAGGCGGAAGAAATCCAATTACGAATTACAAATTACGAATTACGGAACCGAAAAATTGAATTGAATGCGATTATTGTAGGGACAGGTCGCGACCTGTCCGGGGAAAATAAAACAATGAAAATGGTCGTGAAAATGGTCGTAAAAATGGCTGTAGAGATGCAATGCATTGCGTTTTCATGACCATGTGTATCGTATTTTCATTTCTCTGATAATCAACGTTTTCAATACACAATTTGTCCAAAAGGTAGAATATTCCATAGACCACCCCGCCCTTCGGGCACCCCTCCTTCTTCCAGAGGAGGGGAGTTAAAATAACAAAAGAGGTACACCTTTTCTGCCCCCCATTTTTTTTTATTTCCAAATAAGAAACATGAAATATGAAATAAAGACAAAATAAACAATTACGAATTACGAACCAAAAAAGGCGGAAGGCGGAAGGCGGAAGGCGAAAGGCGAAACAAGCTGCGGATTTTAGATTTATAAACCTAATTATCAGACTTTTATCTCTGAAATAACTGGACAAACAATTCTAAATTCTAAATTCTAAATTCTAAATTGGAAAATCTAAATTCTAAATTTGATTGCAAAAGAGCTATTTTTTTCAAAAGTTATTGCAAAATATGATAAAATTTGGTACTTTTGCAGCCTTGTTTAAAAACAAATAGGTCAATATTTTATTAAATTAAAGATAGAAAAATGTCAGCTCAAGTTACCGGCAAAATATCACAAATTATTGGTGCTGTTGTGGACGTTCAATTTGATGAAAACGTAACCCTTCCCAGTATTTATAGTGCTTTGGAAATTTTTAAAGAAAATGGTGATAGAATCGTTCTCGAATGCGAACAAGCGATTGGAGAAAACACCATGCGTTGTATCGCAATGGATTCCACAGATGGATTGAAACGGGGTATGGATGTGATTTCTACAGGACGAATGATCTCAATGCCTACAGGTAATATCAATGGAAGATTGCTCAACGTGATTGGCGAAGCGATTGATGGAATTGATCCAATTGAATCCAAAGTAAGAAAAGATATTCACCGTGATCCTCCCGCTTTCGACGATTTGTCTACTTCGCAAGAGGTTTTGTACACCGGGATTAAAGTTATCGACTTGATTGAGCCCTACATGAAAGGGGGAAAGATTGGATTGTTTGGTGGTGCCGGAGTGGGTAAAACCGTGTTGATCATGGAGATGATTAACAATATTGCAAAAGCTTACTCAGGAATGTCTGTTTTTGCCGGTGTGGGTGAAAGAACCCGTGAAGGGAATGACCTTTTGAGAGAGATGCTTGAATCCGGTGTTATCCAGTATGGTGATGAGTTTATGAAGAGTATGGAAGCCGGTGGATGGGACCTTACTAAGGTAGATCACGAGAAGTTGGCAGATTCCAAATGTACTATGGTGTTCGGTCAGATGAATGAGCCTCCCGGTGCACGTGCCAGAGTAGCACTTTCCGGACTAACCGTTGCGGAATATTATAGAGATGGAGATGAGCAATCCGGAGGTAGAGACATCCTTTTCTTCGTTGACAATATCTTTAGATTTACACAAGCCGGTTCTGAGGTTTCCGCGTTGTTGGGTAGAATGCCCTCTGCAGTAGGATACCAACCTACGTTAGCAACTGAAATGGGAGTTCTTCAAGAGCGTATTACTTCTACAAAGAGAGGATCAATTACCTCTGTACAAGCGATTTACGTTCCTGCGGATGACTTGACTGACCCTGCTCCTGCGACTACTTTCTCGCACTTGGACGCAACAACCGTATTGAGCAGAAAGATCTCCGAGTTGGGTGTTTATCCTGCTGTTGACCCGCTTGACTCCACTTCACGTATTTTGACTCCCGACATCGTTGGAGAGTTGCACTATAACACTGCTCAAAGAGTTAAAGAAACCCTTCAAAGATATAAAGAGCTACAAGATATTATCGCTATTCTCGGTATGGAAGAGCTTTCAGAAGAGGATAGAAAAGTAGTTCACCGTGCCAGAAGAGTACAACGTTTCTTGTCTCAACCTTTCCATGTGGCTGAACAGTTTACCGGATTAAAGGGAGTCTTTGTTTCCATCGAAGATACAATCAAAGGATTTAACATGATCCTTGATGGAGAGTTGGATCACCTGCCAGAAAGTGCCTTTAGCTTTGTGGGTACTATTGAAGAAGCTATCGAAAAAGGAAATAAAGAACTTCAAGCTGCTAAATAATTATGCTATTAGAGATTTTAACCCCCGAGAAAGATATTTTTACAGGCGAAGCATCTCTTGTGCAGCTTCCCGGAGTAGATGGACTTTTTGCCATATTGGATAAACACGCGCCTATGATTGCCGCTCTGAAACAAGGAACCGTAAGGGTGGAAACCCCCGGAGGAACCAAGTATTTTGAGATCACAGGAGGCGTTTTAGAGGTCAAAAAGAATAAAGCGCTTATCTTGGTTGAATAAGGGTAGATTTTGAAGAAATTTTACACGATTCCCATTTTTATACCGGAGGACGCTTGTCCACACCGCTGTTCTTACTGTAATCAGTACCATATTACAAACAAAACCCTCTCTCCCACTCCTCAGGAGGTGGTTGCGACTGTTGAGCATTACCTGAAAACGATCCCTTTTCAGAATGAAGATATCCGGGTTAAAATCGCTTTTTTCGGCGGGAGTTTTACCGGTTTGCCCTGGCAAAAGCAGGAGCAGTATCTGCAAGCAGTTCAGCCTTATATCGAGAGTAAGCAAGTCGATTCCATACAGCTTTCTACCCGTCCGGATTATATCGACGAGACCATTTTACGCAATCTCAAGCAGTATCACGTTTCCCTCATTGAGTTGGGCACGCCTTCGATGGATCCCGAGGTGTTGAGGCTGGCGCAGCGGGGTCATACTGTCGAGGATATTCGCCGTAGCGCACAGCTCATCACGACACATCAGTTTGAGTTGGGTGTGCAAATGATGATCGGCTTACCCGGTGATACCGCTGAGAAATCTTTTATTTCTTCTTTGGAATTAATAAAATTGGGGGGGACCCACGCGCGAATCTACCCTACATTAGTGATCAAGGGTACCCTGCTGGAACGGCTCTACCTTACCGGGAAATACACTCCTCTTTCCTTAGAAGAGGCGGTGGCTTGGTGTGTTCCTATCTATAAAGAGTTTGAGAGCCACCAGGTGACTATACTGCGTGTTGGCTTGCACCCCTCCGAAGGATTAATCCACCAAACGGAACTGGTCGCCGGACCATTTCATGTATCCTTTAAAGAGCTGGTTCTCACCGAAATCTGGAAAGAGCGACTTCTGGCAGAGACAGAAAAACAGCAGGGTGACACCTTTCAGATTACCGTCCCGCGAGAAGAGATCAACTACGCCGTAGGATACCAAAGCAGCAACCGAAAATGGCTGGAAAAGAGATACAAAACGGTTAAGTTTTTGAAGGCAGAAAGCTAATAAAAGGCGGAAGGCGAAAGTTTTAAAATTGAGCTACTCGGGGCGCGACTACTAATCGTGTAACTTGCTACTCGGTACATAAATAGAAGTCGCACCCCGAGTAAATGGTTGTTTCTTACATGAAAATATTTTTCTCCTTTTTGGAAATAAAAAAAAAGGGGGCAGGAAAAGCATTCCTCTTCAGTCATACCATTCCCCCACTCGCAAAAGATTTCGGATTTTTTCCAGAGTGGGGAAACGAAATAACAAAAGAGCGAAGAATGTCCTGCCCCCTAATTATTTAAATTTCATAATAAGATGGAAAACTCCATCCAAAACATCTATTAGCCGAAACGTACGACTTCAGCGGTGGACAAATCGAGAACATCGCCCGCAAAAACAGCGTGGATCAAATCCTCACATGCAAAAAAACAACCCTCAAACAGCTACAAGAATACTGCGAAAGCGAAAACATCACCAAAAGTGGAGAGGGAAAGAGGATTGGGTTTAGGTAGGGGGGAAGGCAAATATAATTTTAATATTATGGAAACAGCAATTCATATCAAATGCACACAATCAGATCTTCAAATCACGATCCATATTTCAGTATCGGAAAATGCAGTAAACACTGAGCCGACCATTGAAGTTATTGACAATGTATGACCTGTGGACTCCATTGCAAAATCTACTCAAAGTTCAAAATCAGGAAAAGTCCAACCTATCAAACAGTCCAAATGGAATGAGCAATATAACTATTTCCCCAGAACAAAAGCAGAACTAGAACAAATTATAAAAAATCGAATAGATAAGGAGGATTTTGAATGTGATTTAAATGACATAAATGTTTCTCAAATAAGCGATATGAGTTATATCTTTTCTCATTTTCAATTCAATGGAGATATATCTAAATGGGTGTTACATAAAGGTGTAAGTATGATAATGATGTTTTACAATTCTCCTTTATAAGCACAACCTGAAAAGCAACCTGTAGTCTTATGATAATTATTTAGAGTAAGAAGATTTTAAAAATTAGCGGTATGTAATTTTTTTAATACGATTTTTAATTAAAATTTGTATATTTGCACCCGTAAAACAAACGTGATTCTACTTGAATAAACTGCATAGTATATTACAAATAATCATTGTACTTAATATATAAATTTTACTTTTTATGAAGAGATTTTTACTATTAGCATTACTTATTATCAGTTTTTTTGGGCTTAATGCCCATACCTTTACGGCAACATATGGCGGTAATACCCTATACTTCAATACAAAAACTACACCTGGAGGATTAGTAGCTGAAGTAACATATAATAGCTCACAAGGGTATAACTCTGCACCCAACACCTATTATACAGGGTTCATTACTATTCCGGAAACAGTTGTTTATCAAGGCAGCACGTTAACCGTAGCCAGTATTGGTGACGATGCTTTCCGTGGCAGACAAGCGTTAATTTCAGTTGAAATACCCAATACGGTCACTTCCATTGGCAATAGGGCCTTTCAGGGATGTTCGGGACTGTTGGCAGGAGTAAGCATACCCAGTTCTGTAACCTCTTTTGGTGGTTACATCTTTGCTTATTGCCAATCTATTGTATCAGTTAACTGGCCAAGTACTATAAGTATTATCCCGGTAGGTTGCTTTTACGAATGCAATAATTTAACATCAGTTTCTATACCTAATACTGTAACTCATATTTATGACTACGCCTTTGCTAAAACCGGCTTAATGGAAGTAAGAATACCTAAGCAAGTGGAAAGAATATGCAAGTACGCCTTTCAGAACTGCTCTAACCTTTCCACAGTCTACTGGGATGCACAAAATTCGAACTATTATCATTACGGCTTATCGTCTTACACCTTAAGCAATGGCAGCTACCCTCCATTTGAAGGATGCAACTACCTAACTGACATTATTATCAGCGATACCGTGCAAACCCTCCCCACATATGCTTTCCAGAACCTACCTCGTCTAGTAAATATTTCATTTGGTAACAATTTGACCTCCATTCCAAAAGGTTGCTTCTACAACTGCGATGGGCTAAAAAACATCAATGTTACAGCTCCTGCAACAACCCTGGACAGTTATGCTTTTGCCAACTGCGACTCCCTCGAAACTGTAGGATTACCTAGCACCTTACTTACCATTAGTACGTATGCCTTCCAGAACTGCTCTAATCTGAACAATATTACTATCCCAAACTCTGTGACCCATATCTACGACTATGCATTCGCTGGTTCCGGCATCCAAACAATTAATATACCCAGATTCGTAGAACAAATATGCAAGTACGCCTTCCAGAACTGCTCTAAACTTACTACACTCCACTGGAATGCACAAAATTCAAACTATTATCATTACGGTTTATCGTCTTACACCTTAAGCAATGGCAGTTACCCTCCATTTGAAGGATGTAACAAACTAACAAACATTATCATCAGCGATACCGTGCAAACTCTACCTTCATACGCTTTTCAGAACCTACCTAAGTTAAAAAACGTATTCTTCGGCAACTACCTGACTTCTATTTCAAATGGTTGTTTCTATAACTGCGACGGACTGAAAAATATCAACATCACAGCCCCCATAACAGGCATACAAAGTTACGCCTTTGCTAACTGCGACTCCCTTGAAACTGTAGGACTACCAAACACCTTACTTTCCATCGGTACGTATGCCTTCCAGAACTGCTCTGAACTGAATAATATCATCATCCCAAACTCTGTTACCCATATCTACGATTACGCTTTCGCTGGTATCGGCATCCAAACAATTAGTATACCGAGATTCGTAGAACAAATATGCAAGTACGCCTTCCAGAACTGCTCTAAGCTTACTACACTCTACTGGAATGCACAAAATTCAAACTATTATCATTACGGTTTATCGTCTTACACCTTAAGCAATGGCAGCTACCCTCCATTTGAAGGATGCAACAAACTCACAAACATCATTATCAGCGACACCGTGCAAACTCTCCCCTCATACGCGTTCCAGAACCTGCCCAAACTAAAAAACGTCTCCTTCGGCAACTACCTAACTTCTATTTCAAATGGTTGTTTCTACAATTGCGACGGGCTGAAAAGTATCAATATCACAGCCCCCATAACAGGCATACACGGTTACGCCTTCGCCAACTGCGACTCACTTGAGACTGTTGGATTACCGAATACATTGCATACTATATATATCAATGCATTTGATGGTTGTAAAAATTTGAATAATATTATACTCCCTTCTTCTCTGGTTCAAATTAATAATTATGCATTTGCGAATTCAGGTCTACAATCGATAAACATTCCTATTTCAATGACATTGATTGCTGAAAATGTATTCAAAAATTGTACATCTTTGAACACCGTTTATTGGAATGCACAGAATGTGAGTTATAGTAACACTAGCGGAAATAACCATCCTTTCAGTGGTTGTAACAACCTAACTAATATCATTATCAGCGACGCCGTAGAAACTCTCCCCGGATATGCATTCCAGAACCTACCCAAATTAGAAAACGTCTCCTTTGGATGTAACCTGACTGCCATTTCAACATACTGCTTCTACAACTGCAACGGACTGAAAAACATCAACATCACAGCCCCCATAATAGGTATACACGGTCGCGCCTTCGCCAACTGCGACTCACTTGAGACAGTTGGATTACCAAATACATTGCATACTATATATATCAATGCATTTGATGGCTGTAAAAATTTGAATAATATTGTACTCCCTTCTTCTCTGGTTCAAATTAATAATTATGCATTTACAAATTCAGGTCTACAATCGATAAATATTCCTATTTCAATGACATTGATTGGTGAAAATGTATTCAAAAATTGTACATCTTTGAACACCGTTTATTGGGATGCACAGAATGTGAGTTATGGTAACACTAGCGGAAATAACCATCCTTTCAGTGGTTGTAACAACCTAACTAATATTATCATCAGCGACGCCGTAGAAACTCTCCCCGGATACGCTTTCCAGAACCTACCCAAATTAAAAAACGTACTCTTCGGAAGCAGCCTGACTGCCATTTCAACATACTGTTTCTATAACTGTGACGGGCTAAAAAACATCAACATCACAGCCCCCATAATAGGGATACACGGTCGCGCCTTCGCCAACTGCGACTCCCTTGAGATAGTCGGATTACCGAACACATTGCATACTATATATATCAATGCATTTGATGGCTGTAAAAAATTGAATAATATTACACTCCCTTCTTCTCTGGTTCAAATTAATAATTATGCATTTGCAAATTCAGGACTACAATCGATAAATATTCCTATTGCAATGACATTGATTGGTGAAAATGTGTTCAAAAATTGTACATCTCTGAACACCGTTTACTGGAATGCACAGAATGTAAGTTATAGTAATACCAGTGGAAGTAACCATCCTTTCAGTGGTTGTAGCAACCTAACGGACCTCTTTGTAGGTAATACCACAGAAAACCTTCCCAATTACGCTTTTGCAAACATACCACGTTTACGGAACGTATCTTTTGGAGAATCATTAACCAATATCCCTGAGTACGGATTTTCCGGATGTGTTAGTCTTGACTCTATCTCCATTCCCGATAATGTCACCTCTATCAAAAAATATGCATTTCAAAACTGTGATAGTTTGACAAGAATAAACATGTCTAATAATCTTAGCAGTATATACAACTACGCATTTACTGGATGTTACCGATTAGCAAGTCTCAATCTTCCCAGTACATTGACTTTAATTAGCAATTATGCTTTTAACAACTGTACCGGAATTTCTTCCATGAGTGTACATGCTACAACACCCCCAACCTTAAGTAGTAATGCCTTCAATAATGTCAGCCGTTCCATTCCTGTTACAGTTCCATGTGTGGCTAAAGCTGCATATCAGAGTACCAATAATTGGTCTAGTTTTACGAATTATCAAGGTTATGGTGACATTAGAGACACCCTTATTATGACAACATGCGACGAATTCACTTGGAGAGGCAACACCTATTCAACTAGTGGCACTTATTCCAGCACAAATACTTATAATGACTGTGACAGTGTACATGTTTTAATCCTATCCATAACAAGTTCCGTATACAGCACTGAAACTATAATTGCCTGCAACAGTTATACATGGCACGGAACTACCTATACCGCTTCCACAAACACTCCAACTTATACCACAACAAGCAGTTCCGGCTGCGATAGTGTCGTAACATTGCATTTAACTATTATGCCTAATCTCAACATATCCTTCCACGCCAACGGTGGAACAGGTCAGATGGCTCCGCTGACCGTTTGCCTTGGAGATTATGCTACACTTCCATACAATACTTTTACGCGATTGGGATATAGTTTCTCCGGTTGGGCGACCACTCCTAACGGACCTGTTGTGTACTCAGACGGTGCCAATTTTGCACCCTTAGGGAACCTCTCCCTCTATGCTGTTTGGAGTTCGTCTTGCTATGACGTACATCATGGTATTTCCACTACTGCATGCGACTCATATTATTGGAGAGGCAATACATACACTAATAGCGGAACCTATTTAGATATTGTTACAGATGCCATTCCTGGTGGTTGCGACAGTGTATTTACCTTAGATCTAACCATAAACTATAGTGTGTCAAGTATTGAGGAAATAACCGCCTGTAACAGTTATACCTGGCATGGAAACACTTACACTGCTTCCACGAACACTCCAACCTTTACGACAACAAGCAGTTCCGGTTGCGATAGTGTCGTAACACTGCATTTGACCATTCTGCCTAATCTTAACATATCCTTCCATGCCAACGGAGGTATGGGATACATGGCTCCACTTACCGTTTGCCTTGGAGATTATGCTACGCTTCCAAATAATACTTTTACGCGATTGGGATATAGTTTCTCCGGTTGGTCCACCACTCCAAACGGGGCTGTTATGTACCAGGATGGTGCTCAAATCATAACCTCTACGAATCTTTCCCTCTATGCTGTCTGGAGTTCTTCTTGTTCTAATGTGCATCATACTGTTTCTGCTACTGCATGCGATTCATACTATTGGAGAGGCAATACATATACTAACAGCGGAACCTATACGTCAACCGCTTCGGGAGTAGTTCCCGGTGGCTGCGATAGCATATATACACTAAATCTAACCATTAACTACAGTGTGTCAAGTATTGAGGAAATAACCGCCTGTAACAGTTATACCTGGCATGGAAACACCTACACTGCTTCCACGAACACTCCAACCTATACCACAACAAGCAGTTCCGGTTGCGATAGTGTCGTAACACTGCATTTGACCATTCTGCCTAATCTTAACATATCCTTCCATGCCAACGGAGGTATGGGATATATGGCTCCACTAACCGTTTGCCTTGGAGATTATGCTACGCTTCCAAATAATACTTTTACGCGATTGGGATATAGTTTCTCCGGTTGGTCCACCACTCCAAACGGGGCTGTTATGTACCAGGATGGTGCTCAAATCATAACCTCTACGAATCTTTCCCTCTATGCTGTCTGGAGTTCTTCTTGTTCTAATGTGCATCATACTGTTTCTGCTACTGCATGCGATTCATACTATTGGAGAGGCAATACATATACTAACAGCGGAACCTATACGTCAACCGCTTCGGGAGTAGTTCCCGGTGGCTGCGATAGCATATATACACTAAATCTAACCATTAACTACAGTGTGTCAAGTATTGAGGAAATAACCGCCTGTAACAGTTATACCTGGCATGGAAACACCTACACTGCTTCCACGAACACTCCAACCTATACCACAACAAGCAGTTCCGGTTGCGATAGTGTCGTAACACTGCATTTGACCATTCTGCCCAATCTCACCATATCCTTCCATGCCAACGGAGGCATAGGATACATGGCTCCACTAACCGTTTGCCTTGGAAATTATGCTACGCTTCCAAATAATACTTTTACACGGTTGGGATACAGTTTTTCCGGTTGGTCCACCGCTCCCAACGGGGCTGTTATGTACCAGGACGGCGCTCAAATCATAACATCTACGGATCTTTCTCTCTATGCTATCTGGACTTCTTCTTGCTCTGATGTATATGAT
>Ga0208195_1004322_pt1 | contig 11267 bp, 14 predicted proteins | sample AD_UKC077_MetaG_FD_184441 | JGI IMG/M metagenome (GOLD analysis project Ga0208195, IMG submission 184441) | Active sludge microbial communities of municipal wastewater-treating anaerobic digesters from USA - AD_UKC077_MetaG (SPAdes) (version 2) | ecosystem: Engineered > Bioreactor > Anaerobic >...
GTCTCAAAGCGGTAGTCGTAAAAGAGGCCCTCGTAGGTGACGTCCGTCGGGAGGGGCAGGTAGTCCCGCTCTATGTTCTCCCGGAAGTTCTCGATATCCTTGGCCCCCCCGACGGCCAAACCGATAAAGGAGCTCGCCTCCGGAGCAGCGCACATGGCGGGTCCTCCAAGCCCCGGACCTCCGGCGGCATAAGACCCTCCCACCGCCGAGGCAGCCTCCTGAAAGATGATCGACTCCACCTGAACGTCGAACCGGACGGAGTCGCTCTCCTTTCCGTCCAGGGAGAACCAGAGCTGGTACTCGCCGGGCCATTCGGCCTGGAACCATGTGAAATAAAGCCGGTTCGCCTCCACCACCCCAGCCGGGATCTTCTGGACCGTTCCCGTGGGGTACCGGCAGAGGAGCTCGAGATCCCCCTCCTCGGGAGGGGCGATCATCAACCTCGCCCACGCCCCCATGGGGATCTCCAGGGATCCCCTCCTCTCCTTTCCCTCCAGGTCGGCTATCCAGATGCCTTCCTCCTCCTCACCGGACGAGGGACCCTCATCGCGGAGTCCCTCGGTGGAGGTCGGCGGACCGAAGCGGTACCATTCGGCTTCATCTCCTCCACCCGAAAGATCAGCCCCTCCGGGGGAGGAATGGGCGAACGAGATGAGAACTGCCACCAGGCAGAAGACCATCGGAGCTCTTCTCATAGCATCCCCTCTCTATCAATATCGGTATTAGATTTTTGTTATATTTGAAATCTACTTGAAAAATCCCCCCGGCTTAGAGATGGACCTCGAGAACGACCGGATCTTCCTGCCTCGATCGCCCTGCGTCGGCAATTTCGACCGGAAGCACGTCCCGGTTGAGAACCGTTAGTCGCAAATATCTCGCCACCGCCGCCGGAATATTAAAAAATAGTTGATGAGAGCGTTGAATACTGCTCCCATTCCCTCTTTCACCTGAAGAGGTCCATAAATCCGAAGAACTCCTCCGGACCGGCTCCGACGATCTCGACATCTCCGCTGGCGATCGCCTCCTCAGGATTGAGCTTCCCCAGGACCAGGTTCTTCATCGAGAGCGAGTCGGTGACGATGGTGAAGACCTGGGAGCGGGATCCGGAGCGGTCCGCGATCGGAGAAGCTCCTCTAGGCATGGAAGCTAAATCCGGCGAGATCCCATCTTCCGACGAGGAGTTCGCCCTCTCCGTCGAGGACGGCAACCTATGGATCAGGGAGACCGCCACCGGCGATAGACGCCCTCTGCCCACCGACGGCTCAAACGACTATGCTTATGCGAAGCGATCAGATACGGTATCCCATCCGGTAATTGGCGGCTAAAAGAAGAGAGCCTCCAGGAGGATCTTGAGGCCGATCCCGATGAGGATGAGGCCGCCGACGATCTCGATCCTGTTCTCGAAGAGGCCGATGAAGCGGCTTCCGATGAAGACTCCGATAAACGAAAGGGCGAAGGTGACGGACCCGATGACGGCGACGGGGACGACGATCGAGACGTCGAGGAAGGCGAAGGTGACGCCTACGGCGAGGGCGTCGATGCTGGTGGCGATGGCCAGGAGCGTCAGCGGACGGAGGTCGAGGAGGTTTGCTGTCGCCCGATCGGATGGCCCGTCCTTCATCGACTCGAAGATCATCTTTCCGCCGATGAGGACTAGGAGGATGAAGGCGATCCAGTGGTCGAAGCCGGTCACGAAGTCGCTGAACTCAAGCCCGCCGAGCCAGCCTATCACGGGCATCAAGGCCTGAAAGCCGCCGAAGAAGAATGCCGCCATTAGGGCGCTCTTGAGCCTTCTGCCGGTCAAAGTCGCCCCGCCGGTCACCGAGACGGCGAAGGCATCCATGGAGAGGCCGAAGGCGATGAGAAGGGTGGATATCATGTCCATGAGCTCTCCCCACCAACAGGAAGACCATCGCCTATAATCCTTGCCCCGTCGGAGCTCGATGGAGAAGAGATCGGCTCCCCATCACCGGCCCTTCTTCCCTCGAACCACGACGAAAGAGCCGCGGCCCCACCCAGGCCGCGGGGCCTCGACCTCGGTCATCGCCTCCGGCTCGGATGATAGCGTCTGGACGAATTTTAGGTCGGAAAATCCGGCGGCTTCGAGGAGGGCGGCCATCTCCACGGGGGCGAGAAAACGGGCATCGCCGTAAAAGCCCCCACCACCTTCTTTCTTCTCGCCTTCCTCTTTTTTCTCTCCCTTCTCCCGCTGGTACCGCCAGCCGACGGGGCTCTCCCGGTCGATGAAGCCGACGACGATCGCACCGCTCCAAGCGAGGACCCTCGCTGCCTCCCGGAAGGCGGCCGCCTTGTCGCTGAGGAGAAAGTCGACGGTGACCATCAGGACGAGGTCGAAGGCCCCGCCCCGGAAGGGGAGCCGCTCTGCGATGCCCCGAACGCAACCGACGCCGCGCCGCCGGGCAGCCTCCATCATCACAACCGACGGGTCGAGGCCGATGGCGACGCTGAGGGGGGCGGCGAACCTTCCGGTACCGACACCCACCTCCAGGCCCCGACCGAACCGGGGCAAGGAGGACTCCACGGCGGCGAGCTCTGATTGGTAGGCTGCCCGATTTCGGTCAAACCAGCGGTCGTATTTGTCGGTCCCGTCCTTGTAGGGGTCGGATATCGGAATGTTTTGTCACCTCCTCCGCATACTGATTCGCATCCCAGACCATCTAACGTACACAAAAAAGAGCTGGCGGGACCCTCTCTTCCCGCCTCCGGAAAACTTGCGCCCTCGTCTAGATCTTCTCCGTCCTGCTCGTCCTCCTCTCCCGGGCGAGCTGATCGTCTTTGCCGAGGGGGTAGCCGCCGCGGCTGTTTCTCATCAGCGCCACCGACCTGCAGGCGTCACAGCTCTTGTCCCGGGAGCGGAAGAGCTCCATCGCCGCGGTGGCGATGACGGGGATGGGGATCTCCTTCTCGAGGGCGTCGTGGACGAGCCAGTTCACCTCCCCGGTATCCTCGACGTGGGACGGGACGTCACTGAACCTCTGTTCGGCAAGGCTTCTCGCCATCAGCTCGACGAGCCATCCCCGGACGGTAGCCCCGCTCGCCCAGCTCTTGAAGATCTTCTCCAGGTCGAGGTGGAAGTCGCTCCCCCGGAGGAGAGAGACCCCCTCGCCGATCGCCTGGGCCATCCCCGCCTCGACCCCATCCTGGACGAGCTTCGTGAAGTGGCCGGAGCCGGGGTCGCCGGTGTAGATGCAGCCCCCCTCCGCGGCCAAAGCCTTCAGGATCGGCTCGGCGACCTTGAAGCCGTTCTTGTTCCCGCCGATCATGAAGCACGCCCCCTTCCGGGCCCCCTCGACCCCGCCGCTCGTCCCGCAGTCGAGGAAGAATATGCCGCTGTCGGCGAGGTCCTCCTCCCTCCGGACGGAGTCGAGGTAGAAGGAGTTTCCGCCGTCGATCACCACGTCGCCAGCGTCCAGGAGGGGGACGAGCTCTTCGAGGACCTTGTCGACCGTCGGCCCCGCGGGGACGGAAATGTATATCACCCGGGGCTGGTCGAGGAAATCGACGATGGGACCGTACCCGTCCACCACCTTGACGCCCTTCCTTTCAAGATGAGGCTTCGCGGACCTCGACTTCCCCACCACGGCGATCCCCTTCTCCTTCGCCAGCAGCGCGAGGTTTCCGCCCATCTTTCCTAGTCCTAGGATGCCCAGCTTCATATCCTTTGGTTTGCTCAACTAAATCACCACCAAATCTCAGATTCGCCACGACTCTAGCGCGAAGACTCCAGGCGTTCTATCAGGCTGTTCAACCGCTCCGTCGAGGAGCTGGAATCAAAGCAATTTGCCTCATCTCTTCTCCGATCGGCTTCGTCCGACCGGATCTCTCAATCGGATCCATCCGGCCTGGGGGATCCTGCGGGGGAGGCGGGACGATGGCGTCGAGACGCCGCCCCGTGGCATCCCCCGGTCCTCGACTTTGGATCAGTCCCCAGAGGCGACCGGCCCGAGCTTGGCAGGCCTCATCCCCAGGTCCCGGTCGAGGATGTAGAGGGCCCCGATCCCCTCGTCGCCGCTCGCCGCCATCCTCACCTTCTCGACGATCTCCCTCGCGTTCGCCTCCTCCTCCACCTGCTCGTCGACGAACCACTGGAGCATATTGGTGGTGGCGTGATCCTTCTCGCCGGCCGCAAGGTCGACTAGGGCGTGGATCAGCCCCGTCACCTTCTTCTCGTGGCTGTAGACCTCTTCCACGACCTGGAGGGGGGACGCCCACTCGAAGGGGGGCTTCTCGATGGCGAGGAGCTCCGCCCTCCCGCCCCGGGCGATGACGAAGTCGTAGATCTTCATCCCGTGCATCAGCTCCTCCTGGGCCTGGACCCTCATCCAGTTGGCAAATCCCGGCAGGTTCGTCGCCGAGAAGTGGGCGGACATGGCCAGGTAGAGGTAGGAGGAGTAGAGCTCTGCCCTCACCTGCTCGTTGAGGGCTCGAGCCATCTTCTCACCGATGGCAGCCATTTGTCATCAGCTCCCTATTCAGCTCTCCTCAAAGACGTCCTTGGTCGCCCCGCAGACCGGACAGGTCCAGTCGTCGGGGAGATCATCAAAAGCGGTACCTGGAGCAACGCCAGAATCGGGGTCGCCCTTCTCTGGATCGTAGACGTATCCGCAGACCGTACAGGTATATCTCTTCGCCAATTCAACCTCGCCTCCTGGACCGGACTTGAAGGATCAGTCCGAGGGCGGCCGGGGCTTCCGGCCGCCAAAAACATGTCTAATAATGCTACAATGTATTCTCCATCCCGAAGTATATAATACTTTGGATCGGCTTGAGGCTATGGCCCCCTTCCGAGACCATCCAGCCTCAGATATACCCTTTCAGGACCCTCCTAACCTTCCCCTCCAGGTCGGGGATCTTTGAGTTGAATTTCTCAAAGTTGTCCCCGAAGGTCGGAGCCGCCCGCCGATGGAATATTCCGAGGGGCATGGGACCGTCGGAGTTGTAGTCCCACTCCACCATCTTCGCCTGGGCTTGAACGACGTCCTGGGGGTCGTGCTCCTCCAGGGCGTAAGTCCGCCGGTTGTAAAGATCGTACATGTTGAAGAAGGTGGCACAGACCTGGAGGACGTCGACGAAGGAGAACCCCCGGTGGAGGATCGCCTCCCTGATCGTCTCCTTGAGGAGGTCGATCCTATTCGAGTAGCCCCGGGCGATGAAGGTCCCCCCGCTGGCGAAGACCATCTCCAGGGGGTTTATCGGCGAAACTTCGAGCCCTTCGGGGGTGGACCTGCCAGCAAAACCCGATGGCGATGTCGGGGTGTACTGACCAGTGGTGAGGCCGTAGACCCGGTTGTCGTGGACTATCGTCGTCACGTCCACGTTCCTCTTGGCGGCGAAGATCAGGTGGTCTAGCCCCTCGGCGTAGGCGTCGCCGTCACCGGCAAAGCAGATGACGGTAAGGTCGGGGTCTGCAAGCTTAATTCCGGTGGCGACGGGGATAGCCCTGCCGTGGATGGCGTAGAAGCTGTTCACTTGGAGGTAGTCGGCGATCTTCCCGTGGCAGCCTATCCCGGTCACCACTACGACGTTCTCTTTTGGTACGAGCCCCGCCCCGTCCAGCTCCGCCAAGACGGGCTTTATGGCGTTCAATATGGCGAAGTTTCCGCAACCCGGACACCAGGTGTTAGGAGCCGCTGTTCCCAGATCCTGGGCCTTCATATCCCCACCTCCAAGAGCCTCTCCTCCAGCTCGTCGACGGAGAAGGGCCTCCCATCGTACTTCAGGACCAATCTGTCTGCCTCAAAGCCGCAAGATCGGATCAGCTTGGCCATCCCCCCCGTGGAGTTCGTCTCGACGGATATCGTCCTCTCTACCCCCCGGAGGGCCTCTCTGAACAGGTCGGCGGGGAAGGGGCTGACGACCACCGGCTGGACGACCCGGAGGCCGAGCTCCTCGCCAACCTCTCCACATGGACCTTTATTCGATCCCCAACATACAACGGCCGTCGAGGACCTCCGGTCGCCGCTGACGTTCAACGTTTTCAGCCTCTCCAGCTCCTCGACGAGCCTCCGTTTCTTTCTCAGGAGCTTATCCTGGCCTGCCTCGATCGCCCGGGGCTCCTCCGTCGTGATCCCGGAAGGGAGGTGGGCGTAGCTGTTAGCCTTCACCACCGCTCCAGTCCTCGGCGGGAAGGCCAGGGGGGAGATTCCGTCTTCCGCTGAGGCGTACCTCCTGTAATCACCGTCGCCGTCCCAGAGGACGGGGCCGAACTCCGGGATCTCCCTCGCCTCCTCGACGTTGAAGCTGTAGGCGGATTCGCTGAGGGTCTTGTCCGATAGCAGGACCACGGGGATCTGGTACCTCCAGGCGAGGCCCAGGGCCGCCGCCGACCAGAAGAAGGCCTCCTCCGCGTCCCCGGGGGCGATGACAAGCCTCGGAAACTCCCCGTGCCCAGCGTTCATGACGAAGGGGAGGTCGGCCTGGGCGGTGTAAGTGGGAACCCCTGTGCTCGGCCCTGCCCTCTGAGATACGAGGACGACGAGGGGGATCTCCGCCATCCCCGCCAGGCTCATCCCCTCATTCATGAGGCAGAACCCGCCGCCTGAGGTGCCGACAGCCGCCTTTTTGCCGGCGTAGGCAAACCCCTCGGCCATCAGGATCACGGCTATCTCGTTCTCGGGGTGGACGACCTTGATCGAAAACTCGGCCGCGACCTTGGCTAGGAAGTGGAGGACCCCGGAGGAGGGGGTCATGGGGTAGGCGACGTAGGCGTCCAGGCCGCCCCGGAGGAGGCCGAGGCCGAAGATCTCGTTTCCGGTGATGACAGGGCAGCAGGGGTAAGACCTTTTATCGACTCTGGCATCGCTCCGGCCTTCGAGACCGGCGCGCCCTCGGCGGGCGACCTCCAGGTTCTCGTCGATGGCCTTGGGGATCTCCTTTCGGAGGACCTTTTCAACGATCTCCTCCTCGATCCCGGCAGCCCTGGAGAAGGCGCCGATGAGGCCGACGTTCCTCGCGATCGGCGGGGCTCCCGACTCCTTGGCGAAGGTCTTGAGGGGGAGGCCAACTCCTCCGGCCAGAGGCGCCTTCACCTCATCAGAGTCGTATATGACGATGGAGCTTTCCCTAAGACGCCAGCTGTGCCGATCGATCGTATCCTGGTTTAAGGCGAGGAGATAGTCCACCCCGTCCCTGGGAGCACCGATCTTTTTTCCGGCTGCCCTTACGATGGCGAAGTTGTGGCCTCCCCTGATGAGGGAGGGGTAGTCGAGGTACTGGTAGAGGCAGTATCCGAGCTGGTTGTAGAGGCGGGCGATGATCATCCCAGCCTCAGTTATACCGTCGCCAGCCTTTCCTCCTACCAGAACGGAGAATTCGTCCCTCATTGATAGATCTCCTAAATTTCCGGTTCTGCTTCTCCTCTGCTCTATCCGGCCCGAGACCATGATGGCCGGTTCATATCTCCAAAAGCGTTTTATAATTTCGTTCCGAGAGTATATAAAAACTTCGAGCGTCCCGAGAGGGTCAGAGAAGGCTTATATTCTGCTGAATGTCAGAAACTGATCCCGACGCCCTGGAGGAATATTCTTGGACCAGAAAGAAGATAGAAGCTGCGTATTCTGCGAGATCGTCGCCGGCGGGGCGAAGGCCCATCGGATAATCGAGGACGAGATGTCCCTCGCGATACTGGACATAAACCCCTTTTCGAGGGGCCACTGTCTTGTGATCCCCAAGAGGCACGTCCCTTGGTGGCACGACCTGACCGAAGAAGAGGTCGAGAGCCTCTTTAGGGTGGCGAGGACCGTCTCTCAGAAGATGATGCGGGCCTACGCCCCAGACTTCGTGGCGATATACGCCCGGGGGCGGAGGATCCCCCACACCCACATCTTCCTGGTCCCGACGTACGACGGCGACGTCCTGGACAGGTTCTTCAACGCCCTGGAGGGCTTCCAGGAAGGGACGGCGGAGCTGGCGAAGCTGAAGGGAGACGAAGAGCTCGTGAAGGCGGCTGACCGCCTCAGGAAGGCCTGAGGCAACCGACTCGCCTGCAAAACTACTCTTCAGGACGGACGGTACCTCTCAACGCCTCGGATATCCAGGCCAGGTAGTCGTCGTCTCCGCCGACCACCTGGAGGGCGATCACCTCGGGGAGGTCGTAAGGGTGGACCTCCCGGATCCGGGTGGCGAGGAGCTCCAACTTCTCAGTCATCGTCTTGATGATTAAGAGGTCCTCCGCCTCCTCCTTCACCTCCCCCTCCCAGAAGAAGGTGGACCTGACCTGAGATATGTTGATGCAGGCGGCAAGCCCCTCCTCGACGATCAGACGGGCGAGCCTCCCCGAGCTGTTGGGGGGCGCCGTGGCGAAAACCACGACGAAATCGTCCCTCAGTAGCGGCACTCCCCTGCGGCCTCGTAGAGGGCCATCACCTTCCTGCCGACGTCCTCGGAGACCCTCTCAGAGAGGAGCCTCGCCAGGATCTCGGCGTGCTCGGGCTGAACGCACCCGAGGCTCTCCGATCCGTCGAGGATCACCTCCGTTAAGTACCGGAGCTCGAAGATGTCGAGCCTCTTCAGCCTATCCTCGAAGTCGTCGTCGTCGAGGGAGTAGTGGTTTGAGACGGGGGGGAGGATCGACTGGTACTCGAACCCGGAACCAGAGCAGGTGGTGTCAGCGCACTCCGGAGCCAGCTTCTTGAGGATTGAAGCATCCTTATCTGATAGCATCCTGGCCATATATCATCAAACTCCGATAGAGATAGATCGAACCTATGTCGGCAGAGCTTCTGAGACGAGGACGAGGCCGTCCTCGGTGACGGCGACCTCCAGGTCCCGGACGACGACCCTCTTCCTCAGCGCCTCCGGCGCCTTCTCCCTGATCTGGACGACTATGTCGACGGAGCCGATCTCCAGCTTTATCCCTGCCCTGTCCGCCTCCTGAAAGACCAGCCCCGGAAGGTCGAAGAGGTCGGTCCCGGCGGGAACGGTGATGGAGATGGGGGCATGGATCATCGTCCACTCCCTCAGGGTGGCCCTAGCCCGGAAGACGTTCTGGAGGGCCCTCTTCTCGAGGATGCTGACGTTGGACCTGGTCGTCCCCAGGATCTCCGCCACCTCCTGCTGAGAGAGGCCCTGCCGCCTCAGCTTCAGGACCGCCACCTGCCTTCTGGTCAGAAGGCCTTCTTTTGCCGCCGACCCCTCCTCCATCCCAGCACCCACTTCCGCCCTTTCGGTCATCTATCGCCCCCGGTCCAAGATCTTATTCCGCTCCGAAAGGCTTTAAAGGTGCCGAATAAAAAACTGTGGAGCTTACTGTAGCCTACAGGGTAGCTTTTGTAGAATGCTCCCTAATGGATGATGATCAAAAACAGTAAGTATAAGAAAAAGATTGTGTGAATAATCAGGTATGGTACAATTGCATACTATCGGAGGTGGATTAATATGGTTAAAATTATAACGCTCTATAACAACAAAGGTGGCGTCTCAAAAACCACAACATTGTTTAATCTAGCAGTATATTTATCTCAGAACCATAAAAAAATACTTATAGCGGATTGTGACCCACAGTGTAATGTAACTGAATTATTTTTCGCCTCAAGCGAAATAGCAGACGATCCAGATAAAGATTTACCGGGTACTTCTATCTACCAAGCATTAAAACCAAGATTTCATGGAGAGATCAGACAAATTAATCCAGAAACCGTGGAATTGGTAGCTTCTGAGCTTTATCCAGGCTTGTATCTGTTAAGAGGAGATCCTGAGTTTACCATGGCAGAAACATACTTTGCAAATGCATGGAAACAAGCAATTACTGAAGATATGCATGAGAAAAATACTTACGTGGCACTTTATCGTTTCCTACATGCCTTGGCGAATAAGCATTCATTCGATTATATACTTTGCGACGTTGGACCCAGCACGGGAGCCATCACAAGAATGGTAGTATTAACATGCGATGGATACTTCCTTCCTCTAACTCCAGACCGTTTTTCTAATCAGGCAATTGAAGTATTAGGGAAAGTCTTAAGTGAATGGTTTAAAAGGCATGCTGAGATATCTAAGACATTCGAGCCATATGGATTAGAATCATTTCCGGGAAGACCAATTTTGCTCGGTGCAATAATACAAGATTTTAAAATATACAGTGCAGGTAAAATAAAGGCATCCTACGAAAAATGGCAAATTGAGTTGAAGAAGAGTCTAAAGACCAAGCTACTGGCACAGGAAAGCTTTCCCGTTCGCGAAGATCTAAATCAAGACGATCCTTTTGTAGCTGCTATAAGAGATGTTGGCCCTCTCGCTCCTGTTGCACAGAAATTTGGTTGTGCTATATTTGACGTTAGAAAGGATCAATCAGCATGGGCTGCTCGTGACGGCAAAAGCTATTATGGAGTAGTTTGGCAGAATTGGGAGATTAGAAAGAGTGAATACCGAGATGAAATTAAAAAGATGTCTGAGGTTTTACCTTGAGAACCAATCTACCATACGTTTACGCAGCAATACTTGACGTACTTGGTTATCGCCAGAGACTAGAAGAGGATAGGAATAAGGCAAGTCTTGATTTCAAGGACGAACTTCATCGCGCATTGCAATCACTGAACACTTTCAACGAAGCAACCTACAGTTATCAAGCGATTTCAGATACAATCATACTGACATGTTCTGATAGGGACAATTTCATCGAGTTTCTCCAAGTACTTAAAGAGATTATGATTGCATTTCTTAAGGAGAATCTGTTTATTCGTGGAGGTGTAGCTTATTCCCAGCATTTCAAAAGTGGTCAAATAACTTATAGCCATGCTATAGCGAAAGCGCATGAAATCGAAAGCAATATGGCTCTATATCCCAGAATCGTAGTTGATCATAACATTATAGAGATGTTTAAATCTTCCAACGATATCTCAGATCTTATTAATTCAAATTTAGTATGCATATTAAATAGTGCTTATTTCATTAATATACTTGATGAATATAATTGGAGGGAAGTTTACTTATGCGCACGAAAGCTCTATGAGCATGACAAAGAATTTCTGCTTAAACACGAAGTAGAATTCTCGAAACATGACTGGTTCGAAAATTACATATTTACATCACCGTATGCAGACCAGTCATTAGATCGTTATATTCCTCAAATTCGCCTTTTAGAATTTGATTGATTATAATGAATTTTACTAAAATTAGTTTTCTCAGAGCCGCCCCCTCAATACCCGCGAAACCGAATCTCTCGCCCTCCGCCCGAGGCGACGGAGCCCCTCGCTGGCCCCTCCTGATGGTGGCTTGGGACCTCGGGGAGTCGGCGCCAAACCCGCCTC
>Ga0208195_1004335_pt1 | contig 11236 bp, 9 predicted proteins | sample AD_UKC077_MetaG_FD_184441 | JGI IMG/M metagenome (GOLD analysis project Ga0208195, IMG submission 184441) | Active sludge microbial communities of municipal wastewater-treating anaerobic digesters from USA - AD_UKC077_MetaG (SPAdes) (version 2) | ecosystem: Engineered > Bioreactor > Anaerobic >...
TTCCTATTAAGCCACGCTCTAACGAACGCACAGCCATACCATATTCCTGACGGAAAAGCCTTCGCGATTCGTGACGCTCCACATCAACTCGTTCGTGGAGGACCTTTCCTTCGGCGGTGAAACGGTTTTCTTCCCAGACCTGCTCGATGTGAATAAGGGCATACTGGCGCTCGCAGAAGAGTATGTGCTGGAGCGAAGAGATAGGAATCAAATCTTCTTCTGAATACAAAGGATTAGCCTCCTGCTACAATATCGCCTGCCCATAGCCGAGCAAGAAATTCGCGCCATGGCAAGATGTCGATACCGTCGACCTTCCTCGGGCGAGACTCCCTACAAACGAGGTAGAAGCTCTTGATTTTTCCTTCTTCTCGCAGTGCTTTCAAGCCAGAAAGATGTTTGTCTTGGGCGACTTCTGCTGTTTTTACTTCTATTGCGACTTCATCATCTATCACAAAGTCCACCTCGTAGCCCGAGAGGGAACGCCAATATGAAAGGCGCGATGAAGGTTTTCGGTAATCGAGGTAGGCTTTGAGTTCCATGAAAATATAGTGTTCGAAGAATTCGCCGAAGTCTGAACTTTCGGGAAGTATTGCGGGGAGTCGCCGCAATGCGCGTACCACACCTATATCGAAGAAGTAGAACTTTGCAGTTTCCACCGCCTTTCTCTTCACCGTGGATGTATAGGATGAAAGTTCATATCCAAGCATTGTATCGATTAGAATCTGGAACCAAAGGCGAACGGTTTGTCGGGGCACTTGAGCATCGTTTGCAGCGTTGGTGTAGTTGATTATTTTTGCGTTTACGGTTGCTGCCGTCTGAAGAAAACGGGCAAAGGCGGGGAGATTGCGTGCCTGTCCTTCGGCCGCGATCTCTTCCGAAAGGTAGGTGTCCACGTAGGACCGCAGATCCTCATCTGGCGCTTCCGACAGATAGTGGGGAGGAAGCAAACCGCGTGCCATGACGCGCTCCAGCAGATCATTATCTTCTGCCACCTCCGGATACACAAAGGGATGAAGGTACTTCGTCCTCGCCCGCCCACCAAGAAGATTTGTGCCAGCCCGCTTCAGCTTTCGCGCGCTCGATCCTGAAAGAAGGAACCGTATGCCTCTCTCTTCGATGAGCAAATGGACTTCATCCAGAAGTTCCGGACACTTCTGAATTTCATCGATGAAAACCACACAGTCCCGCAATTTTCGTGCCTCTACCTCCTGCCGCATGAGCGTCGGATCAGCGAGAAGCCGCAGACGCAACCCTCCGTCGAGGAGATTGTAATTCAGCATCGGCTCTGGCTTGAGTTGTTCTCGTACATACGAAGATTTTCCGGTCTGCCGTGGGCCAAAGAGAAAGACCGACCTCTGTGCGAGAGCAGGGCCTACATCCAAGACTCTATGGCGATAATCGCTACGCATCCATCACCCTCCAACATCATAATAATCGCCAACTATATTAGCGATTATTATGATAGGTGCCAATAGGGTTGGCGGTTATCCACATTTGCACATTTTACAGAGAAAGCATTCTGTTATGCTTTAGCTGTTCAGTACAATGTGTTTTCCGTATTCCTTGCCCCAATGGAAAGCCGAAGCCAAAAATAGTGCATGTAGGAAAAAGAGCTTAGGTAGTCAACAAAAAACTACTCTATTATATGCATTGGCCAGAACTCCTTGGCAAGAAATGAAATAGGCTGATCTCTTTTGACATTAAAAACCAGCCCACATGTCTCTTAAAGGACGGTAAACCTCTATTCCTATGACTCTGAGCATATCTTCGTCTTCGACTTTAAATGATATCTCGCTTCTATCGTTTTCAAAGGGTTTTGCACATCCAAATAACTTATGTGAAGGGAAAATACCGCGGCTATTGGGATGAACAAAGATGACTAGGTCGCGGGTCGCCATCAAGCCTTTGCTCGCTGAAGCGGAATTCGGGAACATGCAGGCTACAGCTTCCCAGAACCGCGCAAGGTCGTCCTTCTTGACGCGAGTCTGCTCAGCGAGCGGTGCATTGAAGAAACCATATTGCTGATATGCGGCATAGCTCAGCCACGGTTTTCGACCAAACTCCGTTTCCTTGCGAGCACGATCTGATTCTTTCGTGATGGCGCAACGAGTAATGGCAGCGTCTTGTTGAAGAATTGGATTGATTGACCGAGCGAATGTGAGTTGCATCGGACCTCGGATTTGCCCAGCGTTTGTTCCGGCGGTGAGAACCGCTCCAAAAAGGCGAATGTCATCGTACAAATCGCACATCTTTACTTTGATCGCTTCGCGGGCACGGCGTTGTTTCGGGCTCCCTGTTGGCTTTGCTCTGGCAAGCAAGTCGGCAAGTATTTTGATTTTATCTTTGAATTCACCTGGTTTAAACTCGTCTTGTGACAAGAGTTTTCGAAAATCGTCCTTTCCTTTGGCTTCTCCAAGGTACCGCAGTATTCCTTCCTCCTGGTCAAACTCCAAGCCATCAACATCGATATGAGTGAGCCAATCGCGAAACTCTCTTGAACTCTTTTCGTCCACATCTTCATCTGCTTCACTTTTTCCTGATAATCTAATTAGTTGTCCAAAAGCTGTATTCTTACCTTGATCTAGCTCTGCGAGCAGAGTTGCGACGGATTCTTTAGCTTCGATTCGCTCTTGCTTCTGCTGTTCGGTCGCCTCTTTATCGGTTTCTGGATCGTAATTCTTGATCTCACGGGCCGCCTTAGAGTAAAGCGTGTTCAGCGCTTCTTGACTCTGGATGAAAATAGGGCGCTGTAAAACACAAGCCAAATAATCACGAATCTTGCGTTTGATACATACATCGGTGACGATACCATGTTGATCGCTTGGATCCATACGTGGCAGGTTGCCTGCATCCGGATCACCATTAGGATTCCCGTCCCTGACATCGAAAAGCAGAATGAAATCCATTCGCCGTGTTGGATCACAATAGGGTTTGTCTTTGATCCGCTCCCAAAGGCTCTGTTGTTCACTCATTACTTACCTCCTAATTTAGCTTTGATTTTCGAGTATTATTTTTTGGGACGACGAAGTTCAGCGCGTTGGTGGTAAAAGCCCAGGGCAAACTGCGCTTGTTGTTCAGGGGGCAATGGGGGCGGAAAGCCACCAGCTTTGTCGATTTGATCACAGCATTCGGTCATCAAATCATTGATGTTGACTTTTTCACCATTTCGCAACATAAAAGTCTCCATGTTCTCCCGACGCAACTTTGGCAAATGTGCCTTGGTTGCCATGTTAATTAAGTTGCCAAATACCATTGCTGGTGCAGTGGAAGCAGCACCGTAGAAGCGATCGACAAGTGTGGTGTTAACTTTTTTACCAGGTCGCGCTTGAATCGCTTCCAAAATGGCAAGTAAGCAACCGCAAAGGTATGGTGATTGCTTCTTGTAATCACTGTCGTCGTCATATTCAGTGTGTCGTTCTTCCATAGCTCGTTCCTCCTGTTCACTTCTATCGTAAGTCAGCACTAATTTCATCGCTGCCGCTAGCGCCATGCGGCGAAGCATTTGACGTTCGTGTTGTTGATCATTATCGGTCGGTGGATCTGGGATACGAAAACAATGAAGCGCTCTTATTAGCAACGCTTGCGGTGGTTTAGTGCCTGTGAACATGCAACGGATGAGTTTGCGCGTCAGATCTGGATCGACTTGAGGCAATCGCGGTTTTTCGTCAATCTTGCGTTTTGCGCTAGTTGGGGATTGTAATGCCGCGAGGACCGCAGCTAGAGGAGGGAACCAGATGCCACGTCCATCGGGATGAATAATCTGAAGCGCATTGATGTAGCGTGCTAAGTTTCTGTGAACCGGCTCAATATCCTGCTCCAGCCACTCCCGTACAACTAGCCGACTTTTATTCGGCGAGAGAATAGCCAAATAAAATCGATTCATAGCCAATGCGGCCCTACTTGCTCCGCCTTCCCACGGTGCCTCCAACATCTCGCGCAGCTGACTGGCATAGGCGGGTTGATCTTTGGTTGGCAATTCCTCCAAATCCGCGAGTGTTAATCGGGGCAGCTCATCCACCTCATGACTGCTGCCCAAAGTCACTAAATGCAATGGTTCTTTCGTCCAGAACACCGCGACTTGATTACGTAATGGTTGTTTAGTACCTCCTTTAGCATCATCTCGCGCCAACACCACAGCATGTCGGCCAGAGTTAGCATCCTTTCCCTCCGCGTTCTTATCAAGTAGAAGGAGGTGCTGGAGGACCTGCGGTACACGCCCTGCACATGAGAAACAAATGGAAGCGATGAACGGTGAATCTTTGGTACCACCGCCTGAACAGAAGGCACTTTCGTTGAACGAAAGTATCTGGGGACTATAACCAAAGAGCTTTACTGGGAACGGCATAATTCGTGTAGTGCGACGATGATGGCCACAGACCACACAAGTTCGTTCTTCGCCTCCGAGTCGCTTCTGAATATATGTTTCCCAAAAACGCTGAACAGCAGGATCGTCAGTTGGCCAAGCTTCAGATCCCACCTGGAAAGTGATCAAGTCGCTTTTCTTGGGAATAGTAGGAAACTTCAAGGATTTCAGGTTTTTCTCATCGCTGATGAAAGTTGCTATCGTCTTTATCGTTAAATTGCCTGTAGCATCAGCAGCATCGAAAAGGAGCTTGACAAATGCAGCATGCTCTTTAGTAGCGACCGCTTTTGCATCACTTTTGATCTCCTGGTTTGGGATGCCCACAGCATAAGATGGTTTGTCAACAAGTAGAGTCGGGCTTGTCTTTGAAGATGTACGATCCTTAGGGGTTAAAGGAACCTTGTCTATCGACTTTTTCTTGACGACAGCTTCTCCTCCGGCAGGATCGATGTTTATTACCCACACAGACTGCCCCGGTATCGTATAGCCGATAGGCAAAAGATCATCCTTGAACCGATCAGCCGAATCGACTAAAGCATTAAGCAGTCCCATCGCCGGCCTCCAATTGCTTCAGTTCGTCGTATTTTTCCTGTGGCACATTCAGCCAACCGTCTTTGACCTCTGCATTGAAGAATAGGCGCTTCGTGTATCCTTTCACTTCTTCGGGTTCTCGACCATCGTGACGCCAAAACTCCAAGCGATCTTCAGGGTGCTCATGGTACCACTCTGAATTTTTGATGTACGCCGTGTCGAATAACATAGTGCCAATAGACAGGTTCAGGGTGTCATTCGGTTCATCGGCGTAGGTCGATGCTTCGAAATCGGCAGCAAACTCACGACAACCGAGATACGGTCGGTGATAACACTCGCCCCTTTCGGCACGTCGGCGAAAACAGTCAAGATGTTTTCCGATATTTGTCTCACCGTTGCGCAACTCGATCCTGGCGATGATGCGGTAGCATACGTTCTGTAGAACGAGTGATGTTCTCTGAGCTCGATCTTCCTCGGCCACCACATAGTACTCTTCGACCGATTTACTATTTGGAGTCTCACTCTGTCGTGATTTGATCTCGTTACGCAGCAAGGCGAACTGAGTGCCTTGCTTAAGAATACCGATAGACTGGATGCAATACCGAAATTGCGGCTTCCAGTAAATTGCTTCCAGTATACCACGCGCGGCCGATGGAGTGATAACAGGATAACTGACACGCTCCACCTTAAATTCAGGGCGAGTGAAGCATGCATACTCACCCCATACTTTAATATCAATAGGACTTGCCATACGACCTCCGTTTACGTTATAAGGTCGGCCGGATCGCGTACGATGCCGAGAAGACCACGGTGCGTCTTGTCATCATACCCACCGATCCAGCGATATAGTCCAGGACTTACCTCTTCCACACATTCAGCAATTTCTTCACGTTTTAATTCATCATATCGTATGTTGACCGTATAGGGCATGAGTTCACGGAATGTCTCCCGATTAGATTCATGGAGATATGTTTGTAAGCGTCTTTCGCCTTCGTTGTCATTGTAGCTACTGACTACCACAAGCACAGTATTCTCGATAAGTTTATATCGCTTCGCAACTTCAGGATAATTGAGATCTCTTCTGTAAGATTGGATGTTTCTTTTATCAAGATCAACATCACGAAATAAACATTGGAAAAATTCACTATACAATGCAGGATCATATAGACTATCTGGCTCGTTCCTTTCCAAAAGGATCTTCGAGTCATCTAGACCAGTCTTGTAAGCTCCAGGAGGAGCTTTATTATCCACAAAATCAAAAATAATCATTTTCCCCTTTTCTTTGCGTTGTCCCTCACGATTACACCGACCAGCGGCCTGAACGATTCGATCCAATGGACCAATGGCACGGTAGACTACTGGAAAATCGAGATCAACTCCGGCTTCGACAACTTGAGTACTAATCAAGTGAATTGGGTGAGGGGCCTCAATATCCAAGTGTCTTTTGATTTCGTTTAGAATACGACGACGATGTTCACCACAAAGTAAAGTAGAAAGATGATAGACATCTTTTACATTTCTCTTTAACAATAGATCTTGCATATCGAACGCTGCTTTGCGCGTGTTGAAAATCACCATCACTTGGTCAATTTTGCCTATTTCATCAGCGAGGCTATCTAGGTCCTGATTCCATCTGATAGGCATGTACTCCACGCGTTTCATGATCTCGTCTTGGAAAAACCGTTCAGGTCTTGGTACAATGTCCCTGATCGAGATACCTTGGAAGGCCCTTAAATAGGGAGTTTGGTCAAAAGCTGGTTGAGTCGCTGTAGAAAGCACAATTGTTACACCATAGTTGTCAACTAGATCTCGAAGTACATTGAGTGTAGGCTCCATTAGTTCAGGAGGTAAAGTCTGTACTTCATCAAGAATTATGATACTTCTAGCAATATTATGAAGTTTACGACAGTGACTGGGTTTATTATTAAAAAGGCTTTCAAAAAGTTGGACTGTTGTTGTAACAATCAAGGGATGATCCCAATTCTCACTTGCGAGCCGTTCTTTTAATGCAAACTCTTCTTGATTTTCTCCTTCTGGTACATTTGCCTGACTTTGATGCTCTAATACGAGCCGGTCACCAAAAATACGACGATATTCAGAGGCTGTCTGATCGACAATACTGGTATAGGGTAAGGCGACAATAATCCTTTGAAAATGTTGCTCTGGATGCTCAACTGTGTGACGAAGGGCAAAGGCAAGCGCACTACGAGTCTTCCCTCCTCCCGTAGGGACCATAAGGCGAAAAACACCTGGTGACAGCTTAGCACTATGGATACACTCATTATAAATCTGTCGCCGGATTAAATTGACTCCACTTTCATTTCGATTATTCCACATAAGGCGAAGTTGATTAGCCCGAAACACAGGCCAAAGATCAGATGGACGTGTCCATTCACCCCGAGCAGAAGCATTCCTCGGAGCAAAATGTTTTTCTGTATCAAGATAGTCAGCATCAACGAGAGCAGAAAAGATCATGCGCAGGTAAAGTTCTTTTTGCGCATCGGAAATGGAAATGAAACTCATCTTCGGTGAAGGCAATAAATCTGCGAATGGGATTATCTTCTTAAGAAGATTTTTATCATAATCGCTTAGTCGCAGGCTTGCCTCACCTAGTGCAATTAGACCATTATGATGACCGAGAATTGGCATAGCTATTTCTGGCCATATATCAGCTTTTGAGCTCTTTACTAACCGAAGATATGCATAGATGGCTCCATCACGTGCATGCGGAACCGATATACCGGGTTTGCCTGTAGCACAATTCTTTAAGTATTCTTGGAAGGCAGGATTTACCTTACCTAGATCATGCCATAAACCAACGAGATAAGCCAAGCCAGTAGCTCCAAATGGACGACAAAATCGAGCAGCGAGCTTTGCTACTTCTATCAGGTGGGATTCTAGTCTATGCCATTCCTTACTACCCTTCCGAGGAGTATGAGCATTGAATTGTTCTGAAGGGCTCATTCTTTCATGCTTTCCATAGTTTATTTCCTCGAAATATTATTATTCCATATCTGAAACATTGTGTTATCACATGCTTAATTCTTAGTGAAATCATAGACTTTGGCAATCAATCAACCTTCCTCAATAATTAGTTGTTTATCTATAATTGATTATATCATCTCCTCTTCATGATGCAACAATTTATTCGCTCTATAGTTAATTTTCTCCCTATTATGACCACCTTCTATTTCTACACGAATCGCTTTCTTTATATACTGCACTCTCTAGCAAGATTTAAGCCAATCACCATTCACTCCCACCACCCCAATTGATCATTATAGGGCATTGAAATCTCTTTTAGGCCGCGGACATCAAAAACTGCGGTGATGGGGCTGTCGCCATAGGGTGTACAGCGCACGACGAATTGCGATGCATGACCAAGTTGCTGTACTAGATCACGCGTGTACTTGTAAGGGCAGAATGAGGCTTTGCTATCGGTGGAATTGCCCCAAAGGAGAGTGATTGGCTGATCTTGATCTACACGAGTGGTGATGTATTTTGCTTCATATTTGTAATCATCTGTATCATTGCCAAGGTAGGTATGCCAGTTAATGTAGAGCTCAAGTTCATCTCCGTCCTGGCGTATAACGAGCACTGGCAGGTCCCCATAATTGTTTTTGCCACTATCAGCTTTCAACATAAAGAAATATTTCTTATTATCGGTCAGAGGGTCGACATTCTGATCAAATATCCACTTTGATGAAGTCTGAATCGATGGACTTTCGGCGGTTTGGCCAATAGTTGCAACACCAAAGCTCTGAACAATGGCATCGTATAGGGCAAGCCTTGCGCTATCGTTGTGTTCTGTGGCTGCCTGCTTGAAAGTGACTACAAGGTCATCGTATGTCTTATTGGATTGGGCATATGCTGAAAAAACCGCCGCGCAAAATGTCATAATCAAAAAGAATTTTTTCATATCTTTCCTCCTGTTTTAAATGATTATTTTATAACAGGAACAGGGACACATGATGTCCCGCATAGCTTCTTTTTTACCATTCTTGTATGAAAGTTCTCTATTTCTTATTCGCTCTTTTGCCCATTTTGCGAATCTCTTCTTCCCACAGCTTGCGAAATTCTGGCGGTCCGAGCACTTCGCAGTTTGAACCGCAGCGGAGGGCACGGCCAAGGATTTCGGTCCAGTTGTGGACGGGCAGAGAGAGGTCGATGGCGTCTGGGTCTGTAGCATCGGGAACTGGGTCAATTATCTGATCCTTGTGCCACTGTTGGATTCTGATGGCACGGGCTGCTCCCCCAAAGAATCGCAAGGTCGCTATACCGAGCACTTCGCCTTTGAAGATGCCGTATGAGGATGAAATATAAGTTTCGATTGCGTCATCGCTTGGAATTGCAAAATCGGGTGCGCATTTTGATAAAGTCTCGCTGGATTGCTTGCCTTTAGGCAGCGCTCTTGATGACTCGGCGCTTGCAGACAATCCGCCCGCGGCTCTCACATTGTCCATTCGCGATATAGAGAATGTCCTCAGCTCCATGGACTTCGAATCGAAAGCGATGCAATACCACTTGCCAGCATAATTGATGAGCCTCAAGGGGATAATTCTTCGTTGGCTCGATTCGCCTTTAGCATCGATGTAGGAAATATCGAGCGCGCTGTTGTTGAGCAGGGCCTGGCACATCGTAAAGGCTACTTCTCCGTCGATGGTTTCCATGTCGGGAAGCTCATAGAGCACTTTATCCGAAATAGAGATATAACGCCCGCCTATCTTTTCCTTGAGTAGCTTTGTTGTCTCCTCCGAAACAACGGGAACATAGGCATAGCGGTCCAAAATGGCTCTCAGGAACGCAAAAGCAAAGAACGATGTCTCGTCTGCAAAGCGAAGCCCATTCCATGGTTCTAAATATTCATAGCGCAGTCTGCGATGCGACCATACAATAGGTGCGTCGAGCCTTTCGCGCAAATATTCTATATCGCGCTTGGCTTGGCGCGATGATACCTCGAATTTATCGCATATTTGGCGGGCGGAGATGCCTCCATGCTCCCTTATCATGCGATCGATGTAGAAAATTCTCTCGGTTTGGCTCATGGAGGCCTCCACCTTCTATTTTTTTATTTCTGATTATACTCCTGGCGAGGGACACAGAGTGTCCCACATAACTTTATTATCGTCATTTTCTGTACATATCTTTCATTGACTTCGCTTATCTTTTAGCCAATACTATAATTAGAGAAGGAGGTATACGATGAGCGTTATAACCTTTTCTAGGGAGCCCTGTTCTAATGGTACTCTTATTGCCCAATCTGTAGCTAAAAAACTCGGCTATCGTCTTGCCACCAAGAAATCGATCGAAGAAGTACTGCTTCAATATGGGTTTGTCGATGTGGCGGAAGCCTACGATAGCATGCCCAATTTCTGGACACGCTTCGATGATAGGACTCATCAGATTGTCACCATGTTCGATCGCGTTACAAAAGCGTTGGCTAAGCTGGGCAATGTAGTGATTATTGGCAGAGGTGCATTTAGGGTGCTTGCTCCTTACCGCGATGTGCTGAATGTGCGGATCAAGAGCCCATTTCCGTATAGGGTGGCCACATTCATGAATCGTTACAAGGTCTTAAATCAGCACGACGCAGAGGTGGCTATACTCGAGGCAGACAGAATAAGATCGGCCTTTCTTGAGGTTCACTATGGCATAAAGTGGGATTCAATGACCAATTTCGATCTCGTCATCGATACGTCCAAAATTCCACATAGCTCGGCCATACCAATGATCATCGAAGCTAATAAGGCTGTTATGAAAGCTATCTGCGAACCCAGAGAATCTGCATCTTCCATCGAGGTAGACGACATTCTCTTAGAGGCGACGCGCAAAGTGATAGAGAATTGTTAAGATGGATTTAGGGACTTTTTTGCGAGTATGTCTTTGACAGAAAAGCCAGGATATAGTTTTCTGATTTGTCTCTCTAATTGGTCGGTGTTTCAGGGAGAAAATAATTATAAAGCTGAAAAAATCTGCAACCTTAGCGAATGACGCGCGACCGGAGCTTCTTGATCGCTGTATCTTAACGATTTTGGTCTTGTTCATTGTGCTGACCTCTTTACCTTCACAGGGTATTTTGACTTCCTCGACGGGTAACGGGCTTGAGGAAATCCGCCCCACCATAGCTTCCTCGATAGAAAAGCTGGATGTTGTTGGCTCTGTCGATAGGCCGCCCCCGGAAATCCCTGGGCTAATTCCGATAGCATCATTTGATGAGGAAAAAAGTTATCGAACCGTTGTTGGCTCTTATTCTGTATTAAGCCTCAAGGGAAGCTGGCGCGAAATGGGCCGACAATATGGAGCGCTGCTTTCAAAGGAGCTCAAAGAATTCTATGCGGCGAT
>Ga0208195_1004336_pt1 | contig 11230 bp, 9 predicted proteins | sample AD_UKC077_MetaG_FD_184441 | JGI IMG/M metagenome (GOLD analysis project Ga0208195, IMG submission 184441) | Active sludge microbial communities of municipal wastewater-treating anaerobic digesters from USA - AD_UKC077_MetaG (SPAdes) (version 2) | ecosystem: Engineered > Bioreactor > Anaerobic >...
CAGGGACAGGGACAGGGGCAGGGAGATGATTGTGCTGTTTAGCAGGTTTTGGAGCTAAAAAAGGTCGAGAGGGCACCCTGCAACATGGTCCAGGGGCAAGAGACTTGGTTTAATAGCTGGTTAGGATTCCGCTGGCTTCTCGGATTCTTGCCATTGTAGCGTCTGCTACCTTTCGGGCCTTTCGCCCTCCTTCTGCCAGCATGTCTTTGACGTCGTCAGGGCGACTTCGCAGTTGTTCGTAGCGCTCTCTGGCTTGGGCGAATTCTGCGTTGATTAGCTCGCCTAGGCGATTTTTCGCGTGACCATAGCCGTAGCCACCTGCTCGATACGCTGCTTCGATTTCAGCCAGTTCTTCAGGGCTGGCAAACAACTTTATCAAACTGAAAACATTGCAAGTTGCCGGATCTTTTGGATCTTCCAAAGGTGTGGAATCAGTGACAATCTGCCTACATCGTTTGGTGGTTGCCTTGTCAGTCGCAAAGATTTCGATGGTATTGTCATAGGATTTAGACATTTTTTGGCCATCAATACCTGGAACAACAGCAGTGCTTTCAACAATGTAAGGCTCTGGAACCACCAACAGATTATCACCCCAAGCCAGATTTAGCTTACCCGCCAAATCACGTGTGATTTCCAGATGTTGCTTTTGGTCTGCACCCACTGGAACAACGTTGGAATCATAAATTAGGATGTCTGCCGCTTGCAGGACCGGATAATCAAAAAGGCCCACGTTCGCCTGAATGCCACGCTGGACTTTATCCTTGAAACTAGTCGCCCTTTCCAAAAGTCCCATAGGGCAAACACAGTTTAAAAACCATGTTAATTCCGCAACTTGCGGAACATCAGACTGCACAAACAACGTACTCTTTTCAGGGTCAATCCCAAGTGAAATCATCCCAGTAGCGAGGTGCATTGTTGATTCAGCAAGGAAAGCCTTGTCCTGACTTGAAGTCAAAGCATGGTAATTTGCCAGAAAGTAAAAACAATCGTGCCCATCATTTTGCAGCTTCACAAACTGGCGAATAGCTCCAAACCAGTTACCAATATGAAGTCGACCAGAAGGCTGTACGCCGCTTAAAATCCTCATGACGCTCCTTTTATTTGGGTATTAATCAGCGAAGTCAAATCTATCTCAAAACCCATGTGCCTAACGCCTGCGTGGTGGCCGAAAGCCACGTGTACCACGACCATCAGACCTGGCCAGTTCCGACTCTCGGCGATCAGGCGCACGATCATCAACTGCTGCAGGTGGTGGAGACATATATGCATCCACCAGCAAAGAAACCAAGCCCTCAGCGTCTGGATCAGCCAAAATCTCCTTGGCGAGGGTTGTAAACTCCTCAGGAATGGCAGGCTTGGCATCCAAGCGCTCCTTGAACTCTCGGATCTTTCTGTCAGCCAGCATCTTCAAGCTCTCCTCCCTGGTTGGCGTTTCAGCCTGCTTAAGCTTAATCCCAAGCGCAGATTCAATACGTCTAAGCGAGTGCAGGTCTTTGACAGACACCATGGCTATGGCCCGGCCAGGGCGCCCCACTCTACCGGTACGACCAGTACGATGAATGTACTGTTGAGGATCGGTGGGCAAATCAAAGTGAATCACGCAAGGCAAAAAGCTGATATCAATGCCCCTAGCAGCAATATCCGTAGCCACCAAAAGCCGCAGCTCACCAGCCTTAATCTTGGCCATAACAGCTTCCCTAGCCGTCTGAGATAGATCGCTGTTCAGATATTGGGCATCATAACCACGACGACCAAGGTATTTCGCGACCACCTCAGTTTCCTGTCTGGTATTACAAAAAATAATGGCGGCGGTTGGGTCTTCAGCTTCGATTATCGCTATTAAAGTACGAATTCTGGGCCCTGATGTATCTACAGAGTAGGCAACGTTGGTAATCCGGTCTACGCACACCTGATCCTTGGAAAGGTCAATCCTTACAGGATCTTTCATGTACCTTTTGATCAGGTTTTCCATGTTGAATGGCATTGTGGCCGAAAACAAAAGGACTTGTTTCAAATTGCTTAAAAGTTCAAAGATTTTTTGGATATCGTCATAGAAACCAGCCGATAGCATCTCATCGGCCTCATCCAAGACGATTGCGTGAACCTGATCAGTCCTGAAGTTCCCCCTTCGATAATGGTCAAGAAGGCGGCCTGGAGTACCAACGATTACGTGAACTCCAGCCATTAAACGATTAAACTGTTCCCCAAAGCCTGTCCCACCATAGATGCAAACAGACTTAAGCCCGGTGTAACGCCCAAGCCGCTCAAACTCTCCATGGACCTGTAAGGCCAGCTCCCTGGTAGGCACGACCACCACTACTTGGGGACTTGAATTTGAATAATCAATCCGATGCAAGATAGGCAGCACGAAAGCGGCAGTCTTACCACTACCAGTCCTGGATTGGACCACCAGATTACGCCCAGCCTTGGCAGGGGCGAAACATTCCACCTGCACCTGCAAAGGCTTTTTGTACCCAATTTCCATGATTGCACGCAGCACGTGCTCGGACAAACCTAGGGCATCGAATGTTGGGGAGCTACCGGATATGTCAGGTTCCGCGTCAGCAAACACGGCGAAAACTATATAACTTTTTGGGGCGTAAAACAAGGGCAAAATCGTTAGACCTTCCCCACTGCAATAATGTTCGATTTGGTTGTGATCGAGCGCATACGACTACTTTGATTCAGGAAAAATGGACATAAATTTGGCGAGTTTTCGTGAAATGCTGTAAGCATGAGCTTGGAACATAGCTGCTGGCAGCGCAAAGACACGAAAGGAGGCTCGCCAATGAGGATTGTGCGACAGTTGAGTAAGTTTGTCCAGAAAATTTCAGTTGGTCTGCGTGCTTCTGACTGTAGATTCGTTGGTGATGTCTTGTTGGGCGTAGTTCAGCGTGGCAGTACGATGCTGACGGAGATCGGGCGTGCGTTGAAGGAGCCTTGCAAGCTGAAGCACACAGAGAAGCGCTTGAGCCGGATGGCCAGTTCGAAGTACTTCGACGATGAGCGTCTTCTGACCAATTACCTGTCGGAGGTTGGCCGTCTGACTGCCAGTAAGCTGCCGTACGTGGCGGTGGACCTGACTGACATCGCCAAGCCCAGCGGCAAGGCGATGGAGGGCCTTGGGCTGGTGCGTGACGGTAGCAGTAGCAAAAAGGGCGGTTCCAAAAAGGCGGCCAATATAGTGCATGGCTACGAGGTCTTCGAAGCGACCGCGACGCACCCGGACCACCACCTCGCCGTGCCGCTTATGACGGAACCGTACAGCACCACGGCGGCGGAATTCAAGAGCCAGAATGAAGAGATCGAGATGCGTCTTAGGTATCTTGCCCCGTTTATTGCGTGCACGGCCATCTGGCTGTTTGACCGGGGCTTTGATCGCAGGTACATCCTGAATACCGTTATGGAATTGGGGCTGAATTGGGTTGTGCGGATGGTGGGCAATCGCAACGTCGAATTCGGGGAAGGTCCGAAGCGGATGGACGTTTTGGCTAAAGGTCTTCGTCTGCGGCACTCGGTCTTAGTGCATACCCGTACCAAGGGCTCGAAGGACATCGAGCGCAAGGTACACTTCACGTACATCCCGGTCCACCTGCGCGACATCGAGGGGCAGCGTGGCCTAGTGGTGGTCCACATGGGCGGCCGCAAGCGCATGATGCTGCTGACGTGGCGAGCCCCTAAAAGCTCCGCCGAGGCGGCCCAATGGATTCTCGCGTACCTTAGGCGCTGGAGCGTGGAAGACTCGGCCCGAGCCTGCAAGCAACTCGTGGGCATCGAGGATGTCCGCGTCCAGTCCCTGCGAGCTATTGTCCGGCTCGTCCGGCTTGCGGCCATAGCGCTTGGTTGGCTGTGCTTGCGAGTACTCTTCGCCCCGAAGACGGTCGCCAAAATCCTGGCCCTGGCGAAAACGGTAGGCCGCGAACCGCTCTACCTCGTGTACCGGCTACTGGAGGGCATTCGCCACCCGGCCTGACTCGTGGGCCGTCACATGACCGACCGGCCGGGTACCAGGAAGCCGGCGGACCGACGGCCCAATCAGTCGTGGATAACGCGGCATCCCACAGTGGGGGAAAGGGGGCCTGTGCCCAAAGACGGCACAAAAGCGTCCTAAACAACGATTTCATACACGAAAACGCCAGCTTTAACCATCACAACAACGAACATTGCATCGCCTACCAGGGGAGTGGGGAAGGTCTAACAAAATCGCCCCAAAATTCAAGCTCAAGGCTGGCGAGCTACATCAAGCAGCCCTCACTCCGCATTGTTTTAAGGTCGTTGATAAGTGGAACAACAACGGACAGATCATTGCATCCTTGAACTGTACACATGCTACAAAATTCTCGACTCATATAGTCCGAACCCATACGAGCCCAAATCCTGAATGTGGGGGTATCAGAGACGCACGTGCCGACATCGTGTGTTTTATCATACTCGATGAGGTCGGCTACACTGTTGGTCAGACTGGTAATGGTCTCAGCCTTAACATGTTTGGACCGGCATTCAGAATCAAGCCAGAACACCCCGCCGAAGTATCCGGTGTTGTACGAAATATTGGGAAAAGGATTGTTGTAATAAACAGCAACGTCGACATCGCCTGTGGAATGGACCACCCCACTCTCATCTTCGTCCAGAGCGTCAGTGTAAGTGGGCGTTAAGGTGATTACACGTTTAGTCGCCCTAAAAATCAATGACTCAAGCCTCCTGGCGAGATACTCGGCATCCTCGGGAACCCTGGTCTTAATATCAGCCATACAGTACGCGAACCTGCCGCCTGACGATGCCTCATCACCTGAATCGCCCTGCATGCTGCCAGAGATGCTGATCTTTGGTACATACTGTGGGCACCATCCCAACTGCCCAGAGTGCCCACTGTCACCAATGTTAGCAACCATCTCCTTAATCTGACGGAAATCATAATCAGACAATGGGATAGGGGCTTGGCCGACGTCGGGAATGTGAATGAACCCCGCCTCGACCAAGATGGTATTAAGTGCTACGTGAGGACCACCAATGTCAACTTTTACCTGAGCTCGAAAGCGTTCTCTTTCGGTTGTGTACTGCTCGTCTTCGCTTCTGATCAGTTGAGGAAATCCTTCACACTGGGCCTTTCCGATGTCTTCGACCTGTTGAAGAAGGTTATAAAGTTCTTCAGAAATAAAAGAGCTGTTAAATTCGCAGTAGCTGAAGTCTCGGACCTTCAACTGTTCTGTGTCGGTCGGCCCAAATGGATTAACGCTGGGTAACTGCTGAATCGTTCTCTGGTATCGAACGGTCACATCAAACCGTCGGTATAGCGCACCATAGCACACTCGATTACTGTCGTGGGACTTCCAGTCGACCTTTTCGGCCTGCAATCGAAGTGCATCTTGGGTGTCTGCATCAATCTCGATAACGCACTCGGGCAGCGACGAAACAGTGAGCCGCCCACCAAAGAGGGTCACAGATAGGGCCTCGTAGTACGTGGTTGCCTTAGAGAACAGAAGCATTTCGAATGCCGGAATCTGAGATTCACTTTGCGGTTCTTCGTCAGGATGCCCTTGGGTTACATTTGGATTAACGTTAAGAGGTGTAGTCCCTGACTCTGAGTTGTCAGCTACATCCGTAGACGGCGACTGGTTGTCGACTTTGGGCACATCAGTGCCCGCTGAGGGGGCATCAACGTTGGAGTCTAAACATCCTGTCGATGCAACGAGGAACAAACCAATAATCGCAACAAGGGAACCACGACGGTATGTGTGTGTTGGCATTGTTTTGTCTCCAGTTACAGGCCCTCTAATTATACCGTAAGGTTTTTTTTTACAACGTTTTTTCTGGTTCAACAACCGCCAGCAATTTGATATCTGAAGGCGGTGGTTACCGGTTCAGGCTTGTTAAGCTTTCAGGCTTGGTTTAGACTTCTGCGGGTTTTTGGGGCCAAAAGCTCTAGGTTTCTGTAAAGGAGTGATTAGGTGGCGATGGCCGAGTCTTTTGAAGGTTTTGACGCAGCTGATTTTCAGGCTTTTTTGCCAAATAAATGGGCGTCAAACCTGTTTAACATGGAGCGAATGAAGGTCCGCAGTAAAATGGTCGCGCTGGGGACTTTTTTGGAACCGCACCTTTTGGCACTTAGACCGTTTTCTTGGGAAGTTACCCCTTTTTCACCCACGATTCTAAACGGCAAGCGCGTTTCAGATATGGTCCTTTATTTCACCAGGACCGCAGACCAAGCCAGGGCCGTCGCACCGCTGCTTGATAGCAAGATTTCGTTGCCAGACCAGATATCCAACCCGGGTGAACACTACCAACATGTGACTTTGGGTGTCAAAATTGATGCAGATACCGTTGAGGCGGGCCTGATGGTCCATTCAACTGCATGGCTTGATGTCATGAATCTGTTGAATCGGACAAAAACCCCGGACGAGGCCCAGGAATTCTCCCACATGATTCGTGTGCTACCCCACCCTATTTCCATTGTGATTGCACCTGGGGTCGAGATTTCAAGCGGGGATTTTCTACCTTCACACTTGAAGTCGCTGGAAGAGGCCATCTTAAATAATCAGTTCCTGATCAGGTTTGGCAAAAGCTACTTGGCCAGCGATAAAGCAATTAGTTCAGCTGCTTTCAACACAACAATGAAAGACCTGCTGACGTCATTGGTACACATTTGGGAATTCATCGCTTGGAGGCCTGCCTCCAACTACCTAGCAGCGGACGACACCAACGCCCCTGTGGTTACCTCTGATGGAAGCTTGGTCCAATTCTCTACAGGTGCCAAGGTCCGCATTGTTGGCGGTCTGTTTGATGGGCGGGTGGGTATAGTCACTGATATCGATGCTAAAGGTTCATGCAAGGTTTTGGTTGGGCGAGTAACTGTCAGAACCGACCTGCGATCTTTGCAGGCCGTGTGACCTTGGTGCAGCGCCGAAAGTCACGCTCAAGCCACACACTCCGGTCGGCCAAAAAAAAATTAAAGAATATAACGACTTAAGTCATCGTCCTTGAGGATATCTCCAAGCCGTTCGCGGACATAATTGGCCGTCAGCTTCACAGTGTTCCCCGGCATGTCAGGCGCGTGAAAGGCCAAGTCCTCCAACACCTTTTCAAGCACAGTGTGCAGACGACGAGCACCAATGTTTTGATGCCTAGCATTTAAATCGGCCGCAATTTCAGCAATGGTTTCGATGCCATCTTGCTGGAATTCCAGCTTTACCCCTTCAGTTTCCATCAAGGCCTCGTACTGACGTACCAAGCTGTTGTCTGGCTCAGACAGGATGCGTACAAAATCGTCCTTGGTCAGCGCGGAAAGCTCGACGCGAATTGGGAAACGACCCTGCAATTCCGGAATTAAATCCGACACTTTTGAAATATGAAAAGCCCCGGCGGCAATAAACAGGATGTGTTCCGTGCTTACCACACCATACTTGGTCGTAACGTGGGTGCCCTCAACGATTGGCAGCAAGTCGCGCTGTACACCCTCCCTAGAAACGTCGGGGCCATGTGCAGATTCGCGACCGGCAATCTTGTCCATCTCGTCGATGAAGATAATGCCGTTGTTTTGAGCCCTTTCTAACGCCTCTTGGTTGACCTTATCAGGGTCCAGCAGCCTTTCACGCTCTTCAGCCTCAAACACCACCAAGGCATCCTTTACGGACAGCTGCTTGGTCCTGGTCTTCCTGGGCATCATGTTTCCTAGCATGTCTTGAAAGTGCAGCCCCACCTCCTCCATTCCAGCACTGGAAAAGATGTTCATCACAGGCACACCAGTCTCGGCGACATCGATCCTAATGGTCTTGCTATCAAGCTCGCCTTTGGCCAGCTGTTCCTTGATGGCCTCCCTCGACAATGGTGCAATTGGGTCCTGCTGGGAGGCCACCGCGTCAACCACCCTCTCAATGGCGTTATTTCTTGCCTTGGTGGCCACTTTTTCGGCCTCTTGCGCCTTTACCATATTCACAGAAAAGGTAACCAAATCGCGGACCATCCCCTCCACATCCCTGCCTACATAGCCGACCTCTGTGTACTTGCTGGCTTCCACCTTCACAAACGGCGCATTTGCCAGTTTTGCCAGTCGCCTAGCGATCTCGGTCTTACCAACCCCGGTCGGTCCAATCATCAGGATGTTTTTAGGGGTGATTTCATCAGCAAGAGGGCCAACTACCTGACGACGGCGCCACCTGTTTCGCAGTGCAATCGCCACCATCCTCTTTGCCTCGGCCTGACCCACTATGAATCTGTCGAGCTCGGCTAAAATCTCCCGAGGTGTAAGTTCGCTTTCCGGGCGGGTCATCCTAATTCCTCCACTGTAATCAATGAATTCGTGTAAATACATATTCCGCCGGCAATTTCCAGCGCCGACTTGGCGATTTCCACAGCTGACAACTCGGTATGCTTCACCATGGCCCTAGCCGCGGCCAAGGCATAAGCACCACCACTGCCGACCGCTATTATCCCCTCTTCAGGTTCTACCACGTCGCCGGCTCCCGTCAGCAGGAACATCTTCTCGCGATCTGCAACGATCAAAAGGGCATCAAGTCGACGCAGCATCTTGTCGGTGCGCCACTCCTTTGCCAGCTCAACTGAGGCCCTAGTCAAGTTTCCGCTGTTGTCTTTTAACTTGGCCTCAAAACGCTCAACCAGGGTAAATGCATCTGCTGTAGACCCAGCAAATCCCGTCAACACATTTCCACCGCCCACCCTGCGCACTTTTACCGCGTTTGCCTTCAAAATGGTGTTCCCCATGGTGACTTGGCCATCACCTGCCAACGCGGTTTTACCATCCCTGCGGACGGCAATTATGGTTGTCCCTCGCATTCCCTTTTCTTCCTGGTGCATTTTTACAGAAACCTCCATCAATACACAAAGTTACTCTTCTTTGGCCCTGGGATGAGCCCGGTCGTATACCTCTTGCAACCTAGCCAACGTCACGTGAGTATACCGTTGAGTGGTAGCCAACCTCGCATGGCCAAGTAACTCTTGGATATCTTTCAAATCTGCCCCGCCTTCCAACATGTGCGTCGCAAATGTGTGGCGCAACACGTGGGGATGAATATGCCTTGCCAAGGCCAGCTTTTCAGTCACTTGGTCGATAACGTTAGCGACCTGCCTGACACCTAATCTGGTGCCTCTTTGGCCTAAAAACAAGGCCTGGTTGCTGGAACCTTCTGGCAAAAACTGATCTCTTACCGCTAACCAGTTAGATAAAGCCTGCAACGCCTTTGAACCAACGGGAACTACCCTCTCCTTTCGCCCCTTTCCCAAAACTATGGCCTGACCCTGTTGGAAGTCGACATCATCAACATCCAGCCCGGTCAGCTCTGACACACGAAAACCACCTGCATACAGCAATTCCAGAATAGCCTTGTTCCTGGCACCTAGGACAGTGAAATCATCAATGGAATCAAGCAGTCCGAAAAGGTCATCAACCGGCAGAAAATCCGGCAGAACCGTTTCTTGTTTAGGCCCGCGGATCCCAGTCCAAGGGTTTACAGCAACAATCTGTCGGCGCTTCCAAAAACGATAAAGCGACCTGATAGCAGCCAATTTTCGACCAATACTGGAGGGGGCATGGTGGCGATGCACCGTGGAAAAAAACAGTTCAACGGCGCGCCGATCAGCTTTAAGGGCATCCAACCCAGCCTCTTGAAGCATCAAAAACAACTCGATACAGTCTGTGTTATAGGCCTTAATTGTATTTGGAGAGGCGTTTTTGTTTACCTCCATCCACTGTAAAAACAGCAAAAGCCCATCTAGCCATTCTTTTGGGATTAAAGATTCCGGAGACTGGACTTCATCGGTAATAGTTATTTCATCTTCAGTAGTTAATTCATGGTCTTGCTGTTTCAAAGGTTCACCTTTTTTAAATTTTCAACCAGCCTAGCCAAGCTTAGACATCAATTGGGTGGCAATTTTTGGTGTCCAAAGTCGCTAATTAAACTTCCCAAGCCCATTTGTCTTACTGGCATCGGCTCAATTAGTGATTATACTCGCTAAGTCTCATACTGGAGTACCAAATGAGTGACACACCTAAGGCGCCCAAGGGAATGAGGATAAAGGCTGACGACGCGGTAGCTAAAGGCGTTTACACAAACAACATGTTTGTAGCCCACACCAGGGAAGAATTCGTGATGGACTTCCTTGGAACTTATGTGGGTCAGGCTTTTTTGAACGCCCGAGTTGTAACCAGCCCCGGACACATGAAGCGTATAGTCAAGGCGTTAACAGAAAACCTGGCAAAATATGAAAAGCAGTATGGTCCGATCCCAGAGCCAAAAGTCCGGGAATCAGGCTCAGAAATAGTTAATTAAACTCGGTGGTTAAACAAATGGACCCAAAGTACGAATACATTCTTCACAAAGCGGCTGGACCGCACTGGAAGCGAATCGGCATCAAGCGTCGGTTTGGCATAGTCGCCCCTTTGTTTTCATTGCGAAGCGAGCGTGGATGCGGGATTGGTGATGCTGGCGACCTTTATGACATCCTGCCTTGGATGGCTGAGGCTGGCATAGATCTGATCCAGCTGCTACCAATCAACGACACTGGGCTGGATGCAGTGCCTTACTCGGCGCTATCTGCATTTGCCTTGGACCCGATCTATGTGGCTTTGGATAGGATCCCAGGAATCGAGCGTTTTGAAGATTTTTTGGGCCGCGTTCAAGCAACGGCAGATAGGCTGAATCAGTCAGAGTCGGTGGATTATCACGCAGTTCGCAGCGCGAAACTGGAGCTTTTAGAGGCGGCGCTGGAGCTTCTCGATGGCCCAGAATTGGACCAAGCCATGAGGGCGTTTGTTGCGCAACAAGAATGGCTGCCAAACTATCTGGCATACAGAGTTATCAAGGAGTTAGAAGGGTTTAGCTCGTGGGAGAACTGGCAGGATCGCTTCAACGTTCACACCGCCTACGAAGACCTTAGCAAGAGTCATCCTCAACGAATGCGGCTGTTCCTTTTTGCGCAGTGGGTTTTATTCCAACAGTTTGTTGCCGCTAGACAAAGGGCTGAAGAGCTTGGAGTTTTGATCGAGGGTGATATACCGATTATGGTGGCGCGTGACAGCGCGGATGTGTGGAAACACCGCGAACTGTTTCGAATGGACGTTACAGCCGGGGCGCCGCCAGACATGTTCACGGCGGATGGCCAAAACTGGGGTTTTCCAACCTATCAATGGCCTGCGCACAAGCAGCAGGACTACGCCTGGTGGCGAAAGCGCCTGCAGTATGCCCAGAATTTCTTTCACATGTATCGAATCGACCAT
>Ga0208195_1004358_pt1 | contig 11192 bp, 11 predicted proteins | sample AD_UKC077_MetaG_FD_184441 | JGI IMG/M metagenome (GOLD analysis project Ga0208195, IMG submission 184441) | Active sludge microbial communities of municipal wastewater-treating anaerobic digesters from USA - AD_UKC077_MetaG (SPAdes) (version 2) | ecosystem: Engineered > Bioreactor > Anaerobic >...
CGGGCGTCTCTCAGTTCGGCAGCGGATATGCCTGGCTCGTACTCGACAAGGGCGAGCTCAAGGTCACCAAGACCGGCAATGCCGACAACCCGCTGGTACACGGGCAGACTCCGCTCCTGGCCATCGATGTGTGGGAGCATGCCTACTACCTCGACTACCAGAACCTCAGGCCGGATCATCTTTCCGCAGTCATCGAAAAGCTCATCAACTGGGACTTCGTGAATTCCCGTCTGGGACGCTGACCAGTGGGGGCAAGGGCAGGGGTTTCCCGGACGACAAGACCCCTCCTGCGCCCCCTCTTGCACATTCCCAGCCCTCACGTGAGCAGCCTTTGCCTGGGGCAATGCAAAGGCCCCCGGCTTCCCGGATCAGGACCGGGAAAGGGAGACCGTCCTCGCGCTCACCAGCAGGACCGGTCTTAGGGGCGCCCTTAAAAGAGATACGGCTTACGGGCGGAGGTGAGGCCCTCCGGACCAATATGCCCTTTATTCCCCGATCCCCCGCTCGATATCCTCCCCGGTCTCTTCGAGCTGTTCCTGTCCTTCCTGGACCGACTCGTCGATCTGTTCACCCGCCTGCTCGGCCGGGCCCTGCTGTTCGCAGCCCCATATCCCCAGGGTCATGACCGCCACGATGAGTCCGGTGAAAATACCCTTGAAAAGACGTTTCATCTTTTTCCTCCTTATCGCATGAGATAGATATGTATAATGAATACGCTGGCAGCCAGGGAAAACCAAGTTCGACTTGCCTGGCACAAAACCGGCGGGAATGCACCCTCCCGGCCATGGCAAGGAATCTGTCACGGGGCCACGGGTTTCAGCTCGACAATGACACAGTGAAACTGCAGCCTGTTTGCCTGCCGGAAGTAGTTGAAGGTGAGGCCGTCGCCGTAGGCATATTCGATGAGCCTGATCCTGCCCTCGAAGACGGTCCCTGCGGGGCAGGCCCGGTAAAGATCGTATATGTCCTGAGCGGTATAGCCGCTTTCGGGTATGCCCACGAGCCTGTTTTGGGGGGTGTAGATCGAGAACACCACCTGGGTCGCCTTCCCGGAGCAGTCGAGGGAGTCTTTCAGGGATGAGGAAGGGTAGCAGGCCAGGACAAGGGTGTTCTCCCGGTCCGGTTTCATTATCCGGCAGGTTTCACTGCCGCCGATCTCCCGGCCTGGAACGAAATGCTCGTTCAGAATCCTGAACGCCTGCCGCCGGTTCTGCTCTGCACAGATGGAGCAGGGGTCTTCCGCGGCCTCGGTGAGAAGGACCAGGGGCTCCTCGGGAAGATCGTGGGCATACAAGAGCGGCACTGCCGGCAGAAGCATGGTCATGATCAGCAGGACAGCGATTTTCGGGATGCGTATCATGGCGAGACAGCCTCCTTTCTTACAAGAAACTCATCGACGAATCCATCGATCGCAGGACCATACACGGCCAGCGAATCGATGAATCCCCGATTGTGCGAACCGGATATCTCCAGAAAGGATTTTCTCCCCTGTATGGAGCGGTACAGTTCCTTTCCGTGCTCCAGAGGTATCATCTCGTCATCCGCGCTGTGGATGGCAAGCACCGGGACCCCCACGTGCTCAAGGTGGCTGCGGGTAGGGTAGGCGTAGCGCCACAGCAGCAGGGAGGGGATCATGCCGAAGCGGTCCCGGACCAGGTCGCCCAGCGAGGTGAAGCTGGATTCGATGATGAGCGCGCCGCACGGGTGCTCCGCAGCGGTCCTGGCCGCGATGGGCCCGCCGAGTGATCTGCCCCAGAGGATGACTGTCTCAGGGGCTATTCCCCGTTCTTGTGTCAGATAACGGTAGGCGGCCTCTGCGTCTGCGTATGTGCCCTGTTCTGAAGGCGATCCCTCGCTCCTGCCGTATCCCCGGTAGTCGAAGATGAGCATGCTGAGCTTGAGCCGGTTGCCGATCACGAGGGTGTCGAGACGGTCGGCGATGTTGCCTCCGTTGCCGTGGCAGAAGAGCACGCTGCCCCGGGCATCCGCCGCCGGGACCCACCAGCCGGTGATCTTAACGCCGTCCGATGCCTCGATGTTCACCCACTCGTAGCTCAATCCGGCATCCGCAGGGCTGCGGGCCAGCTCCTTCCGGGGATGGTAGACCAGGGAGCTCATGCACCCGCTAAAGAGGGTGCAGATGCCAAGGAGGACGGCGATTCTGGTGATTTCATGTCTCATTCTGATTCCACCTTGTCAGAAAAACAGGTTCCAGAGAATCCGGAACTCTGTTTGATAAAAATCCCCTGTCCTGCGCCGGGAAATATCCGCCTGTAGGCTCTGGTCGGGGCTGATGGCAAAGCTCTGCTGAAGACCTGCTTCAAAGAGATTGTAACTGTCTCCGAGACCGTAATAGACATCCCTGATGCGGGCGTGGATTTTCCAGGAGCCCCCCACGACCCTGATGAGGCCCGCCGATCCACCTGCTCCGGCTGCATATCGTTTTTCCAGGGCACCACCCAGGTTCAGGCCCGTCTCCAGCATTCCGTAGAACAGGCCTCCCTGCGTGCCGCCGAACGCCAGTCCTCCGCCCGGATTGATCTGGTATACCAGGTGCGACTTGTCATGGTCTCTGTCCACCCGGATAAGCCCGGTATCAAACTTCCAGGACACGGGGCGGAAAAAGCGGTCCCGGGGTGAGAGGGAGACGATGTCGATAAGGTCCAGGCTCTCCAGGAGGAGTTTCCTGTCCTCGGGATAATAGCGCAGCGCCACGTCCGCGAAGATGAGCTGCGCACCTTCGACGTAGCCGTCGTCCAGGTCCATGAGATGGTGATAGGCGGGTCTGATCCTGAGCTCTGCAAAGGCATCGTCTCCCTTGACCCCGGCTCCGAGCGCCAGGCGGTCGGAACGGTGGCCCCTGTCTGGCTGAACGGGCGGGGCGATCCTGCGCGGGGCGGCTCCCTGGTCTGCGCCGAGCCGGCTACGTGCGGTGAGAATAGACAGGAAACGCTCCTGATACGTCTCCTCGGATACCCTGCGCTTGGAATAGAGATACTGCAGATACTCCCCGGCAAGCTCGCAGGCCGTCATTTTCTCCTGATCGGAAATGCCCGCGCACTTCAGGGCGTCTTCATGCGGTATCCCGTCCGTCATGGCAAGGGCAGCGGTGTTTTCCGGTTCGCTCAGGTTCGAGGCGAGGAATCTGATCTTGGTGGTTCTGGACGGCCGGTAGGATGTGCCGGTTATCAGGCCCTGCTCCTCGATCACGCGTATGGAATCCAGGGGGATGAGCCACCAGTGGAACCTGTCGGAGAGCTCCAGCGAGGGGCGGGCGGCTTCCAGCAGAAAATAGAGCAGGTATGAACAGTTCTCCTGGAAAAAATAGTAGTCGGAGGCGATCGATTCCAGTTCCCTTAAGTGCAGCAGTATCCGCCTGATCTCCGGGACGGTCAGGTTGAGGCGATACTCCCAGATATCCCTGTGGTCCACATCGCTGTACTGCTCCAGCTTGGCGTAGTACGGCAGCACCGCGAAATATCCCGGGTAGAGCCCGAAAAGCCCCTTGAACGCGAAAAAGGGGCCGAAGGTCTCGTTGGTGACCGCCGAATAGCTGATAGAATAGGCGAGAAGCTTGGTTCTGTCGGCCGTCTCCACGGTGAGGAGGGTGTGGCCGAACATCGAGGCCGGGCTGTTCAGGTGTGCCATGGGGAAAACCAGGGTGACCGAGGAGGGTCTTGCCATTTCCATGAAGTTTTCGAATGATCGGCAGGACGAAAAAGGGACCCGGTCCGGATCGATATCCAGCCGTTCGCTGATCCATTCGAAGCGGGCCGGAAACCTGCATACCGCGGAGTCGTTCTCATTCTCGTGCTGCTCGAAAAACGCACGTATGGTGGACCGGATTTCTGCTTTGGGATCTGTCTTGCCTTTAAGGGACAGGAAGAACCTCGGATCGTCTACGAGACTCTCGATGCCGAACAGTCCATCCTGGTAGTGCATGAGGATGTGCCAGTAGCGGTCTTCGTGGAGTCTCTGCTCTGCGGCGGATGCCAGGAGCTCTTCACAGTAGGCAGAATCCTGGGCAGGAGAGGAGACCGCGCTGAAGGCGCACCAGAGCGTGACGAGGAAGAACGGAGGGATACGGAACAGAGCCATCCCGCACCCCTCCGCCGATTCTGTGCCCACCCGGCTGTGCTACATCAGGGATTCGATGTTGCCGAGCACCTCGATGCTGCTGACCTTTGGCGAAGAGTAAATGTGCGAGAAATTATTCTGCAGCAGCGTGTAGAAGTCCGTTCTGGAGCCCTCGGGCACCTCCATGAGCACGGCCAGGGTATTCAGATATTCCCCGTGCCCGCGTGCGATGTCGTTGGCAAGGTTGTCCATGTTGTCGGCAATGTAAAAACTCGTCTTTTCCCTGCTGACGAACTTACCCGGTTGTTCGCAGTTCAGCGTGCCCGAGGAGATGCCGAAGGTCTGGTTTCCGAAAGTTCCGTTGGTTGTCACGGCCAGAACCTGGAAAGCCAAGCCGTCATTGCCCTGCATGATAAGAGACCCGAGCCCGCACCCGGTATTTTTCTGGTTGGCGGCAAAGCAGGATGATACCGGAATCGCGACAAAGCTGATCATGACTACTGCCAATACGAATTTCTTTACCATGTTTCCTCCTTTATGATTTTTCGTTAAACCGACAGCGCGATAGTATTGGGGTGTTCAGAGGCTTTGGGCGGAGGAGAATAGCGAGCTGGAGCAGGCCTGCTGACACCGGCTGGGTTTTCCAGATCTGGAACTGGCTTATAAAAAACAGCACCCAAATCTTCATACCACACCACTGTATTAGTTTCGATTCAGCTGTACCGGTACAAAATTACCCCCCGGATGTCAAGGAAATATAAGTACATTTAAAAAAGATGCCAGAGGTATTTCATCACGCGCACGTTCAACTGCCATGGACGGCAGAATTTTGATCCCACGACGCCCCTTGAAAATGTTGAGTGTTCAGACTTGCCCCATAACGTGACAGGACCGGCTACTCTGTCTCTCAGGATCTACCGGATGGAGGCCTTTTCCCCAGATCCAGCATGTGCAGAAGCGCGAGTATCGGGTGGCGGGCCAGCATCCGGGGGCCCGAATACCGCATCACCTCACGGATCCGCTCGCGCATATCGGGCTTGTAGCAGTGTGTCGGGCACTGGGAACAGGCCGGCTTGTCGCGCCCGTACAGGCACCGGTCGAGGCGTGCGAGGGCATAATCCCGGAGTTTGCCGCACTCGCCGCAAAGATCCGGGTGCCTTCCATGATTGCCGCGGCAGTAGATCCTGAGCATGGTCTCCAGGGTCCGCCACTGTCTTTTCCCTCTCCTGTCTGCAAAGTTCATGTACATGCCTTCACAAGGGGCAATATACGCGATCGGACCGTGTTTGTGAACCGGGCTTCTTCTACCCTTGACAAGGATAGTGATCCCTGTTATTGCAAATCATATGCAACAGAAGCTATTAAAACACGAGTGTTCTCTCTGTGCAGGTCATGGATATTGCTATGACAGGCTCAGTTCTGTCCTGAAAACACACAACGGAAGGCTCACGAAGGAGCGTCTGGTTTTATTGAAAACCATTTGCGATATAAAGGGACATTTTCAGGCAGACCACGTGCTGAGGCTGCTCAAGGAACAGCGGTACAACCTCTCCCTTGTCACGGTCTACCGGAACCTTTCGCTCCTGGTCGAGGCGGGGATAATCCGCAGGGTGAGCGTGCATGAGGACGCCCCTTCCGAGGGTGCCTGGTACGAGCATGTCTGGGGCCGCTCGCACCATGACCATCTCGTCTGCATGCAGTGCGGCAGGAGAGTGGAGTTCAGCTATCCGGCCATCGATGTGCTGCAGGAGGCGGTGGCCAGAGAGCACGGGTTTACCCTGGAGCGTCATTACCTCGAGCTGGTGGGGTTGTGCCCCGAATGCAGGAGTAAAAAGGACCGTGCCTGAAAAGGCGCGAGCAGGGCGGGATCGCAGCTGGCGAGCCGGCAGCGGGCGTTTCCTGGAGGATATACGTCTCATAACCACAGCGCGAGCTTGAAAAATGGGACCGGATCCGGCCGTTTTTTCAAGCCTGGTGGAAAAGAAAGGATTCTTGCTTGACTCTCTTGGAACTGAAAGAAGGCGACACCGCCGTTATCAGCAGGGTATCCGGCGGGAAGGGCGTTTCGGCCCGGATGGCGGGGCTCGGCCTGCACGCGGGAAAGAAGGTCCGGGTGGTCAGGGCCGCACCGTTTCGGGGGCCGCTGCTCATAGAGGATATCAGCTCGGGCGCCAGGACCATGATCGGGCGGGGGATTGCATCTCATGTGGAAATCCTTGACGAAAAGCCATAACAGCGAGACGGTGATCGCCCTGGCGGGCCAGCCGAACTGCGGAAAGTCGACCATTTTCAATGCGGTGGCAGGGTTTAAGGTGAATACCGGGAACTTCTCGGGCACCACGGTCTCGTATACCGAAACACACGTCTACATCGACGGCCGGACAGTGAGGCTCATCGATTTGCCTGGGACCTACTCCATATCCGCCAACGACATAGCTGAACGGGTTGCGCGGGATTATCTCCTCTCCGGCCAGGTGGACGTGATCATCAATGTCGTGGATGCTTCTCTGCTGTCGCGTTCCCTTGAGCTCACGCTGCAGCTCATGGAGATGAATGTGCCCATGGTCATCGGGCTCAACATGATCGACGATGCGCAGAAAAAGGGCATGGAGATCGACATCCAGGCGCTCACCTCCCTGACGGGTCTGGAGGCCTATCCCCTGATCGCGGTACAGGGAAGCGGCGTTCAGGAGCTGTTCGATGCAGCCTTAAAGATTTCCGAAAACAACTTCCACCGCGTTCCCCCGGTGTACGACCGGGACGTGGAGGAATGTATCGCCCGGATCGAGGCCCGCTATCCATCCTTGTTAAGGGAGCGTCTCAAGATGGACACGAGGTTCGTCATCATCAGGCTCCTGGAGATGGACGAGGAGTTCGAAAGGATTGTCGCGGAGGCGGACAGGGAATTTCTCGAGTATGTCATCGAGAACAGGCGCTTCCTGGCCGAAATCCACGACTGGCCGGAGTCCGGGGTGTTCGCGTCGCACCGGCATGCCCTGGTGTTGGACCTTTTTGAGCAGGTTGTTGCAGTGAAGTCGCGCACCGGCACGAGCCTGTCCGAGAAGATCGATCGGTTCGTCATCAACCCCGTAGGCGGCCTGGTGGCCACGGTGGGCGCGTTTTTCCTGATGTTCGCGGTGTCGTTCTGGTTCGGCAATCTGATCGCAGACCTCCTGGAGGTCCCCCTGGAAACACTCGGCTCCTTTCTCATGAGTCACACGAGCGGCCCTACCGCCATGCTCGTCTCCGGGGTCTACGACGGGTTCACGGCCGGCGTGGGGATCGTGCTGCCCTATCTCGTCCCGCTCCTGGTGATCCTCTCTCTGCTCGAAGACACCGGGTTGCTGCCGCGGATCGCCTTCATGGCAGACGGCTTGCTGCACCGCTTCGGGCTGCACGGGAAATCCGTGGTGCCCATCATCATGGGCTACGGGTGCAATGTGCCGGCCATCATGGCTGCGCGCAATCTCGAGTACGAACGCGACCGGATCATTACCATGCTCATGGTCCCGTTCATTGCCTGCTCGGCCCGGACCGTAATCATCCTCGCCCTTGCGGGGAAGTATCTGGGGGCCGGATACACGACGCTCATCTACCTGGGCAACATCGCCATTGCCCTGGGCGTCTCTTCGGTTCTCTCCCGCCTCAGCGCAGACATGTCGCCCGGCATCATCATGGATGTTCCTCCTCTGCGCAAGCCCTATTTCCATGTCGTGATACGGAAGGTCTGGGCACGTATCATGGAGTTCCTGCTGTTCGCCTGGCCCGTGATCGCGATTTCCAGCATTGTCCTGGCTGTGTTTTCCTACGTGGGGATCGACGATGTCATCAACCGGGTGCTCTCACCCATCACCACCTATATCCTCGATCTGCCTTCCGAGCTTGGGATCACCCTGTTTTTGGGGATCTTCCGCAAGGAGCTCACCCTCATCATGCTGAACTCGGCGCTGGGCACCACGGATGTTTCGGCCGTGCTCTCCTCGGCCCAGCTCCTCGTGCTCGTGGTCTTCACGGTGTTGTATATTCCGTGTATCGCCACCATCTCCACGCTGTGGAAGGAAGGGGGATGGAAGGTGGCGTTGCTGTCCATTGCGCTCAACACCTCCATTGCCCTGGCCGTGGCAGGATCCCTGGCATTTCTGCTCTGATCGGCCGGTTTTCCCGTAAGGGAAGCACTCACCCGGTTCGGGAAGAAGCAGAACCGGTCCGAACAACTTCCGGGTTCTGCTCTGCTTGAGAACGGCAGGGCACTGTCTATCCTACTATCCTATACAGAACTGCTGATGAAAAAGGAGATCGTCCCGGTATGAGGATTGCACAGGTTGCCCCGCTTTTCGAGCCGGTGCCTCCGGAACTGTACGGCGGATCGGAACGGGTCGTTTCCCATCTCACGGAAGAGCTCGTTCGCAGAGGGCACAGCGTGACCCTGTTCGCGAGCGGCGATTCCAGGACCAGGGCCCGGCTCTACAGCGTAGTTCCCAGATCGCTCCGCCTCGAACCGGCAATCCTTGACCCGCCCGCGTTTCATTTCGTGGAGCTCGCCCACGCCTTTGCCCGAGCCGATGAGTTCGATGTGATTCACTGTCACAACGACTACCTGGCCTTTCCCTTCGCACACTCATGCCCGGTCCCCTGTGTGCACACCCTTCACGGCCGGATGGATTTTCCCCACTGGAGCGAGCTCATGACCGTCTTTTCCGATATGCATCTCGTGTCCATCAGCAACGATCAGCGAAGGCCGCTGAGCAACCTGGACCTGAACTGGGCCGACACCATATACCATGGCCTGCCGGAATCATACTTCCGGCTCTATCCCGGAGAAGGCGGCTACCTGGTGTATTTCTCCCGGATAGCCCGGGAAAAACACCCGGAGGTAGCCATAGAGGTTGCCAGGAGGAGCGGCATTCCCCTGAAGATGGCCGGCAAGGTGGACAAGACAGACCTTTCTTTTTTCACCCAGGAGATCGAGCCTCTGCTGAATCATCCTCTCATCGAGTACCTGGGCGAAATCCATGACGCCCAGAGGCCGGAGCTGATCGGCAACGCCATGGCCCTGCTTTTTCCCATTGACTGGCCCGAGCCCTTCGGCCTGGTAATGATCGAGGCCATGGCGTGCGGGACACCGGTGATCGCCAGGCCGTACGGATCAGTCCCCGAGGTTGTCGATGACGGGGTGACCGGCTTTATCGTCTCGGACATCAATGAGATGGTCGATGCAGTCGAAAAAGTCGGGGGCCTGGATCGCAAACACTGCTTGAGGCGCGCCAGAGACCGCTTTTCAGCACCGGTCATGGCAGACAGGTATGAGCAGGTATACCAGTCCCTTATCGAGAAAGGAACCGGATATCGACTGGGCGCCGGCAGGCTCTCACATGCCGGGATGATATCCGGCCGCCTTGTATGAACCCCGTTCCTTTCAGGTTCCTCAAGGCGGTCTATCTGGCGGAAGTGACCAACCAGAGGGCGACATCCTTGAGCCAGCTGCTGATGGAGGTGACCATCACCTCCCAGTGGTCGCTGTTCTTCCATCTGCACCAGCACTTTTTCCGCGATCCCTACATTGTCCCGGAGTATCCCAATGATTTTTCCTCGTGGGTCCACACCTATCTGGCTGAAAATGCGGTTGCGGAAAAGCTCGCCAACCTGAATCTGGTCCGCAGCATGGATCTGGAACTGGTGCGCCGTGAGATCTGCACCATTCTGGCCCAGCATCTCCAGGAAATATCCGGCGAGCGCCACACCTCGCCCGAAAATGCCTTCATATTCTGCAAGCCCCGCCTGGCCGTGCTCGATACCGGCCACACTGCCCACACGCTCGACGAGTTCATCGGCATCCTCAAGGACATGGACAGCGATACCGTGGGATACCATCTCTTCATCGCACCCAGGCTCCTGTCCGAGACCATGGTGAATGATTTCTCGCTCTGGTTCCGGCAGCAGGGACATGATCGGCTTGCGGACAGGCTTGATTCGTTCGACCCGTACCTCAAGAGCCTCAAGGAAAACCATGACTTTCTCCTGGACCTGATCGAAAGCGAGCGTGCGGCTCCTCAAGCGGATGGGTACCATGATAGAAAAATACCGGAATATCGCTCCTGACAAGATTCTCTCCGAGATCAACGCCCTGGCCGGGGCACTGAAAGGGCGCACCCTGCAGCATATCAGCTCCACCCGGATCGGCGGAGGAGTGGCTGAGATCCTCAATCGCATGATTCCCTGGACCGTATCCCTGGGAATTCCCACCACCTGGAATGTCATTGACGGAAGGCAGGAATTCTTCGAGGTGACCAAATCCATCCACAATGCCCTGCAGGGATCGGATGTCGAGATATCGTGCTGCAACAAGGAGATCTATCTTTCTCATCTCGGGCGCAATGCGGGCAGGATCGAGCCTGGGGCCGACGTGGTGATGGTCCACGACCCGCAGCCCGCATTTCTCATCGAATATTTTCCCCACCGGCGCAAGTCCATGGTCTGGCGCTGCCACATCGATCTCTCCCAGCCCATGCCGGCCATATGGAGGTTCCTGCGTCCGGCGATCAACAAATATGCCATGGCCGTCTTCCACATCCCCCATTTCGCACAGAAGGACCTCACCATCCCCAAGGTGCTCATCAGTCCGTCCATCGACCCGCTCTCTGAAAAGAACCGGGATCTTGCTCAGGAAGAGATTACTGACGTTGTCGAGAGTTTCGGCATTGATCGGAACCGTCCCATCATTGTCCAGGTATCGCGGTTTGACCGGTTCAAGGACCCCATGGGCGTGGTCGCGGCTTTCCGACAGGTCCGTCGGCACTTCGACTGCCAGCTCGTCCTCGCAGGAGGCGGCGCCACTGACGATCCGGAAGGACCCGCGGTCCAGGCCGAGGTGGAAGAGGTGGCGGCCGGGGACCCTGATATCCTTGTTCTCTTCCAGCCTACAGACCTGGAGGTCAATGCCCTGCAGCGGGCGGCGGACATCATAGTCCAGAAGTCCACGAGGGAGGGTTTCGGCCTGACCGTCACCGAGGGCATGTGGAAAGGCAAGCCCGTGATCGGCGGCGCGGTGGGGGGGATTCCCGCCCAGATCATCCACGGAGAGACCGGATATCTCGTCAATTCGCCCGAGGGGGCGG
>Ga0208195_1004372_pt1 | contig 11176 bp, 8 predicted proteins | sample AD_UKC077_MetaG_FD_184441 | JGI IMG/M metagenome (GOLD analysis project Ga0208195, IMG submission 184441) | Active sludge microbial communities of municipal wastewater-treating anaerobic digesters from USA - AD_UKC077_MetaG (SPAdes) (version 2) | ecosystem: Engineered > Bioreactor > Anaerobic >...
ATAGTATGATGTGGTGCCCAGATTATTCTCTTTATACGAGGGTCTTTTATCTTCCATCCATACGCATCGTTTCTGCTCCCATACTCAAACCCATCCACTCCAGGATATCCTGTAACAACTGTATTGACGCTCTTATTCCTGGCATACTCCTTCGACATTTCCAGATGCATCTCAGTTTCAAGAAAAAACTTCCACACTATCTGCGAGAACAGATTATTGTAATTTGATTCATTCAGTGCTGCTGCATTGAAACCATATGGTACATAGCAGGTCAATTTATCTCGAAATTTAGTGATATGGTAATTCTTATAAATTATACCCTTATACGGACTGGTATAGAAAATAAGATCTGGATTAATCTCTTTTCTTATATCAAGATATGAGTCCTTCTCTTCGTCATACGTCTTTATAACCTTAAAGCCTTTAGCTTTAAACATATTATATGCTTTGTCCATCTCATTGAGCATGATCTCTCTACCGTAGTGTTGGTTAGGGCAGACAATTATTATAGGCTCAAATCTCTCATCTTTTAGCAAAAAGCTATATATGCCATCAAGCTTCCACATTGATGAGAAAATAGCAAAAAAGGCAACCTTGACCTTCTCCCCTCTTTTAGCTTTTTCTCTAAGTTTTATAAGAGCTTTTTCATGCAATCTCGGCTGTAGCTTCATATAAGCGGACTCTATCATATACTTCCTAAGCATAAAGAAGTACTCTACCGACCCTCCTATTACCCTTTTCGCTAAATCCTTCATTCAGTTCAACCCTTTCATTACATTAGTCATTGCGTTTTTGGTCATCGCTGCGCTGCGGGACTGACGAGCAAAGCTCGCCCCTACATTATTTAACTTTCTGACGAGCAAAGCTCGCCCCTACGTTATTCCTTTCTGACGAGCGAAGCTCGCCCCTACATTAGGCTCGCGAGGACAAAAAAGTGTGTTGTTAAGAAAAGAAATGTCTAATTAGTGTTTGTAGGATATGGAACAGTGTGTCTATTGTTTGTGTCTGTCCAAAACCTTGAATCTTAATAGTGTGTTCCAGTGTGTTGTAGTGTGTTGTTAAAAAGAAGTTGCAACTTCCTTTAAAAAAACCTTTCTCGAAGTGAAAGTACCTAACCCGCAGCGAAGCGAGGACCCTAACCTTCGACGAAGTCGAAGTACCTAACCGTTGCGAAGCAATGTTCCTCACCCGCAGCGTAGCGAGGACCAAAAGGTGAGTTGCTGTGTGTTGTCGAAGCGCCTTCCCGCTACGCCATCAAAACCCATTTACTTTTTCTATCACATATTCTATTTCTTGATCGGTCATACCATCATACAATGGCAAGCTAACGACGCTATTTGCGTAACTCTCTGTTATAGGATAATCTCCTAATTTATACCCCAAATAGCCATAAGCTTCAGATAGATGAGGTGGTATTGGATAGTGGCACTGGGTAGCGATACCGTTTTCTAATAAATATTCTTGAAAAGCATCTCTTTCTGCTACGCTCACTACAAATAAATGCCATACGTGCTCTGATAGATTTCTTATCTCAGGGAGCTCAATTTTGCTGTTTTTTATCCCCTGCAAGTATTTATTGGCAACATATACCCTTTCATTTCTTAGTTCGCTATAATGGCTTAATTTGACTAAGAGCAAGGCAGCCTGAATCTCATCTAATCTTGAGTTTACCCCAAGTATTTCATTCTGATATTTCATTTTACTGCCATAGTTACGGAGCATCTTCATTTTCTCATAAATCTCATCATTATTCGTCACAATGGCGCCACTATCACCAAAAGCGCCGATATTCTTGGTCGGATAAAAACTAAAACAGCCTATATCACCCCACGCACCTGTAACGGTTTCACCATGTTTTGCACCATGGCTCTGCGCGCAATCTTCTATCAAATAGAGTTGATATTTGTCGGCAATTTCTTTTATTTTTGTCATATTTGCTGCTTGCCCATAGAGGTGTACAGCCAAAATCGCCTTTGTTTTATCAGTGATCTTATCTTCTATCTTTTCAGCATCGAGATTATAATATTCATCAGGTTCGACAAAAATAGGAGTTGCGCCATTCTCTGTGATTCCTAAAACTGAGGCAATATAGGTATTCGCAGGCGCAATAACCTCATCCCCTTTGCCGATCTCGAGCGCTCTGAACGCCAAGATCAATGCATCCAGACCTGAGTTTAGCCCAACACAATACTTGGATCCGATAAAGTGCGCAAACTCTTCTTCAAATTTAGCTAATTTATTACCCAATATATACCAACCAGACTCCAGAGCCGATATTGCTGCCTTGTCATATTCATCTTTATACTTCTGATAGCCTCTATCCAGTTGATTAAAGTTTATTTTCATATATATTCTCCTTTTAGTCCATTCGCTGCGCTGCGGGACTGACGAGCACAGCTCTCCCCTACATTATTTCTTCGGAGACTGACGAGCAAAGCTCGCCCCTACATTATTTCTTCGAAGGCTGACGAGCACAGCTCGCCCCTACATTATTTCTTCGGAGACTGACGAGCGAAGCTCGCCCCTACATTATTTCTTGCTGACGAGCGAAGCTCGCCCCTACATTATTTCTTGCTGACGAGCGAAGCTCGCCCCTACGTTAGGATCGCGAGAACCAAAAGGTGTATTTTTTAAAACCTTGAATCTTAATAGTGTGTTATCGTGTGTTGTAGTGTGTTGTTTAAAAAAATGAAGTGTGTTGTTGTGTGTTGTTCAATATGTTATCATTCAAAACAGCTCTTTGCACACATATTCATACACATTTTCAGCAGCTGACTTATCTCGTTTATATTTCAACACCTCATGATAAAACTTATCACGGCTCTTTTTCATGGTATCATTACCATTGATAACCACTTCTTTGATAAACCACTCCACATCTGCCTTATCCCAAGCTTGATAATACTGATCTAAAGCCATCAGACCAAATCTATTAAACTCAGCCTTTGTTGTTTCTTTCATGATATATTGGCAAGGTTTGCCACAGTGTAGGTATTCAGTGGTGAAGGATCCGCTATCATGTATTATCGCATCAGACGAATTAAATAAGTCAATATAGTCATCTGTATTTATCTGAGTATTTTCACCATTTTTCCATTTATCATAATATTCATCTGTTTTTTCTTTACCCCATTCATCATGCTTATACAATTTTACTATCAAAAATGGATGTGGCTTAAAGCAGATCTGAATTTTGTCTTTATACTTTTCAGCAAGCTCCAACATGAACTCATGATAGCTTAAGAAATTTGAATATGTGAGTTTTGTATCATTGTTTATAGTATGATGTGGTGCCCAGATTATTCTCTTTATACGAGGGTCTTTTATCTTCCATCCATACGCATCGTTTCTGCTCCCATACTCAAACCCATCCACTCCAGGATATCCTGTAACAACAGTATTGACGCTCTTATTCCTGGCAAATTCTTTCGACATCTCCAGATGTATCTCTGTTTCAAGAAAAAACTTCCACACTATCTGCGAGAAAATGCTATTATAATTAGTTTCATTCAGAGCTGCAGCATTGAATCCATATGGTACATAGCAGGTCAATTTATCTTTAAATTCAGTAATAAAGTAATCCTTATAGTATGTTTCCTTATACGGACTGGTATAAAAAATAAGATCTGGATTTATCTCTTTTCTTATATCAAGATATGAGTCCTTCTCTTCGTCATACGTCTTTATAACCTTAAATCCCTTAGCTTTAAACATACTATATGCTTTACCCAGCTCATTGAGCATGTTTTCTCTACCATAGTATTGGATAGGGCAGACAATTATTATAGGCTCAAATCTCGCATCCTTTAACAAAAAGTTATATATGTCATCAAGCTTCCATATCGAGGAAAAAATAGCAAAAAAGGCAACCTTGACTCTCTCCCCACCTTTTACCTTTTCTCTAAGCTCTATCAGAGCTTTTTCATGCAATTTCTGCTGTTGTTTTATTAAAAGGTATTCTCTAATATACAATTTATGCTTAAAGTAATGCTTTTTTGCCCTTCTTATTAGCTCTATCCAAACCCTTTTCGCTAAATCCTTCATTCAAATCAATCCTTTCATTACATTGGTCATTGCGTTTTTGGTCATCGCTGCGCTGCGGGACTGACGAGCAAAGCTCGCCCCTACATTATTTAACTTTCTGACGAGCAAAGCTCGCCCCTACGTTATTCCTTTCTGACGAGCGAAGCTCGCCCCTACATTAGGCTCGCGAGGACAAAAAAGTGTGTTGTTAAGAAAAGAAATGTCTAATTAGTGTTTGTAGGATATGGAACAGTGTGTCTATTGTTTGTGTCTGTCCAAAACCTTGAATCTTAATAGTGTGTTCCAGTGTGTTGTAGTGTGTTGTTTAAAAAAGAAATGAATAATTGCGTTGCCTGAATCTTGTAGCCTTTGTTTGTCAGTTGTGTCTGTCCAAAACCTTGAACCTTTGAAGTGTGTTGTAGTGTGTTGTAGTGTGTTGTTAATAATAATTGTTTTCTGTGTTGTATTGTTCTTTGTAGCCATTGTATGTCAGTTATGTTTGCCTAAAGCCTTAAACCCAAAGTGTGTTATAGTGAGTTGTAGTGTGTTGTTTAATAAAATGAAGTGCGTTGAAGTGAGTTGTAGTGCGTTGTTTAATATGTCTGGAGAAGTGCGTTGTCGTGCGTTGTTTTTCCCCTTTCAGGCTTTCACACATCTTAAATATTCATCATAGTCTTTTATATACTCATTCGGGTCGTACTTTATATTTGATAGGACTAATAGTACGGAATCGCTCGAAAAATCATACATATCTTTCCAGACCATTTTAGGGATATACAGTCCTGTATGAGGCTCAACCAATTCAAATATTTCGGTACTGCCACCATAGTCAACTTTTACCTTTGATGCTCCACTCACATTAATTAAGACAAATTCACTTTCTCTGTTTGCATGCTCACCTCTTACAGTGTTAGGTGTTGTTCCATAGATATAGAAAACTCTTGCGATATCAAATGGTATGTCCTTCCCACCTTCCACAACCACAAGCCTCCCGCGTTCATCCCCCAGTTGGCTGAACCTAAGAAACTGCACCTTTCTCTTTGTATCCATAACAATTCCTATCTTCTTTCTTATTTGGTCATCACAGCGGCGTAATACCTCGCTTAACTTTTGCGAAATAATGTGCTTTTTGTTTCTTTACAAAATCTATTGTATGAGGCATAATCAAATAAAGAATATCACGATTATTAAAAGCACTGATTATTATGCATAAATTGTTTCTCAAATTATCCCAAAATGGTAATGCTCTTTTTAACTTTTTCGCACATGAATAATACTCATGCTTTCTTGTTCTACCTTTTGCATATAAAAAAACCAAGCTTGCATCATTCTTGTCATAATTACTATTCGAACCATCAGAATCTGTCTCTTTAATTTTTTCTTTCGAGAGTGCTTTTTGGTAAAGTTGTTCAAGGCTACTAATCCAATTTTCACCCATATGATATTTACTTATCATTTTATAGCATTCTTCTCCGAGCTCGACACGTTCTTTTTCGTGAGAGATATAATAGCTCAGTTTCCCTATTATTTCATCAAAAGAGCTTGAAGAAAAATCAATGCTTTCAAGAGATATTTCATCTACATCCATCAATGACTTGTTTTTTATTAAAGTAAAGATGGGTAGTTTGTATTTCCCTGCATCAAGCAATGAAGTAATAGATCCGACGGGATATGAATCCAAGTATAGATCAGCAGCGGCATAATACCACTCAATGTCTCCTTTCAACCCAACAGCTTCCACTCTCCCATCTGTTTGATTGTATACGTCATTCCAATATGGCTCTGAAATGTCAGGTCCCACAACTATCACTTTCACGTTTCTATGTTTTTCGACAATGGGCAATAATATTCTATGTATTCCATCATCTCCGTTGGGGTTATATTTATAAGAGGATGCTACAGAAAATATCATTATAGACTTTTCATCGATATTTAGTCTATTTCGCGCTTCTTTTTTGCTTATTTTCAAAACTCTTGCAAGCGGTATTGGCAATAAAAACAAATTATCTTCACTTATCATACGCCTTTTAATAGATAAATCATTTCCTATTTTTCTAAAGTTCACAACAATATTTGAGGCATTTCTTCCTACCCAAAATCTATGGTCAGCCTGGTTCATAAAAATAACAGACTTGTCAGTCCCCGAAAATGCAATTAACGGGATAATATCACTGGGATTTATATGAAAAACAACCACATCATAATCTACAGACAGGTCGTATAAGCGCTGCGCCCTGGTCAAAATATCTTCATCTCTATCTTTTAAAAAGATGACCTTAGAGCCTCTTTCATAATAAAAGTCAAAGGCAATATCAGGCACTTCTCCTTGCTTTTGTTCAGTTAATATAATATCACTTCTGCCTGCCTTATCATACGAAATCCAATTTTGCATCAATTTGGAATGGCCTCCATAAGGATAAAAAACCATAGAAATCACATGTAAGACTCTTTCTACTTTATCTTTTGGTACGCCTTTACTTTCCTTATTGATGCAAAGAGAAGAAATCTCCGCCGCCATACTTTCAATTCTATCAGAGACAAATAAGCCCAAATGATAAAAACTTGCATATGTCGCCGCTATCTCTAAATATACAGCAGCCAACTCATATCTCTTTTTTGTAAAATATACCTCAGCCTTTGCGAAGGTTCTGTCAAACCAAACCCGCCTGTCATTCATCACTGTTATCAAATCATTGCTTATTTCTTTCATCTTTATTCCAATCTTTTTTGGTCCTCACTTCGTTGCGGGTGAGGTACTTTTCTCCGAAAAGGTTAGGTACTCTGACTGCGTCAGAGGTTAGGTACTTCGACTTCGTCGAAGGTTAGGTAAAAAATCAATTGATTTTTGTTTTTTATAAGGATGAATCCTTATTTTAAGTAAAATCACGTGCAAGTAATTGTATGCATGCCTTGCTTCGTTGCTGGTTATGGTTTAAAAAAACGGCAGATTTTTTTAAACGTAACCACAACTATCCTTAGTTGTGCAGCGAAGCAATTGATATTTACAATATTAATCTGGCGGATTTATCATTTGACAGATAATTTCACGCAGTGAATGATATTATCATCCTTTTTAAAAAAACCTTTCATGAAAATGAAAGTACCTAACCATTGCGAAGCAATGTACCTAACCTTTTCGGAGAAAAGTACCTAACCCGCAGCGAAGCGAGGACATAAAGACAAATTGCATCATCCTTTAAAAAGAACCTTTCACGAATGTGAAAGTACCTAACCTTCGACGAAGTCGAAGTACCTAACCCGCAGCGTAGCGAGGACCAAAACACCACTATTTATTTATCAGTCCGTACACATTCAAATCTCCATAGCCATCCAGCAGTTTTTCTTCTTCTTTGAGTGTACCTTCCAGCTCAAATCCACATTTTTCAGCTATTCTTATGGAGGGGAGGTTATCAGGGTTAATTGTCAGTATTGCTTTATTTAATTGCAGTTCTTCGAAGACTATTTTGATAATTGCCTTTGTGCATGCTGTTGAGATCCCTTTACCTGAATGATCTTTATCTATCCAATACATTATTTCCGTCTTTTTATTCAGCCAATCTATGTATTTCAGTCCAACAATCCCAACCAATTTTCCTCGATAGATTACTCCTAATTTGAAGCCATTATTTTCAGCCAATTGGTTTAGAAATAACTTTATTACTTTTTCGGTATCTTCAATGCTTCTATTCTCATTAATTCGTGGCATTGTTTTTTCTAAAAAGCTTCTGTTTTTTTCCATTAATGCAAAGAACTCATACTTGTCATTGTCTTGTAATAGTTTTAATCTTATATCTTCGTTTACCTCAATATAAAACATTTTCACCTCACTTATTAGTATTGCTATTTGCTTCAAGCCATCTAATCAGGTATATATTCAAAACTCTGCTTGCAGTTTGAGCTGCATCCCAAAGCCTGCTTAAATTCAGCCAACCCTGCGTTTATTATTCCATCTTCACTTGATGGACCAATATCAAGATACCTTTTACCTAATTTCTTATAAGCCTCAAATATCTTAATTGGCATAAAGTCCATCACTCTCTCATTGCGATATTCAGGGATATCACCCCAATACACTACTTGGCTAATATTATTCGTCACATCGAAAATAATCGCTGCCGCTATTGCTATTTCTTCTTTTTTAACAATAAAAGCCCTAACAGTAAGGCTATCCATCTTTATCAAGTCATTCATTTGAGCCTTTGATATCTTTAAGGGGTAGCCCATTTGCTCACGGTTTATCTTGATCACATCATAGGCTGTCTCAAATTCATCTAAGTTCAATTCTTCGAAAACTAAATTACTCTTGACTGCTCTCTTAAAATTGTTTCGGATTTTATGAACTGATTTATGTATATGCTCTTCAAGACTTACGAAATTAGACAAATCATAGTAATTATTCAAATCATTTGTTTTAATACTAAAGCCCTGGCTAAAAAGTGATGCAGCCAACACAGAGACCAATTCTCTCCCATAGATATCAGGAGCTAATGTTACATTTATCTTTTTTACGCCTCTTTTTTCAGCAAACCTTTTCAGCCCTTCAATAAAGTGTAGCGCATCATTCACTTTATATCCATCTCTCAGATATATTAACGAAAATGGAGAAGAATATGGCATTCTAAAACCACCTTCCTTCATCCCGAGATAACAGTATCCAAGCACCTTTCCATTGTTCATGACCCCCAATCGCACCACTTCCTCAGCAAACTTCTTATGATACTCATGAAACTCCCTTGTATCATAAAATATAGGAGCCATGTATCCAAGGACATCTATCTCATCCCTCTCTTCACATATCTCATCTCTCTCTAAGTCATATATATACTCTTTAATCATATTTTCCTATCCATTTCTCCCTCATACAAAAATCAGTTGCCTTTTACCTATCCCGCAACGAATGACCAAAAGGTGTGTTGTTCAAAAAAGAAGTTGATTGTCAAGATCTGTTTATCATGATGCCGTTTGTCTTTCTTTGTCGTCTGTCAAAAGCCTTGAATTTAAAGTGTGTTATAGTGTGTTGTTTAAAAAATGAAGTGTGTTATAGTGTGTTGTCGTGTGTTGTTTAAAAAATGAAGTGTGTTCCAGTGTGTTGTCGTGAGTTGTTAATAATAATTGTTTTCTGATTTATATTGTTCTTTGTAGCCCTTGTGTGTCATTTGCGTCTGCCTAAAACTTTAAAACTTAGATGTGTGTTCCAGTGTGTTGTCGTGTGTTGTTCAAAAAAAAGCATCTCCCTCTATATATATAGGGCATACAAAATAGTGATTTTCAAAAACTATTTTCACCTAAATCACCAGATGCCTATTACGAGCGGATTGAGAGATGATTTTTTTTTTGCAGGAATAATTATCATTAGTTGACTCAGATCAATTACATTTCATCTTTCAGTTCTCAGCTTTCATTATTCTTCAAGTCTGTAAACATGAATTATGTATTAATCAACACCCTCTGTGTTCGTCTGTCTAAAGCCATAAATTTTAAAGTGTGTTCCAGTGTGTTGTCGTGAGTTGTTCAAAAAAATGAAGTGCGTTCCCGTGTGTTGTCATGTGTTGTTCAATAAAGAGTTGATTGTCTCGATCTGTTTATCATGGTGCAGTTTGTGTATTGTTTGCGTCTGTCTAAAGCCTTGAAAGCCTAGTGTGTTATAGTGAGTTGCAGTGTGTTGTTCAAAAAAAAGTGTGTTCCAGTGAGTTGTCGTGTGTTGTCATGCGTTGTTCAATAAAGAGTTGATTGTCTCGATCTGTTTATCATGGTGCAGTTTGTGTATTGTTTGCGTCTGTCTAAAGCCTTGAAAATTTAAGTGTGTTATAGTGTGTTGTCGTGTGTTGTTTAAAAAATGAAGTGTGTTCCAGTGAGTTGTCGTGTGTTGTTAATAATAATTGTTTTCTGATTTATATTGTTCTTTGTAGCCCTTGTGTGTCATTTGCGTCTGCCTAAAACTTTAAAACTTAGATGTGTGTTCCCGTGTGTTGTAGTGTGTTGTTCAAAAAAAAGTGTATAATTGTCGATTGTTGTACATGGAACAGTTTGCCTATTGTTTGTGTATGTCAAAAGCCTTAAACCCAAGTGTGTTACAGTGTGTTGCTGTGTGTTGTTCAAAAAAAGTGTGTTGAAGTGTGTTGCAGTGCGTTGTTTAAAATAAAGTGTGTTCCAGTGTGTTGTCGTGCGTTGTTTAATATGTTCGGGGAAAGTGTGTTGCTGTGAGTTGTTACCTGGAAAAGTACAATAAAAAAAAACATTACAAACCCATAGTTCATAATGCTTTTCTCTATATCTTGTTCTCACAGGACCACCTTCCTCTATCGTGTTAACAAGGGATTGTACGAAAATATCGTACCTATAATTATATATATATTTTTATCTATCTTCCCTGCTGCGAAGCCATTTATTGCATCTACCTTTAAAAAAACCTTTCATAAAAATGAAAGTACCTTAAATAATGTAGGGGCGAGCTGTGCTCGTCAGCCGCAGCGTAGCGAGGACATAAAGACAAATTGTTTCTTCCTTAAAAAAAACCTTTCACGAATGTGAAAGTACCTAACCCGCAACGAAGTGAGGACCAAAAGGTGTGTTGTTCAAAATGTTCGGAAAAGTGTATTGTCAGCGTTTGTAGTATATGGAACTGTTCGAGTATTGCAGCCATTGCCTAAAACTTTAAATCTTCGTGTGTTATCGTGTGTTATCGTGTGTTGTTCAAAAAAGAAAGTGTGTTCCAGTGAGTTGTCGTGTGTTGTTTAAAATGTTCGGAAAAATGTATAGTTAGCGTTTGTAGTATATGGAACTGTTCGAGTATTGAAGCCGTTGTCTAAAACTTTAAAACCCTAGTGTGTTATAGTGAGTTGCAGTGTGTTGTTTAAATGTTCGGGAAAATGTATAGTTTGCATTTGTAGTATATGGAACTGTTCGAGTATTGCAGCCATTGTCAAAAACTTTAAATCTTCGTGTGTTATCGTGTGTTGTAGTGTGTTGTTCAAAAAAGAAAGTGTGTTCCAGTGAGTTGTCGTGTGTTGTTCAAAATGTTCGGAAAAAATGCGTTGTTACTTCCTTTTTCCCAATTTTTCCATCACCAATCCAAAGACCCATTTAACTTCCATCACGCCCATGGCATATACTATCCCTACATACACCAAGAGACCACTACCTCCTGTGATAA
>Ga0208195_1004376_pt1 | contig 11170 bp, 12 predicted proteins | sample AD_UKC077_MetaG_FD_184441 | JGI IMG/M metagenome (GOLD analysis project Ga0208195, IMG submission 184441) | Active sludge microbial communities of municipal wastewater-treating anaerobic digesters from USA - AD_UKC077_MetaG (SPAdes) (version 2) | ecosystem: Engineered > Bioreactor > Anaerobic >...
AAAATAAAAGCAAATACAGTTAATAAACCAATAGTTCTTTTCAAATTCCTCATTTTGACTCTCCTTTACTTATATTTAGTATAGCATAAAATCAAGCAAAAAAAAAGACCTCAAATGTGCAGGTTCCGTAAGAACGATTTTTACAAAATGACTATCTAGATTAATTTCTAGGTAGTTTTTTTGTTTTTAGGCATAATAAAAGCACCTATCTTGTGAATAAGTGCTCTAATTATAATAAATAGTAACTTAATTTCAATAGATTACCATAAACCATATGGGTCGTCATTTAAATTTGCACCCTTCTTCTTTAGAAGCTGTACTAATTCATCATAAACTTTTTTATTGCCTTTTATGTATTTAATTACCCACGGCTGTAATGCATAAGGAATTTGCATAAAACCTCTTGTTATATTTGCTGTCATGAAAACAAAACCTTTTTTTGCTAACAGTCCAACAGTCCCATTTGAAACTTGATAATATCCAACTGCATCCTCTGAGAAAAAAATACTACCTATAATAATTTTTTCACCAATTGATAAATCTTCGTATTGTTTACTTAAAATATCAATTCTTTGCTTTTCAAGTTCTTCTTCAGTTTTATCTTTGTCTTCAACCAAAAGTTTAATCTCTTTTTTTATATTTACTAAAAAAGTAGAAATTGCCCTATTGATAACAGCCTGTTTGTTACTTAAATTATACAAATCTGAAAGTTCATCATACAGTGATGAGAGCCCATCAGTGTTTAATAATGAATACTTGTAATTAGAATCGATAAACCCATTTATTTCATTAGAATTAACATCATCAAATTTGAATATAAAAAATTTTCTATTATTTTCTATCCACATAGCTCCTAATTCCTGAGTACAATATGTACTTTTTAAAAAATTATGTGAGATAAGATATACAATGATATTTGATTCATTTAATTTTTTTCTTATAACATCATTTATTCTTTGTCCATTTTCAACTCCGTTACCTTCTAATGAACTGCAAAAAATATCAGCTGGTTTTATCCCAATCGAAGTTAAAAAAACCACAAAATATGAAACTAATAAATCTTTTGAAGAATGACTAATAAAAATCATAAAATCACCTAGTGTCCACCCTTTTCTCTATTGCAGGTTCTACAAAGCATTTGACAATTTGAAACTTCAGTTTTTCCACCTTCATGCCATGGGACAATATGGTCGCCTTCCATTTCCTCAATTTTCCATATTTTATCTTTAGTGGGTTTATTCATTGCTGCACATCTAGGGCACTTGCCTCCTTGTGTTTGATAAACTGCTAATTTTTGTGAATCAGAAAAGGCTCTTAAACTTAAATGTTTTTCCAAACCGTCTAAAACATATAAATAAATACCTTTTTTATTCGTTACTTCATCATCTAAGAATAATTCCATAATCCTATTTTCTAATGCTATAGTATCATAAGTATTAGAATGATAATTATTATATAATTCTGCCCAATTAATTCCCTTCATTTCTTTTCTGTACTTTGGAAATGTCAATTGAACCCAATCAATAACATTTTTAAAATATGTCCATAATTCATTCGCATTAGGTTCATGTTGATGGATTGCCATATATCCTTCAATATCGCCACCATTTATCCATGAAATAGCAGTTTCTAATAATTCTTGTCTGATTGGAGAACCATTTATGTAATCCTTGGCTAACAAATATGCAGCACACCCCGGTTTACTAAACTTTAACTTGGCATCACTTAACCATGGACCAGTATAAACAGCATTTCTCAATTCCTGAGCAGTTAATTGTTCACCTGCTATGTTAATTGTTTTAAACCATTCTAATTTTTCCAAATCAGTACCTTCACAAAAATATACCATGCATTTATAGTCTAGAATTTGGTCTTTTTCCACCTGAGTTAAATTATGAAAAAACTTACTGCAAAGTGAAAAATCGCTATTAACATATTGAGAAAAGCTTATTGTTCTTTGTTGACCATCCATAACTTCATAAGTATTGTCATCATTTTTAACCCAATACATAACATTAAGCGGGAACCCTTTTTTAATAGTTTCAAGAACAGCATTTCTTTTTTTCTCATCGTAAATAAATTCTCTTTGATATGCAGGTCTAATGTTTAGTTTTCCGTTATAACCAATAACTCCACCGACTCCATGGTCAGCATACCCTTCAGTTATTTCTCTAATTGTTATTTCGTGTAATTCAATCTTCATTGTTTTTTCTCCTTATAATTATTCTCCCATATGGACTAGTGGTTGGTTTACCATCTTTTTCAATTCTAAGCCCATTACCAATTTTTCTTTCTGTCACTGTATACGGAAATGTATAAACAATTTGTTGGGTTTCTTTATCTATATAGTGAATAAAATCACCATCCGTCGTGTGTATCATTGTTTTATTTACATCAGAGCCTATTCCAATAATTTCAAACTGTTCTGGACAATATTTATCAAGGAAGGTAATTGGAACCCCCATTTTTCCATAATAATCACAAGGAATGTCGGAAGTTTTATTTACATCTATTGCATCATAATTAAAATACTTTGGAAATTCATTTTCATTATAGTTTTTATATAATTGAAGAGGTTCATGTCTATCTTTATTATCAACATTAGTAAACCACCTAACACCTTTTACCCTAATGTATTTATGACCATGTTCATCAATTCTTGTTCCAGAGGCATTCAATGGATATGAATCAGGTACACGAAATTCTCTATCGCCTGAATGAATAGAAACTCCTAGCCACATTTTGTTTTTTTGAAAAAGAGGAAAAATATCCCTTGTTTGAACAGCATTGATATTGCCAATTATAATGAATTTCTTATTATATTTAGTAAGAAGTAAAACATACTCTCTAAAAAGACTAAAAGGTGGGTTCGTTACTACTATATCAGCTTCTTTTAAATATTTAATGCATTCTTCTGATCTAAAATCACCATTCCCTTTTAATACTTCAAAAGAGTTTCTATCGTTTTTCAATAAATGTTCTACATCACTTAAGTCAATTGCTCCATCATTGTTATAGTCTTTAACTTCGTTAATTTCAATCTTGTAAGCATGAGAATCATAGCTTTCAGTTTCCCATAAATTGAAAAGATTAAGTTGTTCACCAAGAATCGGAGATGAATCATAACAGGTCGTTATTAATTTTTTTAATCCTAAGTAATTAAAATTCATAGCAAAATATTTAAAAAAATTAGATTCATAAGGATCATCACAATTGCAAAGAACAGTTTTACCTTTGAAGTATTCCTTATAATGTTTTAGTTCTAATTCTATATCAACCATTTGTGTGTAAAATTCATCTGCTTTATTTTCTTTTGCCTTTCTTAGGTCTTTGTTTCTATTGGCCATTATATTCATCCTCCTCAATTTTGATGTTATTTTCCTTTAATAGTTTTAATATCTTTACTTTAATTAGTTTTGTGGGTTCATGTATTCCATTTTCCCATCTATTAACTGACGTAAAAGAAACGCCAATAAATTTGGCAAATTCTTCCTGTGACATATTAAAATGTGCTCTTAATTTAAGAATTGCATCTGCATAGTCAATATTCATTGAATTTCCTCCAGTTCATTACTTGTCAAATCATTTAATATTATAGCACTTTATTGCTCAAAAATCTATAAAATACGTATTTTATTCAAAGTTTTTATCTCAATTTTCTAAAAGCTTCATATTAGATGCCCATGTTTATATACAAATATATTGAAATTTTTTACGATTATTATCTTAAGCAAATTATTTTTTATTTTAAATAGGCATACAATAAACCTGCCTGCATAGGAAATCATAAAAATTAAGGAGGAAAAAAAATGACAAAGACAACAATTTTATCACAATTATCAGAAAAGGAAATTAAAGGCTATACCGATACTATCTTAGATAACATTATATTATTAAATAAGGATGAACATACTATAAACTGCTATTTTAAAAATAACGAACTTCAATTTAATAGAAATGTACTTATTGAAGATGATGGCGAAGTATATGAAGCAGTTATTTATAATAATATAGGTGGATTAGCTATCTATAATGTTGAAACAAAGAAATTAAAGAATGTAGCTTCATTAGAAAACACATTAGTATTAGGACTATTCATAGGGAAAATAGAATTAGAAATATCATTAAATCAATTAATAAAATAAATATATAACTGCAGGCAAATATATCTTAAATGCTCACTGGATTAAATTCTGGTGAGTTTTTTTATTTTATACCCCGTCAAAACAGCCTCATTTTCTCCATATGTTGAGGAAGAAAAAGTATTTAAATTTGACACTCAACAAAACGGCACTGAAATCTCCATATAGTGGGAAAAGAAAAATATTTTAAAAACCCAAACTTTTGCTTAATTTGTGCCGACTAAGACTTGAGAAGGAAAAATCATACGGACAAGTTGCATCTTATCTTCCATTACTATTGAGAATAAAAATTTTAACTTTTTTCTTAAAAAAGGTTATCAAAATGCTAAAACTTGTCCCTTATCTATTGAAAGGAAAATTAAATTAGTTCGGACAAAGCTAAATAAATGTTCTCTATCCCTATGAAACAAGAAAAGCAAAATTTTAGGAGGTATAAAAATGAATGAAATAACACTTTACGCATCAAATGTTAGAGGGCTTGCATCTAACACTAAATATAATCGCAAGATAACAATTACAAATATCGAAACACTTAGAAAGGCTTTATCAGTTGATTATGTACCTGTCTCCTATAAAGACAATACTAGAAGCATTAAAAACTTTATAAGTTCTAACTGCATCATAGTTGATTTGGATAATGATCATTCAGATAACGAAGCTGACTTTATAGATATAAATAAGGTTAAAGAATCATTCCCAGATGTTAGGTTCTATGTTCATTATTCAAGAAATAATATGAAACCAAAGAATGGTAAAAGCCCACGACCTAAATTTCATATTATCTTCTTTTGTAATGAAATAACCGATGAGAAAGCTTATTCAAAACTAAAGCAAGAAATATATGATTATTTTCCTTACTTCGATAATAACGCACTTGATTCAGCTAGATTTTTCTTTGGCACTGAAAACCCTCAAGTTGAATATGTAGATGGCGAGCTTACCGTTGATGAATTTATCAAAGATAAAAAGTCGGAAGAATTCTTACTTCAAGATAAGCCGATTATAGAAGGTACAAGAAATGCTACTCTACATAAATCAGCTGTAAAGATATTAAAAAGGTATGGAAACACTGATGAATCTTATAGTGAATTTCTAAAACTAAATGAAAGGTGCTCTCCACCACTTGAGGATAGCGAACTTAACCAAATATGGTCTAGCGCCCTTAAATACTATAAGGAAAAGATAGAAACAAGTCCTGATTACGTCAAGCCTGAAGACTATGGAGTTGAAAAATGGGATGAGATCATTCCTCTTGATGAACGACCTCTTGTAAAGTTCCCTCTAGAAGTATTACCAGATGCCATCAAGAATTATTGTCTTGCAGTAAGTGAAGCAACACAGACTCCAATTGATATGGCTGGCGTTATTGCATTAGCCTTACTTGCATTGTCGATGCAAAGAAAATATCAAATTGCAGGAAAGCATGATTGGATAGAGCCCCTTAACTTGTATGTGATGGTTGTAGCTGAGCCAAGCGAACGAAAGTCTGCTGTCATCAACCAGATGATTAAAGTCATTCACGCATTTGAAACTAACTACAATGAAGCACATGCTTTAGAACGAGAGAAAAGTGAAATTGAATATCAATCCCTTATTGCTAAGCGAAATAAGCTTGTAAAGGATGTTGAAAAAGGCAAAGCACAATCATCTGACTTGGATGCTGTTATTACTGAAATAAATGGTTTTAATAGACTTCATAGACTAATCCTTACTGTAGATGATGTTACTCCTGAAGTCTTAGCTAATAAGCTAAAGGAACAAGATGAATCATTATCCATATTCTCTAGTGAGGGAGGTATCTTTGATATCATCTCTGGTGCTTATTCAAAGATTGTAAATATAGATATTCTTCTAAAAGCTTATTCAGGTGATTTTGTTAGAGTCGATAGAATCGGTCGTGAATCTATCTCACTTAAGAAGCCGAAGCTAACTATTCTTTTGATGGTCCAACCAAAAGTATTAGAGAACATCATGAATAACTCAGTATTTAGTGGACGTGGTTTAAATGCAAGATTTCTATATTCAATTCCTAAATCTAAGGTTGGTACAAGAAAACTATCAACCATTGAAATCAGTGATGATATTAAACAGGAATTCTATCGCCTGGTCAATTCCATTCTAAACGAAGATGCCAAGTTTATAGACACCATAGAACTATCCGATGAAGCTTATAAGGAACTTGAGAATTATCATGATGCCTTTGAAGTAAGACTTAAAACTGAGCTTAAGAATATCGGCGCGTGGGCAGGAAAGCTTGTCGGTAACATTCTTAGAATATCAGGACTACTAACTAGGGCAAGAGAAATAAAGTATGACCCGTTCTTAAATGATGGAACACCAGACAAAGATGGAAACTATATCGTTCAAAAAGATATCATGTTTGATGCCATAAAGCTTGGTGAGTACTTCTTAGAACATGCTCTATATGCTTTTAACGCATTAGGTAATGATTCCATAAAGAAAAACGCTAAGACAATCCTTAATGCTATCATCCGTCAAGAACCACACCTTACTGAAATAACACCAAGAGATATTCAAAGGATGTGCAGACAATTCAAGAAAGATGATTTACCACCAATACTAGATCTACTTTGCGATTATGGATACCTAAAAGAAAAAGAGTTTGTGGCTAAAGGAGTCGGAAGGCCAAAAGGAACAATCTATCTAGTTAATCCAGCAATCTATAACACTGAGTAATATTGTCCGTTTTGTCCTTTTGTCCCTATAGATACGTTATTACTTATTATTTATTTATTTTTAAACTATCTATTCTTGTTTACACCTACGAGGACAATATGGACAAAAAGGACATAATTCATCTTTTTTGGAGGTAATTATGAACTCAATTAGAAGTCCGACTCAAATTATAGACCCAGGGGGCCATCAAATCTCTGGTAGCTTCAAAACGGACACCGGGGGTGGGCCTTCACGCGTAAAAACGCGAATTCAAACGGGGTATATGCCCTGTAAATCAAACATACAAAAAATCAATACAAAATAGGAGGAATAAAACGTATGTTAATTGTTAAAAAAGGTCCGATTTCACCTAAGAAAATCAACTATGAAGGAGCAACTTATAAAAGAGTTCGCTCCTATACAAACGATAGTCATAAGGCTGTTGAAGTTTATGAATATGAACACCAATTCCATGAACCTTATTATCTTGTTAAAACCGAAGATGGTATTGCAGAACTTAATAAGGAAGAGTTGGAACATTACTTAAACTACAAATTTGGAGGTATTAAACATGTCATTTAAATATCTAGACGCATTAGAAAAGTTCTTAAGAGCAACCTCTGACACAACTGAAATAAATGAGACTCTTGGTACTGATATCGATGAAGCTGGATTCATCAACTATAACGTTGGTGAGGAAAGTTTCCAAAAATACAATATCTTCAGAAAACTAGCTACATTCCTTAATGTCTCTAAGACTGATGGAAAGATTTTAGTCCCTGTATCTGATGATATTGCGGGAATCATGGAAGAAAACGCACCTTTTCCAGTATCTGAACATGAATTTGAGGAAAAAGGATTCTCTTCATATAAATTAGGAACCATTGTTAAAGTAAAACAAGATTTCATCTCTGATTATTCTTTTAACTTAATCGACTATCTAGATGGTGAACTTGCTAAACGTTTTGGTAGGGCCGAGGAAAGACTCATGCTCAATGGTAGTGGTAATAAAGAGCCACTTGGATTACTAAATCAAGACTTATCTTGTTTTCTAACCAATGATCTAAGTTATGATGCCATCATTGATTTCTATTTCTCGCTAAGCAAGGAATATCGAGATAACGCATGCTTCATCGTATCTGATGAAATTGCTATTAAACTTAGAAAACTCAAAGATGGTGATGGTAATTATATCTGGAATCAAAACAACGACACAATCTTAGGAAAGCCAGTCTATGTTTCTAGTTATATGAATGATGAAACTAAGCCTATTCTCTTTGGCGATTTCTCTTATCTTTCAGTTATCTTAAGAGGCAAAATGAAGCTTAAGGTTCTTAATGAGTTATTCGCAAACAAGTTTGAAATTGGCTATGCGGTTAAAGAACGATTAGATTTCAAATTAACGAAAGCAGATGCAGTCAGGGTATTACTTCTCGACTCATCTGAAGAAAGCGAAGACTAAGCGATATTAGGGGCTAATTTAGGCTTCTAGGTTAGTCTCTAATCTCTTTAGAGGTAACATGGATAGAATTACATATAACAAGAAAATCGGTGACACTGTCTATGTTATTAACAGTCCTGCCACCGATAAAAAAGATGAAGATTACATAAAGAAAAAGGTTGAAAAAATGATTCGTAGATCTATTGAAATACCCATCATTCAAATGCCTTTAAATAATAAAAAATAAGTGCTCGTATTACTTGATAATAATCCCTTTTAGAGTGATGTATATACACACCAAAGGAGGTTATTAAAATGAGCACAAATGAATTAAGAACTAGATTATATGAACTGGTTGACGATACCAATACCTCAAGAAAAGGAATTGATTATTTAGTCAACTACTATATCACTTCACTTGGTTGGAGTGAGGATGAAGCAATCAAGTATACCATTAAGCTATTTGAAGATGGTGTAATTGATGAAATTAAAGTCATTAACGGAAAGGAGGCAGACTAATGCTACAAGAATTAAATACATCAGCACAAAAGTTAACAGCATTATACTGCCGTCTTTCTCGTGATGATGACTTACAGGGTGATTCAAACTCTATTATTAATCAAAAAAATATATTACAAAAATATGCTGAAGATAATGGATTTAAAAACATAGTTACCTTTGTTGATGATGGCTATTCTGGTACTAATTTTAATAGACCTGATTGGACTAGACTTATGGAACACGTAAATCGTGATGAGGTTGCAACAATTATTGTAAAAGATATGTCTAGACTAGGTCGTGATTATTTAAAGGTTGGATACTTCACAGAGATATTATTCCCCGAAAATGGTATTAGATTTATAGCCATAAATAATGGTGTAGATTCCGATAAACCTACTGATAACGACTTTACACCATTCTTGAACATTATTAACGAATGGTACGCTAAAGACACTTCTAAAAAGATACGAGCTGTATTTAAATCTAAAGCTGATAGAGGTGAAACCCTAACCTTTCTTCCACCATATGGCTATATGAAAGACCCTAACGATAAACACAAATGGATTATAGATGATGAAGCTAGTGTTGTTGTCAAAGAGATATTTAGATTATGTATTACTGGATTAGGAGTTAGTAAAATTGCTAATGAACTTAATAATCGAAATATTATGCCACCTGGCTATTATAAAATTACGCATGGGCAATGGAATAAAGATTTAGATTACTCAAATACTAAATGGAGTCCTGCTATTGTTAGTGAAATACTTAATAGACAAGAATACATTGGAAATACTGTTATTTTTAAACCAGACCCATATAAGCGTAATAAACGAAAATTCAAACCAATGAAACCTGAGGAACTTAAAATAATTGAAAATACACATGAAGCAATTATTGATAAAGACACCTTTGATGTAGTTTCAAATATTAGAGCTCATAAGCGTAAAAACACAAAACTAGGTTATGTTCCTAAACTTGCAGGTAAACTTTATTGTAGTGATTGTGGCGAGATTTTATATTACGTGTGTCCAAGAGAAAAATATCATAATCCTGCATATTTTGTTTGTAGCAGTTATAGAAAACATAGATGCGAATATACTCACGCTATTAGAGAAGCTGATATAGAAGCTATTATTCTAGCGGATATTAAAAGGCTAACTTCATTCGTAAAGAATAATGAAGATGAATTTGTAGCTAAGGTAAGTGATTATTCTAAATCAGAACTCAATAAGGCGCTAAAAAATGCAACTAAGGAAATTGATACCGCTACTGCAAGATATAAGAAACTGGATTCAATTATTCAAAACTTATATGAAGATAAGATAGAAGGTAATCTAACCGATGAAAGATTCAATAAATTATCAGAAAGTTATGAACAAGAGCAAAAAAGCCTTGAAACTAGAATTAAAGAGCTTCAAGACTTTGTTAATAAAGAAAATGAAAAATATCTCAATGCATCTTACCTAATTAACTTAATTAAGAAATACACTGAGATAAATGAATTAACGGATGAGATAGTTCAAGAATTCATCCAAAAGGTAGTCATACATCATAAAGTTAAAATAGATGGTGTAAAGACTCAACAAGTCGATATCTACTATAATGGCATTGGTCATATAGAGATATAAATTAGTTCTGTTAAAGTCAGAACATCCTCCGAACACTGCTAGAGTAACATCTAGTGGTGTTTTTATTTTAACGCAATGGTAATAGTTACATCTTCATCGCCTAATAGGTCAGTTAGTTCGCTTTTAGATAAATTGATGTGACCAAGTTTAGTATAAGCCCATGTATTTGAATCATAGAAGATTACTATTTGGTTAGATGAATATAAAACAATGTCTCCTGGCGAAGTAGTAATTCTGGTATCAGCTGATGTAATTGATGTTCCTAAAGAACCAACTTGCTCGAAACCACCATACATATGCATTTCAATAGTAAGCCCATCTTTAGCTAGTTTCTTTAATGCAGTAACTGAATCGTTATCAAGCCAATTAACATCAACTTCAGTATTACCAATTTTTAAAGATAAAATTTTATTCATAAGTTCATCATCCTCTTTAGGTTGTATCGTAGTATCACCACTTGTTGTGCCAGGCTCCTGAGTAGTAGGTTGGCTTGGCTCAGTGGCTGGATTCGATGTAGATCGACCACAAGAAACTAGAGTGCACATTAAAACTAGAGTTGTAATTAGAATTATAAATCTTTTCATAAAGGTCACCTTTTAATCAATTATACACCAAAACCATAAAAAAAGGGAGGCAAGTTACCTACGAAATTAAAATCGTTGATATCTTGCCTGCACTAAGGTCTTTTTTCTTAGTATATATCCTTAATTAAATTCTCTATATTTGCATATAAATTTTCTAAAGGTAGGGCAAAAGGTAAATGAGCATTATTAATTGTTTGC
>Ga0208195_1004385_pt1 | contig 11154 bp, 6 predicted proteins | sample AD_UKC077_MetaG_FD_184441 | JGI IMG/M metagenome (GOLD analysis project Ga0208195, IMG submission 184441) | Active sludge microbial communities of municipal wastewater-treating anaerobic digesters from USA - AD_UKC077_MetaG (SPAdes) (version 2) | ecosystem: Engineered > Bioreactor > Anaerobic >...
AAGGCACTCATGGGCGAGGCCAAGCTAGACGCCATTCTCAAGCACCCGAAGCGCATCGCCCAGATCGCCGAGGACATTAGCCGGCACTTCGTGGAGCACATCCGGCCAAACAGCTTCAAGGCAATGGTCGTGTGCCGAGACAAGGAGATGTGCGCCCTTTACAAGGCGGCGCTCGACCAGCTTCTTGCGCCGGAAGTCTCCCTGATCATCATTTCGGAAGACCCAACCCACGATGTGGACGCGGTGAAGCCCTATTACCTTGGCGACGCCCAGCGGCGCAAAGCCATCGAGGACTTCAAAAAGCCGGCTCCCAAAACGCAGGAGGAACGGGACAATCCCGACAATCGATTCAAGCGGGTGGAAATCCTGATCGTCTGCGACATGCTTCTGACCGGGTTCGACGCGCCCATCCTTCAGGCGATGTATCTGGACAAGGGCATGCGTGATCATACCCTGCTTCAAGCCATTGCCCGGGTCAACCGGCCCTACGACGACCTGAAGGAACATGGCCTCATCTTGGATTACTTCGGCATCTTCGAGAACCTCAACGACGCGCTGAATTACGACAAGAGCGAATTGGGCGAGGTCGCGTTCCCATTCCAGAAGTTCCGTGAGATGTTCAGGGATTATATGGAGCAGATCATCGCTCTGTTCACCGGAATCCCCCGCGACGGCAGTCACCAGAGCGCCATGCAGGCGCTGATCATGCTCAATGACGACGACGAAAAGCGGGAGGAGTTCGAGCGGCTCTTCCGGAATGTCCGCATCCTCTACGAGACGCTTCAGCCTGACGAGTTTTTACGCCCTTACATCAAGGATTACGCATGGCTCTGCAAGTTCTACATGCTCTATCGAAAGAAGTTCTACCCCAAGGACCACTTCGAGATAACCGACGAGGATGGAGCCAAGACCCGGCAGCTCATCAGAGAGCATGTTGACGTCAAAGAGATCGAGGACGAGTTCCCAACCTATAAGCTCGACGAGAACTACCTCACCAAGATCAAGGACATGAATCCGGATGCCAAGGCGCTCGATATTGAGGCCATGCTCGACGCCGAAATCCGGATTCGCCTTGACGAGGACGAGGACATCCGTCCGCTCAGCGAACGGCTAAAGCGGATCATCGACCAGAAACGGGCCGGGACACTGGCGGGCATCGCCTTGCTCAAGGAACTCGAAGACCTCACCGAGCAGGTGGTGGACGTCATCCAGGAAGCCCAGCGCCCGATTGTTGACTCCATCGCCAAGGAAGTCGCAAAACGAGTTAAGGACATCTCCGAGGCCGACGCGTTGGCGGTCGCCACGGCGATTGTGTCGAAAGCCGCCGAGAAATGTTTCAAGAACTGGTTCCTGCAGAGCCACATGGACACGGAACTCTATCGGGAATTCACAATCCTGCTCGCAACGCAGTTCAAGGATAAGCAGTTGCATGGGGCTGGAAAGGATTTCGTGGATCGGTGCATACGGCTACTCAAGAAGGTTCGATTCACGGGTGAAGAGGAGCAAAGTTGACTGCAAAACGTGACTACACCGTGAAAGAAAGCCCGCGCGCCAAGCATGCGCGGCTTAAGCTCTCGCTCCGCGAAGGCCTGGTGGTCGTCGTGCCTAAAGGCTTCGATCATGGCCGGATTCCCGGTTTATTGGAGAAAAAGAAGCGGTGGCTTGAGCAAGCATCCGAGCGGATCGAGACTCAGCGCAAGTTCTTCGAACCGGAGCCGCCTGGCGCATTACCCGAGCGGCTGTCTCTGCGAGGAATCGGTGAAGAATGGGCGGTTGACTTCAGACCCACAGAGTCGCCGCATGTGACGGCCGTTGAACGTCCCGGCAACCGCCTGCTGGTCTTCGGCGATACGGATAACATCGAAGCCTGCAAGTCCGCCCTTCGACGATGGTTGAATCGCAAAACCCACGAGCACATTAAGCCTTGGGTCAAGAGGTTGGCGCAAGAACGCAACTTTGACCTGAACAAAGTTCTCGTCAAATCCCAGCGAACCCGGTGGGCGAGCTGTTCGAGGCACAAGACCGTTAGCCTGAACCTGAAAATGCTCTTCATCCCTGAAGACCTGATCCGGTACGCGTTGATCCATGAACTCTGCCACACCGAGCATCTGAATCACTCGCGGGAGTTCTGGGCGCTTCTGAAGCACCACGAACCTGAATATGCCAAGAAGGACGAAAAACTCCGCTCAGCCTGGCGCTTTGTCCCAGCCTGGCTTGATGCCAACAAGATGCGCGGGGAGAACGGAGGTTGACGGATATGACCAACGAAGAAATAGCCAGATTCTTCAATACAACGCGGCCCTTCATTCAGGGTAATCCCGATCTGCGCGATCCCCAGGTCGAGGGATGGTTTCGCACGCGTCAGCATTTCCGGAACAGCTCCGAGCACGCAATCCTCCAGATTCCGGTGGGCTGCGGCAAGACAGGCCTCATGGCCCTGCTGCCTTTTGAGACCGCCCAGGGTCGGGTACTGGTGATCGCCCCAAACCTTGAGATTCGCCGGGGCATTTCCACGGCCTTCGATGTTGCCGGACGGGAATGTTTCTGGACCTCCACGCGCGTTTTGACCGACGTGAGCCACGGTCCTTTTCCGGCCGTCCTGGACGGCCAGGATGCGAACATCCACGACTGCGAGAGCTCGCATATCGTGGTTACCAACATCCAGCAACTGGCCAGCCGGGCGGACCGCTGGCTTCCCGCCTTCGCGGATGATTTCTTCGACCTGATCCTGGTCGACGAGGGGCACCACAACGTGGCCAGAAGTTGGGAACGAGTTTTCGAGCGGTTCCCAAACGCCAAGGTCGTCAGCCTCACTGCCACTCCCTTCAGGGGCGACGGACGCGAGATCGCCGGAGAGCGGGTCTATGCCTATCCGTTCCGGACCGCCATGGTGCGGGGGTACATCAAGCAAATAACCGCCGTGAACGTCGCTCCCGAGGAGATCTCCTTCACCTATCGCGGAGATGCCCGGCGGCACACGCTCGAAGAGGTCCTTCAACTCCGGGACGAGGAATGGTTCAGCCGGGGTGTGGCCCTCGCGCCCGAGTGCAACCGGTCCATCGTGGATGCCAGCATCCAGTGGCTTCAGCACCTCCGGGAGACCGGCACATTCCATCAACTGATCGCGGTCGCCTGTTCGGTAGACCATGCCCGCCAGGTCCGATCCCTTTACGCCGAGCGCGGTCTGCAGGCGCGTGAAATCCACAGCAACATGCCGGCGGAGGAAATTGAGGACGTGCTCCAGGACCTGCGTCGAGGCCGGATCGATTGCATCGTTCAGGTCCGGATGCTCGGAGAAGGATTTGACCATCCGAACCTGAGCGTGGCTGCCATCTTCCAGCCTTTCCGGTCGCTGTCGCCCTATGTCCAGTTCATCGGAAGGGTCATGCGGGTGATCCACCAGAACAACCCCCAGCACCCGGACAACCGGGGCGTGGCGGTCTCCCATGTGGGGTTGAACATCGACCATCATTGGGAGGATTTCCGACGGATCGACCAGGAGGACCAGGAACTCATCCAGGGCTGGCTTGAAGCGGGTGACGAGCGTCCCCCGGCCGACGAGCCTGGCCGCCGCAGACGCCTGACACCGGACATGGTGGTGCAGAACGAGATCATCAGCCACTTCATCGAGCAGGAATACCTTGACCCGATGGATGACGCTGTGATCGACGACCTCGTCGAGGAATTCCGGAGACGCGGTCTCGATCCCGAGGCCCTTGGACTTTCCCGCGAAAACCTCCGCCAGCGCCTCATCCAGGCTCGGACCCGCGAGAACATGGAGCCCCGGGAGATACCGGTCACGCCCCAGCGTCGTCGTCAGGAGGCCCGCCGAAGGCTCAATGAACGCTCCCGGGCCCTGGCCAGCCGCATTCTGAAAGCCCTCGGCGCGTCCATCAACGGCCGCAACATCGTCCTGGCCTACCCCGAACTGAGAAGCGCCAACAACTATGCGGCGGTCATCATGATCGTGAATGGGGCCGTCAATGAGCGGCTCGAGTCGGACGGTGGAACCCGCGGTGAAATCCCGCTGGAACGGCTTGAGGAGGTACTGGAACAGATCGACCAGATCGGGGACGGCGTCCAGGCCCAAATCCAGGAGCGCCTTTCAAGGAGATGACCGATGCCCAAGCTGAAACGCCTTCTCGTATCCGCCTGCTTCGAAACCGCCCAACGGCGGAGGCACTGTTCGCGGAACCAGGAGCACGTGATCTGCCAGGGCGACAAATGCTTGGTCATCAAAGAGAACATGTCGAAGAACAACTACTGCATGGAATGTGCGGCGTTGATACTTCAAAAAGCTCGGGAAGAGCTGGCATGTTTGATCACTGAATCGGAAGAGGATAACGATGCCACAACAGGTTAAGCCACCCGTCACCCAGCGCGCCTATACACTTCGGCTCCGAGGAGCCGACTCGAATGATCAGTCATGGCGTGACGCCCTTTGGCAAACCCACGAGGCGGTCAACAGGGGGGCCAAAGCGTTCGGCGACTGGCTACTCACCCTGCGCGGCGGATTAGACCACACTCTGGCGGATACCAAGGTCAAGGGTGGGAAGGGGAAACCTGACCGCGATCCGACCGATGAGGAGCGCAAGGCGCGGCGTATTCTGTTAGCCCTGTCATGGCTTTCGGTGGAGTCGAAACTCGGCGCTCCGGAGGGTTTCATCATTGCGTCTGGTACAGAGGCCGCCGAGGATCGGAACGCCAAGGTTGTCGCGGCGCTTGAAGAAATCCTCAAAAGTAGGAACGTTGCGACAAACGAGATTGACGAGTGGAAGAATGATTGCTCGGCTTCCCTGAGCGCCGCCATCCGCTACGATGCCGTTTGGGTCAACCGGAGCAAGGCGTTTGATGAGGCGGTCAAGTCAATAGGTTCCTCACTCACACGCGAGGAGGCGTGGGACATGCTGGAACGCTTCTTCGGAAGTCGTGACGCCTATCTGGCCCCGGCGAAAGGCTCCGAAGACGAATCTTCCGAGACAGAGCAAGAGGACAAAGCGAAGGACCTCGTCCAGAAGGCAGGGCAATGGCTCAGCAGCCGGTTCGGCACCGGTAAAGGAGCGGACTTCCGCCGCATGGCCGATGTCTATAACAAGATCGCGGAGTGGGCTGGCAATCCTCAAACAAGCACGACCGGGAATGAGGCTATCAATAACCTCGCAGCCGCCCTCAGTGAATTCAATCCTGCATCGAACGACCTACAGGGCGTGCTTGGCCTGATCAGCGGTCCCGGTTATAAGAGCGCGACACGCAACCTTCTCACCCAGATCGCCGCCAAAGCCACCGTCACTCAACAGGACCTTGCGAGCCTGAAAGATAAAGCGACCAAGGATGCCCAGAAGTGCAATCAAAATACCGGATCGAAGGGCAAACGACCATACTCCGACGCGATCCTGAAGAACGTGGAGGCAGTTTGTGGGTTCACTTACTTGCAGGATGGAGACTCGGCTAGGCATTCCGAATTCGCCGTCATACTTGACCACGCGGCCCGCCGTGTTTCGCTGGCCCACACGTGGATCAAGCGTGCTGAGGCGGAACGTAGCCGGTTTGAGGAAGACGCTAAGAAGGTAGATCAAGTTCCCGAAGCGGCGAAAGACTGGCTGAATAACTTCTGCCTGGAACGCTCGGGCTTGTCAGGCGCGCAGGAACCCTATCGTATCCGTCGGCGAGCAGTGGACGGATGGAAGGAAGTGGTCACCGCATGGAGCAAGGCCGACTGCAAGACCGCCAAAGACCGCATCGCCGCCGCTCGGGCGTTGCAGGACGATCCGGAGATCGACAAGTTCGGCGACATCCAGCTTTTTGAAGCCCTCGCTGAAAACGACGCCGTATGCGTTTGGCACAAGGACGGCGATGCCGCGAAAGCCCCCGACCCTCAGCCGCTGATTGACTACGCTCTTGCCGCTGAAGCGGAATTCAAGAAACGGCACTTCAAGGTGCCGGCGTACCGCCACCCCGATGCGCTTTTGCATCCCATCTTCTGCGATTTCGGGAAGTCACGCTGGGACATTTGCTTCGACGTCCACAAAAAGGTGCAGACGCCCTTTCCGCGGGCGCTTTGCCTGACGCTTTGGACCGGAAGCGGGATGGTATCAGTTCCGTTGTGCTGGCAGTCCAAGAGGCTGGCGCGTGATTTAGCTCTCGGCCAAGACGCTCAAAATGATGGATCTTCCGAGGTCACCCGCGCGGACAGATTGGGACGAGCGGCTTCAAATGTGACCAAGAGCGATGAGGTGAAGATATCGGGGCTCTTTGAACAAGCAGACTGGAATGGCCGATTGCAGGCCCCCAGGCAGCAATTAGAAGCCATCGCCGTAGTGAGGGACAACCTCAGTTTATCCGACCAGGAACGTGAGCGTCGGATGTCCGGATTGATGGACCGCATCCGATGGTTGGTTACTTTCTCGGCAAAGCTGCAGCCACAAGGTCCGTGGTGCGAATTTGCCGAAAAGCTCCAGCTCAGAATCAACCCGCAATACTGGCCCCATGCTGATACAAACAAGGATCGGAAAAGCCACGCCCGGCTCATCCTCTCTAGGCTCCCCGGCCTGCGAGTGCTTTCAGTCGACCTTGGCCACCGCTATGCCGCAGCGTGCGCGGTGTGGGAGGCGGTAAACGCCGAGCAGATCAAGGTAGCGTGCCAGGCCGCCGGACATAGAGAGCCGAAGGAGAGCGATCTTTACCTGCATCTCAAGAGAAAGGTGACGAAGCAGAAGAAGGGCAATCAAGTCGAGTCCGAGAAAACCACCATCTATCGCCGCACCGGCGCGGACACGTTGCCGGACGGCAAGCTGCACCCCGCCCCCTGGGCTCGGCTGGACCGCCAGTTCCACATCAAGCTCCAGGGCGAGGAGGAAAGAGTCCGCGAGGCATCAAACGAGGAAATATGGGCGGTGCATCAACTGGAGGCTGAACTGGGCAGGACCGTGCCAATTATCGACCGACTGGTGAAGGCCGGGTGGGGTCAGGCCGGCAAGCAAAAAACGAGACTCGAAGCGCTGCGTGAATTGGGATGGACACCGGCAAAGGAGGCTCAAGGCTCTGACGAGACGGAAGAAGGCGAACCCCGTAAGCCATCGCTTTCCGTGGACGAACTGATGTCCTCCGCCGTCCGCACCATGCGCCTCGCGCTCAACCGCCATAGCGACCGGGCGCGAATCGCTCATTACCTCATAACCGACGAGAAGACCAAGCCTGGTGGCATTAAGGAAAAACTGGATGAGAACGGACGTATCGATCTTTTACAGGATGCGCTTGTCATGTGGCACGATCTGTTCTCGTCCCGTGGATGGCGGGACATCGCGGCAAGGCAACTGTGGGATGACCATATCACAAGGTTGTCCGGATACAAGGCTCCGGAGGAAATCGGTGAGGATGCCTCCGGTGTAGAGCGCAAGACAAAGCAAAAGGAGAATCGAGAAAAACTCCATGATGTGGCGAAGGCGCTGGCCCAGGATGTGACCCTTCGGGGGGCTCTCCACGACGCTTGGAAGAAACGATGGGAAGAGGACGATGGGCGGTGGAAAAAACAGCTACGTTGGTTCAAGGATTGTGTCCTCCCACGCGGAAAGCACGCCAGCGACCCGACTATTCGCAAGGTCGGCGGACTTTCCCTTCCCCGGCTTGCCACGCTGACCGAGTTCCGCCGCAAAGTTCAGGTCGGGTTTTTCACCCGCCTTCATCCCGACGGCACAAGGGCAGAAACTGGGGAGAAGTTTGGACAGAGTACCCTGGACGCCCTGGAGCATCTACGAGAGCAGCGCGTCAAACAACTCGCAAGCCGCATCGTGGAGGCCGCCCTGGGCATCGGCAGTGAAGGGGGCAAAGGGTGGGATGGTGCTAAACGTCCCCGGCAGCGTATCAGCGAACCCCGTTTTGCGCCATGCCACGCCATCATCATCGAAGACCTCACCCACTACCGGCCAGAGGAAACTCGCACCCGGCGGGAAAACCGCCAACTTATGACGTGGTCGTCCTCGAAGGTCAAGAAGTACCTGGCCGAAGCCTGCCAACTCCACGGCCTGCACCTCCGCGAAGTCTCGGCGAGCTACACGTCGCGCCAGGACTCCCGCACAGGAGCTCCGGGCATCCGCTGCCAGGATGTGCCCGTCAATGAATTCATGCGGTCGCCGTTCTGGAGGAAGCAGGTTAAGCAAGCGGAGGCGAAGCAGGCCGAGAACAAGGGTGACGCACGTGAGCGGTTCCTCTGTGACCTGAACGCAATGTGGAAAGACAAGACTGTAGCCGATTGGGAGAAGGCCGGGATTATCCGTGTTCCTCTCAGGGGCGGCGAGGTATTTATTTCGGCCGACCCCATCTCGCCCGCTGCCAAGGGGCTCCAGGCCGACCTGAACGCCGCCGCCAACATCGGTCTGCGTGCTCTTACCGACCCGGATTGGCCGGGAAAGTGGTGGTATGTGCCGTGCGATCCAGCCAGCTTCAAACCCACCTCTGACAAGGTAAAAGGTAGCACCGCGATCAACCTGGACGTGCCACTCAAAGATGTGTCGGCCGTCAGCGGGGACGTAACCAGGAAGAAATCCGGGAAGGCCAAGTCACAGTCCAAAGAGGTTGTTAACCTCTGGCGAGATGTCTCATCACGGGAGATTTTGACAACGGGCGTGGCGTGGGAAGTCTATTCCGCCTATCAGAATCAAGTGCAGGCTCGAGTGGTCGATATCCTCCGCAGATCCGCATGCCCAAAGAATAGCCGGGAGAAACAATAATGATGTCCACTCCGTGGCCGGGAGCCTACTATGGATGAGAGCCTTTGGCCGGCCCGGAATGTGGCCGAACATGCTTATTGCCCGCGGCTTTTCTATTACATGCAGGTCGAGGGTATCTTTGTTCCGAGCAGCGACACGGAAAAGGGGGTTGCTGTCCATCGACGCGTGGACAAGCCCAGCGCCTCTCTGGAAAAGACGGACATAAGCGAGGATGATCCCGAGCGTCCAAAGGTTGTTCGAAGTCTGGTCTTGACGAGCGAGTCGCTCGGCCTCACTGCGACCTTGGACTTGGCGGAAATCTCGGGGCAGACCGCCGTGCCGGTCGAATATCGCAAGGGGCGTCCCAAGCACGTTGCGGTGGGGCCTCCCGTGGACGATTGCAGCGAAATAGAACAACCCCCACTTTCACATCCGGAAGCATGGCCCACGGACCGTATCCAAGTGGGCCTGCAAGCTATTCTTCTTGAAGACGCCGGGTACACGGTTCTTGAAGCGGTCATTTATTATGCCGGTGAAAAGCTTCGTCTCAGGATTCCCGTCGATGACGCCCTCAAGGCGGAGGCCTTGCGGACCCTGGAAACCGCGAAACAGTGCGCGGAAGGCTCACGACCTCTGCCGCTCGTCAATGATTCGCGCTGTCCGAGATGCTCCCTTCAGCCGATATGTCTGCCGGACGAGGTTAACCACCAGCGCGCCCAGTCCCCAACCGACGAACTGACACCGCGAAAGATCTGGCCGCCCCGCGATGACGGTATTCATGTGGTGGCCCAGCAAGAAGGCGTGAAGGTCGGCGTTCGCGGGATGGAATTGAGAATCACTGACAAGAATGGCTCTGTGGCGAAGACCGTACCGCTGGCCAACCTTGAAAGCCTTTCGCTGCTTGGCTCCGTACAAATCACCACCCAAGCGATTCGCGCCCTCGCCGACATGAATACTCCTATCGCGTTTCTTTCGCCGGTTGGAAGACTAGTGGCCATAATCGATCCGCTCGATTCGGTCAGCGCCGAGGTTCGAAGGGCACAAATTCGCAAACTCGACTGCACGGAGGTATGCCTCGAACTGGCACGCGCCCTTGTGTCGGCCAAGATCATGAACCAGCGAACACTCCTCCTCCGCAATCACAGCTCGCTGCCTGCTGGTGTAGCTGCCGATTTGCTGAAGGAGGCTAAGAACGCGGCACTGGCGGATTCGGTGGACGCGGTGCGCGGGCATGAGGGTCAGGCGGCGGCCATCTACTTCGGGCATTTTTCCGGAATGTTCAAGGGCCCTTTATCGGTGGAGTTCGATGCCAACGGCAGGAAACGCAGGCCGCCACCCGACCCCATCAACTCCTGTCTGTCGTTGGCGTACTCGATGTTGACCCACGAGTGTGTGGCCGCGTTACGCCTTGCGAGGTTGGAGCCATCTATCGGCGGATTTCACGTATCGAAGCCAGGGCGTCCCGCGCTCGCGCTCGATCTCATGGAACCGTTTCGACCACTGATCGCGGATTCCGTCGCGATCACATGCTTTAACCGGGGCGAATTGACTGAGGGGCATTTTCTTCGCACTGCCTCCGGCTGTGCGCTCACCGACGCTGGCAGACGGGGCTTTTTCAACGCTCTTGGCAGAAGAATGGATACTGAGGTCACCCATCCGGTCTTCGAGTATCGTTTGAGCTACCGGCGCATGATCGTTTTGCATGCGCGAATGATTGCGGCATGGCTCACGGGAGATATTCCTTCTCTGGCGTTCCTGACCACGCGCTGAGTTGCCGGAGGCTATTATGCGTCGATGCTACTTGGTTTGCTACGATATCAGAGACCCAAAAAGACTGCGGCGCGTCCACAAGGTGCTTAAAGGGTACGGCGAAGCCTGGCAGTTCTCAGTCTTCTTCTGTGTGCTCAAAGATATCGACCGCGTGCGATTGCAAACCGATCTCGAGGAGCAAATGAATCAGAAGGAAGATCAGGCGATGATTCTTGACCTCGGCCCTAACGAAAAGGAGGCCCGCGAAGCGGCCACGGTCATCGGCCAACCCCTGCCTGAGCAGGACAGCGGCATCGTTGTGGTTTGACTTTATGAGCGGCAAGCGGTATATTTTTTATATTGCCTCTACAGGAGGCGAGAATGCCACGGCACGTGTCTTCCCCTTCAATGGGCTTGGCACCGTGGAGTCGATCAGTTTTGTTCCGACGAAGGAGCGGACTCCTCAATAGCCTCCGCGAGCGCGGAGGTGGTGAAGGGGGGTTCAGGGGATGCTCGAACCCCTTGAGATTCCTTGAAATGAAGGGAATTGGAGCCACTTGAAAGTGCCCGTCGCAAGGTGCAAATCTACCAACGTCTGGTCATGCTCGCACAGCGGTTCGAAAACGCAGTGCCAGCAATGGGTTGGAAGGGCGGCGGGTGCCGACGTCGGCACCAACCTGATCGACGGACACTATCTTGC
>Ga0208195_1004390_pt1 | contig 11145 bp, 10 predicted proteins | sample AD_UKC077_MetaG_FD_184441 | JGI IMG/M metagenome (GOLD analysis project Ga0208195, IMG submission 184441) | Active sludge microbial communities of municipal wastewater-treating anaerobic digesters from USA - AD_UKC077_MetaG (SPAdes) (version 2) | ecosystem: Engineered > Bioreactor > Anaerobic >...
CTTGTAATTCTTGTGCCCCTTTCTTCTGAACAGGGCCGTCAACTCCGCCTTTGACACATTGACCCCGGCCTGCTTCAGCAGCGCCAGCATATCATCCTCGTTCAGTTCCAGCGCAATCCGCATCTTCTTCAAGATCATATTGTTGTTCAAACGCACTTCAGGCTTTTCACTCTGCTCCGGCGCCCCTTCCCGTGGGCCACGTTTCATCACGATCAGCCCATCCAGAAAGGCCTCCATGACAGCATCGCTGCATGCTGCATAACCCTCGGCATCTTCCTTTTTAAGCAGATCATTCAAACCGGACTTGTCAATTTCATGCCCGGCAAGCCTGAATATCTCGATCATGCTGCCATCACTGATATCCAGCGCGTAGCGAAACCTTCTCAGTATGTCGTTGTTGGTCATATCAGCCCCCCACTGCTTTACTTTCAATGTATTCTGATTCACAGGCATAGCTGCACCCAGCATGCTTGAGCGATTTATGTACGCACAAAGTTCAGCAGCTGGCTGTAATCATGCCGATCAGCGGCACGCAGTGCATTTATGTACTGTTGCCGGCACTCCCCGGCATCGACCAGATTGCCGCTGCCCCATGAGAAACGTGGCCGGTTCAAAAGGTGAAACAAAATAATGTCAGTCATGAGCCGGGCATGGCGGCCATTACCATTTGAAAACGGATGGATTGCCGTGAGGCGATGATGAAAGCGAACCGCTATCCCATCAGGCGGATATGTGCCATGCCCAATCCATGCAGCGCAATCAGCGCAGAGGTTTCTCAACTCAGTGGTTATCTGCCATGCCGGAACGCCGATGTTCTTGCTGGTGGTCCTGAATTCACCGGCCCAACGCCAGACCGTGCCGAACATCCGCTTGTGCAGGCCTTTACAGAAACCGTCAGAGAGGATGTCACGGGGCTTGCGTCGGAAAGCCCAGGCGTCAGCCATGGCAATATTTTCCTGTTCCCACCGGTCAAGCTCTGTACGATTCGTTATATGGGAAAGCAGCAGGCCACGCGCTTCATCCGCATCAAGCGGGGTTGCCCCTTCTGGATAGTCAAAATTCATGGCTTATTTTCCCATAACTCTTTTGGCATTTCCCGAACAAGCTCTTCGGCTGCGGCCTCAATTGACGCACGCAGTTCTTCGTCAGAAAGGTGCTGGGCTTCAAGCAGCATGGAGTGCGATACATGCTGCACGCGTGCACTGGCAATACTGCTGGCCTGTGCCCGAACCGCTTCTTCCAGTGTTGTGCGGGGAACAATGGCATACACAAAAACACAATCCATTGCCTCAGCTGCCTGCCGCATGGTTTTCAGAGAAACCACACCAGACACTTCATCCTGTTCAAGTCTGGGTATGCGCGGCTGGCTGACATTCATGCGGCTTGCCAGTTGTTTTCCGGTCATGCCCAGCGCCTCGCGGATTGCCCGTATCCAGCCTTTCAAAGGCGGAGTGATCTGTTTTACTGCTGCATAGCCGGACAGCGTCTTATCCAGTTGCTGACGTGCTATCAGTTTGTACTTTGGCAGCATAAGATAACCTCTGTGTTATTTTTAGACATTACTACGATAACACACGGGTTATTTTATTCAATAATATTTATAACACATAAATTATTTATACTGCCCGTTCAGCGGATAGTTAGAAACTGTTTTCGATTGCGTTTTCAATAAGATACCCAAACAGTTTCCGTCCAGAAACACCGGATGAGAAATTATTGGTTTCCGATTTGGAAAGATATTGAGCATTGACGAACGCCGGCAGACAGCATCCACCTAAAAAATCAAAAGCCCTTGTTTTTCAAGGGCTTTTATCTTTAACCGGACATTACCGGACTATTTAGTGGCGGAGAGGTAGGGATTCGAACCCTAGGTACGTTGCCGTACACCTGATTTCGAGTCAGGCACCATCGACCACTCGGACACCTCTCCAAAATGGAAATGCAAGATACCCCATTACTATTGAAAATTCAAGCTTGGATAAACTGCCGCACCCCAATAATTCAACATTTACTCTGTCGTTTTCACCAAACCAGCCAACAGTATTACCTACTCCCCCGCCGCCTTCAGATTGTAGACCGGCTTTAGTTTGTCGGTGATCATCACTGTCTCCAGCAGATACTTCTCAATCTCAGCCGGATCCTTGTATGCAAATTTGCTTTCGTCAAAAGTATCCCGGTTGATGCTGGTGGAAAAAATCCCCTGCATGGAGTCGCTGAAATCTTCAAGTCTGTACTCGCCCTTATCCAGTTTACGGAACATCTCCTTGCGGCTGTGCCTACGTCCAGCACCATGCGGAGCTGACTCATTATAGTTAGATTTTCCCTTGCCTGTGCCGATGATCGTACCGTCCGCCATGTTGAGCGGAATGATGACCTGCTCACCCTTGTGGGCAGATATTGCCCCTTTGCGGATAACATGGTCCGTCTCGGCAATATAGTTGTGGACGCTTTCGATAACCTGCTGTTCTTCAAATTTCAGACCAAAGAATTCCAGGATAGTCGCCAGCATGAATCGCCGGTTGTAGCGGGCGTATGCCTGAGCGATGGCAGCCCAGTGCATGTAGCGTTCACCGCCTGCGGCAAGAGGCAGGTATTCCATCCCCTTCGGCACAGTCATGCCCATCTGTGCTGTAATGCTAGCAGCCAGTTTCTGAAAATGCTCGGCCACCCGTTTGCCCAGATTGCGGGAACCGGAGTGGACGATCAAACGGTAGCTGCCGTCATGCTCCGATTGTCCAATCTCAATAAAGTGATTGCCCCCGCCGAGTGTGCCTAGCTGCATCAGCGGCGGCAGGTGACGACCGATCTTCTCGCCCTGGTAGAAGCCATCCTCGGTATGCTCACAGAGCGATCTGGCCGCCTTGCGCAGGGTATCAGGAACCGGCACATTGTCAAAGAAAGCGGCATCTTCACGCTGATTCATGCCGAGCGGAATATGCTCGCGAATAAAATCATCCAGCCCCTGAAAGTCGATCTGCCTCATACCCGCCAGAGGGTGTGACGCTACGCCGCAGCCGATGTCCACCCCGACGATGTTGGGAATGACAGCATTTCTGAACTTGCCGGTAAAACCGATGACGCATCCGGCGCCGGCATGGGCATCCGGCATAATGGAGATAAGTCCGTGCAGGGCAGGATGGTGGGCGATCTGCCTGATCTGTTCAGTCGCTATCGGATCAAGCGAATCGGCATGAATCTGCACAGGGCATTCGTTTTTCTGTATGTCGAACATTGGGACCTCTTTGTTTAAATCAATGCAATCAGGGAAACAAAATAGAGTTGATTGCAGACAGTATATTTCCAGAAAGATAAAACTGTGTCAGAGGCGGGCAGATTTCTCCGCCCGCCCCGCCGCCTGCTCTGCCCCTTTTGAGGTTGCCCGCTACCCGGTCGTGAGGAACCCACGCACGGACGTACAGACGACGTTCTGACTTATGGTAGCGCCCCCCCATCCGGGTCGCTGCCCCAATGCCATTGCTTCTGGGGTAGGATAGGCACCTCACGATGGCACTGTTTCTGCATGGCGTGACACAAACTAAAGATAATTGATTGCACCAGTCTACACACATTCCGAACACATAATATTGAGCGGTGTTGTAGCATTTTCTCAATAGGGACGCGCAGACGGAGCTTGCCGGGATATTGTATTACTCTCTCAATCGTGAGAATGAAGGGGCTTCGGGAAGGACACAGTCCTATCAGATTTCGTAAAATCCCCCATTGCGCGTTCTCCCGGGCCAAGGCTGCCTGATGGTACGAAAGCGGGGCTGCAATTTCCCCGATTGGTTCACACATCAAGTTTCTTCATTCTCACGATTCAAAGAGTTATTTCAGATGGCAAGTCTCAATCTGCTATAACTGGGCAAACCGCCGGTACGACATCCCAGACACCTCATCATTTCCACCGGGGAGGACGGCATCTCCTCCATCAGTCGGTTGATATGGTAAACAGCTTGCAGGGCAGTTGGTGGACGCTGACATTGCCAAAGGCAACCGACTTCACACCCCGTTTACAAACTATAGCGGCCCCGGTTTTCTTGGACACAGAAATGATGTAAATTTCTTGTTCAAGGAGACAGCCAATGGAAAAGAATGTAGTCAGTCCCGGTGCAGTGGAAGGAGAGCGTAGCTCGACTGGAACTGCACCGGAAGTCAAACGTTGGAGCGCCAATCGCAAGAAGGAGGTTGTCCTCCGTCTCATGCGTGGCGAACCGGTAGATGCCCTCTCTCGTGAATTAGGCATCGAGATCTACCGCCTGGAGGAATGGCACAAGAAAGCTCTCCAGGGCATTGATACCGCTCTCAAGGCTCGTGAGGGTGATCCCTTGACCGCTGAACTTGACGCTGCCATGCGCAGGATCGGCGAGATCACAATGGAGAACGAGCTACTTCGCGAGAAAGCGAGGAGAGTCCACCCTTTGGGATTCAGGAGATCGAAGAAATGAGCGTTACGATCTCCGAAACGACAGGCAAACCCTACGGTATTCAGCGCGTCTGTGACACTTGGGAAATGCCGCGCTCATCATTTTACAGCCGTAAAGCCAAGCGGACGGTATCATTTGTTCCGCAGAAACGTGGCCCGAAAACGCTGATAAGCGACGACGAGCTTCTTATCCTCATCCGTGAAGACCTGACCACCACGATGTTCACCGGAGAGGGACACCGTAAGGTATGGGCCAGAATCCGCTTCGTCAAGGGCATCAAAGTTGGCCGTAAGCGTGTTCTTCGTATCATGCGGCAGGAACACCTGCTTTCGCCGCACCGCGTCGTTCAGGGAGAAAAACAAGAGCATAAAGGTAAGATCATCACCATGGTTCCCAATGACATGTGGGGAACCGATGGCACGAAGATCTTCACGATTGACGATGGCTGGTGCTGGCTCTTCACCGCTGTTGAACATTGGAACGCCGAATGTATAGGCTGGCACATTGCAAAGACTGGAGACCGGTTTGCCGCTCTACAACCGCTTTCAATGGCCGTAAAGCAACGATTCGGTTCCGTTGGTATTGGCGCTGCTCGGGGCCTGACCCTACGAATGGATAACGGTAGCCAGTATCTCTCGGATCATTTTCAGAACCAGATCAAATTCTGGGGGATAGCACCAAGCTTTGCGTTCGTATCACAACCGCAGACCAACGGCGTGGCGGAGCGTTTCAATAAGACTATCAAAGAGCAGGTTATCTATGGCCGCACCTATAGGAACATCGAAGAAGTACGGGTTGCGGTCACGGTATTCATGGAAAGATACAACCAGCATTGGCTGGTGGAAAAGATTGGATTCAGAAGCCCAAATCAGGCTTACAGCGACTTTTACAACGAGCAAAACAAGGGAACAGCATAACTCTTATCTTGTGTCCAAGGTACCGGGCGCGCTACACATTTTGCCCCCCGAGCCCACTGCACAAATACAGTTTACTCTGTGTCTCTGAGAGCTCTATGAGATCAACTACCGTTTTTCATAAACGACTTTATCGATATTTCAGAATTCAATTCTCTTCATCATAAAGACGTGATACTGTTATCTAGCTAGACTGTCTAGTTTTGGAGGTATTATGAAAACAAACAAGCTGGGTCGCTCTACCCATGACCGTGAATGGCAACTTCAAACCGCTAAAAACCGCCTGAGCCAGGTAGTTGACCAGGCTCTTCATGATGGCCCACAGACTATCACCCTGCGAGGCAAACCAACTGCGGTAGTTGTCTCTTTCGAGGAATTCAGGAAGCTGACCAAGCCGCAAACCACCCTGTCACAATTTTTCACTCAATCACCGCTGCATAACGTAGAACTTGACTTAAGCCGTAGCACTGACCTTCCCCGCGAGGTGGATTTGTGAAATATCTTCTCGACACCTGTCTGATATCCGAACTGGTGAAAAAGAAGCCTGATGAGGGAGTGGTATCCTGGCTGGATAGTTCTGATGAACATGCCCTCTTCCTGAGCGTTCTTACCCTGGGCGAGTTGCAAAAAGGCATCAGCAAGCTTCAGGATTGCGATAGGAAAAATGATTTACAGTTGTGGGTTGAACAGGATCTTGCAGAGCGTTTTTCAGGGCGCATCATCGATCTTGATTTGGAAACAGCTATTGTTTGGGGGAAATTACAAGGGGAAGCTGAACAGCATGGGGAAAAACTGCCGGTCATGGATTCACTCATAGCAGCGACCGCTATAGCTAACAGCCTTATAGTGGTGACCCGCAATGTAAGGGGTATTGGGCGCTGTACAGCTAAAATCATTAATCCATGGAGTAGTTGAGGCTGCGATCAAAGGAAATCCAGTATTAAAATTTAGCGGGCGGCACATAACACCGCACACATTAATATCCTATCCCCCCGAACCCCCTGCGGGAACCGGCAAAACAGTCCACCCTGCAAACAGTGCTGCATATGAATCAAACAACAGAAACCACCGAAGACTGTCTCGCGATCTGCGCTGTCCCCAGCATCCGTCGTTTATGCCACCTGCCTCAACCCTGCCCTTCTCTTCTGTTTATAACTATGCCGCCGCCCCCCATGGACTTGGCCGCTTTTTTGACCTCGGTGGAGAGCGATGCCAGTTGGGCATAGGAGCTGACCGGTGTCAGCAGCGTATTGACAATGCCGATGGATAGCGACAGCAGATGGAAGGTCTCTGTTTCTCCCTTGCGGTTTACAGCCGTATAGGCACCGACACTGACATCCTGCTCTCCGTGAAACTGCAACAGGTGTTCGTTGAAGCAGGAAACCACATCCTGACAAATGGCATGCACACTGCCCGGTTCCGAGATGATGATAAAATCATCGCCACCGATGTGTCCGCAAAAAGGAGCTCTGCGCGGAGCAGCCGAGGCGGCAACGAAAAGCAGGACGCAGGCAACTGTTTTGATTACCTCATCACCCTTCTGGAATCCGTAGTGGTCGTTAAAGGGTTTGAAGTTGTCTATATCCAGGTAGGCGATATCAAACCCCTGTCCGGACTGCAGGCGATCGTTGATCTCGCGCTGGATGCTTTCGTTACCCGGCAGCCCGGTCAGCGGGTTGGCCCCCATGGCCAGGGTCAGATTGATCTCGGTAATGGCGCCGATAAAGCCGTTCACATCCACCATGCCTGCGTAGAGGCCATTCCGGGTGATACACACATTGTCAACCCGCAGGTTGTGCCCCTTTTCCTGTATGCTTCGGGCGGCATGCCTGATCGGCGTGTCCGCTTCGATGGACAGCGGCACCGGTATCATCAGGTCGCGCATGGTCTTGAAGTGGTTGATCTGGTAGGCAAAACCGTGCATGCCAATCACGTTCTCTTCCAGAAAGGTGGAACGATTAATTATGCCCACAGCATGCCCCTGCTCCACAACAGGCAGCACCTGCAGCCCCTTGTCGGTCTGGAATCGCTTCAGCACCGTTGAAATGCGATCCTCCGGCAGCGCCGGTTCGGTCTGCAGCATCACATCGCCAATCAGACCTCCGGAGCTGGCCTGACTGCCGCCAGGTGTCACAGACACCAGCGGGATGATGCGTCTGGACATCTCATCCACAAGCGAATCGGCAACCATGCCGTTTGATGCAAACATCATTTTCTTACCTCCAGGTCCGTTAACAGTCCTGCATAAAAGCCGGGACAGTGCCAAACCCAATCTACAACATGCTGATTACACGGATGTTACATTATGGAAAAATCTGCGCTAATTCAGCAGGTCAGCCGGATATGATTACAGGCTGCCGGCCTTTTTGAGAGATGTAACCGTCTTGCGGCCCGGCACGGTGTATGACACAAAAGCGGCGCTGCCCTCGTCAGCAGGGTCAAACTCCAGCGCAAAACAGGCCCCTTTTTTAAGATGAATGGCGCTGCCCTGTCCCAGCAGCAGATCGATCAATTCACCCAGTTGCGGGTCATGGCCGACCAGCACAAGACTTTCAACACCACCGCGTGTATGGAGCAGCTCAACAAGCTCCTCCCGATCCACTCCTGGTGCCAGCAGACCGCTGACCTCCAGCCGGCACTTGCGGCCAAGCCGTTCAGCCATGATCTGGGCGGTTTGCAAAGCCCGCGCCAGAGGGCTGCTGACGATCAGGCACGTCTTGAGTCCACGTTTATGCAGCCGTTTGGCCAGCACATCGGCCTGCTTGCGCCCCCTGGGGGTCAGCCAGCGCCATTCGTCCAAGAGCGCCACACCGCTCTCGACCGCCTCCCCATGTCTGACCACATATAGATTCATGTTTCCCTCCGATGGTTGATAATGTTTGAAACACGTTAGCACAATCAGACACCACTACAAGCACAACCATCACCCGCAACACACTGTTTACACGACTGTAACCATTCCCATGGCGCAGCATGGCAAACTCAGTCTGCAAGCCTGGTTGCAGACAGGATCGCACCAGCCCCGCACACGATTAATACCGGCGGTGACATACAATCTTCACAGAAGTATCACCCTGCCGACGCACGGACGTAACCTGACAATGCTAGAGTCGCGGCAACAATTGAGGAGGTGCGGCAGATGAGAGAACAGACGGCATTATCGGTTACTCCCCGGGAATTGAACCCCATGGTGGCCTCAGCGGCAACACTGGCCGCCGGGCTGATCAGATCCATCTCGATCAAGCACTACGCGCCGGTCGACAGACAGCAGGAGTTCGATCTTCTGGCCTCGAAACCGGAACTGCATCTGTCACGCAGCCGGATCTACCGGGAAAAGGGGGCCGGCGGCTACCCCACCATCGTACTAGGCGGCTTTGTTCCGGACGCCACCGAGGCGGTTGAATTCCAGCGCGGCATGCTGCGCCGCCACGGATCGATCTACTACATCAATTATCCGCGCAACGGATTCTGCCGGGAGATGCTGGCCGCCCAACTGGGCGATCTGCTCCATGACTTAAAACGCAAGGGACAAAAACCGATGATCATGGGGATCAGCTTCGGCTGCGGCCTGCTGCTGGACTACCTGGCAGCAGCGCCGGAAGCGATCCACGAGCGTGTGCGCGGCATCCTGCTGATCAGCCCGGTAATCTGCACCGACGACCTGATCAGACCTGTGCACGAGAAACAGGGGGGTATCCGTTTTCTGGAGAGCAACCTGAAAAAACTGCTGGCGGCCAATCCGGAACGCCAGGAAGAGCTGGAAAAACATATCGAACGCTCACGGCGCTGTTTCCAGGCGCTCTTCAACTCCGGCGCCGAAAACCGCTCGCTGGGGGTACGGCACCTGGCCATCCGCAGCAAGATCATGGATGTCATCAACAAGACACCCTGCCGCGGCGGCTTTGAGAGGATGGCTGCCCTGCGGGAGCTGAGCTTCCCCTCACTCAACAACTCGATCTTTGCCGGACCGGTGCTGACCCTGTTGGCAGAAAACGAACTGGACATACTGGTGCCGACTTCACCGACCATGCGGCTGTTCCACGATCAGCAAAGCTATGCCAGGCTGTTCCCCCGCTGTCTGGTCAGAACGGTCCGTTCCGCAGATCCCCTGGACGGGGTGGCCCACGCCTCGATGATCTTTCACCACCAGGCCTACAACGAACTGATCGACGGCTGGTACAGCAAGCTGCTCTACCCCAGGCTGCAGCTGGCGGTATAGTTCGGGATCCGTGTCCATTGACCGTGAAGCGTTGCACGTCAAAGTCCATTAGAAAAGGAAGCTGAAGGCATGCTGCACCATATTGCGAAACTCCCCCCGCTGCGCACGCTGCTGCTGTCAGCAGCACAGAGGCGTGCAGAGCGCTTTCTTTCAAGAGATCCGCTTGCCGCGCAACGCCGCATCTTTGCAGATCTGCTCAACAGCGCCGCCCAGACCCGTTTTGGCCGCGATCATGGCTTCGCCGAGCTAACCGGACTGCCGTTCGAAAAGGCCTATGCCCGTTTCAGCGCCCAGACGCCGATCAGGAACTATCAGGATTTTTGGGATGACTATTTCAAGGACAATCTGCATCAACAGGCGGACGGCCAAAAGGCTCTGCGCCTGAAAGACGCCACCTGGCCGGGCAGGATCGGCATGTTCTGTGAAACATCCGGCACAACCGCGCCGACCAAATTCATCCCGTTTTCCGAACGCATGTTCAGGGAAAACCAGAGCGCCGCCCTGGACATGATCAGCTGTTATCTCAGGCAGCACCCGGACTCACGCATACCGGGCGGAAAGATTCTGTACATGTCCGGCTCAACAGCACTGACAGAGATGGATCCGGGCGTGTTTTCCGGCGACATGAGCGCCCTGACCCTCCGTTTCCGCCCCTGGTACGTCACAGGGTTTGTCGAGCCGCCGCTGGAAACCGCCGCCCTCCCCTGGGATCAGAAACTGCAGGCCATGGCAGAACTGCTGCTGCGCGACCGGGATATCCGGGCCATCTCGGGCGTGCCCCCCTGGATTATCCTGTTGATCAGACGCTGCTGCGAATTGAGCGGCCTGCCGGCTGACCGGGCCCTGTCGCATCTGGAGCTGGTCATCCATGGCGGCACCAGCATCAAACCATACCGCAACGAGTTCGACCAGCTGTTCAGGGGACAAATGCCTGCATTGATCGAGCTATTGCCCTCATCCGAAGCATTCATGGGCTTCCAGTGCGCCGGTGAGCCCGCCATGCGACTGACCCCCCATTATGGCACCTTCTTCGAATTTGTTCGCATGGAAGAGCTGGACGACAATGGACGGCCTGGACAGTTCGCCACGGCAGTGCCGCTGGAACAGGTTCAGGCAGGGCAGCGCTACGCACTGATCCTCAGCACCTGCTCGGGGCTGTGGCGTTACCACATCGGCGACACGGTCCGGTTTAGCAGTCTGGCGCCACATCATATGGAATTTACGGGGCGGGACAGATTTCTGGACAAGCTGGAAGAAAAGGTCACCCAGGAAGAGGTGGAACGGGCTGTGGCAACATTGAACAGCTCCGGGCTATTCGCCGTGCGTGAGTTCATGGTCGGCGCCGACATATCCGGCCGCCGCCATGTGTGGGTGCTGGCCGGCGCCAGCAGAGGCGCTGATTGCACCACAGAGGCGGCCCTGCTGCTTGACGGACAACTGAGGGCGCTGAATGCCGACTACGACACCTTCCGCAGCCAGGGCAGGATCAACCCGCCCGACATCAAGCTGGTAGCCGACGACACCATCTACCAGTGGTCGCGCCAGGTGCGGGGCAAACTGGGTGGGCAGTCCAAGATACCGCACATCG
>Ga0208195_1004406_pt1 | contig 11122 bp, 10 predicted proteins | sample AD_UKC077_MetaG_FD_184441 | JGI IMG/M metagenome (GOLD analysis project Ga0208195, IMG submission 184441) | Active sludge microbial communities of municipal wastewater-treating anaerobic digesters from USA - AD_UKC077_MetaG (SPAdes) (version 2) | ecosystem: Engineered > Bioreactor > Anaerobic >...
AAACAAAAGCTACTCCTTGCATTATTAAAGATGTAATGGCCATTTTTTTTGTTTTACTTGCATCCATATATTCTACCTCCTATCATTTATATTATACTAAAAATTCTTAATTCAATCTTAATTGATGCTTAGAGGGATTGTAAAAAGTTTGTATATAAAAAGACTGTTTCAAAAACAGTCTAACTTTGCTATAAAATTAATAACATTATTTTCTATATTTGTCTAATGGTTCTTGTTTTTCATTTTTCCATTCCATCCAACCATTATTATTTTTCCCCATAACAACCCAACCAGCTGCACTTGGAGAATCACACACTATGTCTTCCATTAAAATATTATTTTCAATTTTTGCATCTGTTCTTACAGACAAGATTTTTTGAAAAGCAGGATCATCAGGTGCACACTTACTACCTTTAAGAACCGTAAGAACTCCATCTTCTACTTTCATAACAGCTTCACATTGAAAACCTTTAGTTTTTCGCCTCAAATAATATTTCCCATTTGGAATAACTTCAATATATTTTTTTTCTCCTCTTTCTTTTACTGCATCTTCAAAGATTTCTTGTTTTAACTGATTTTCTGGATATATTATCTTTCCTTCAAATGATGATAATAGTTGTATTACTAAATCCAAATCTAACGCAAAAGCTTCGGAAGTACCTATTCTACTTTTAGCAAAAATATCATGCAATAATACTTCCTTTTCATCATAATCATCTACTTCTATTCCAAACATACGTTGCCAACCAGTAATATTATTATAACCATCTCTTTCAATTTGACTCATACGCGATTCAAAATTAGTTGTTTTACCTATTTTTATAACATTACCTTTTAATCCTGGTAAATTTGGCGTCATTAAATAAATAATCCCTTTGCTCATAAAACCCTCCGTTAATTATACACTAAATATATTTTCTTATTTATATAACCAATTTTAACATGTTTGTTTTTAAAAAGCAATTTATTTTAAATTTCAGGTAAAAAAACACATTTAAATAACTTTTTAAAAAACTACTGTTTAAAACAGTAGCTTTTTATCTTAAATATTATTTACATATAGAAAAGTTCTCTACCAACAATTTTAAGAATAAAGTGCTTCATATTACCTTCAAGATCTTTATATGTAAATACACGTACTGTATATTCTTCAGCATACTCACTAATTTCAACAATTTCATCAGTTTTAGCTTTAAACAATAATGATCCATCTTGATAGTGAACTTCATAACACTCTTCAGTCTCTACGATAAAACAAGGTCCATTCATTGTTCTTGCTTTACCCTTTAACTTAGTAAGTGTACCATTAAAGTAATAATAATCTTCTCCTTTTTTAAGCAATACTTGATTATGATTAATGCGATCTAGGTATGTGAAACCTTTATGAATAAGACTTCCATCTTTAATATTATAAATATTAACTGATCTTAAATAATCTTCATAAAGTAATACAGATCCATTATTATAAACAATAGCTTCATAGTTCTCATTATCATAAATTAATGAATTTAAAACTTCATTTTTATGATTTACTAAATATAAACCACTTTTAGCTGTAACTACGAACTCTTTATCATTTAAACGCATCACATCTTCAACTTCTCCAAATGGAAAAGTAATTTCTTTAATATTTAACTTATTATCAATTGAACCAATTCTATTTACATTTACCAATGCTTTTGTATTTGGATCAATCGTTCTAAAACCAATTGCAGCAGGTACACCAAAAGGTTCAAATTCTGTTTTTATTTGAATATAATCAATATAAATTGGTAAATTAACTAATTTAGCTTCTTTTTTACCTAAGTCATATAAATAATATAATAACCTATAATTTTTACCACCTTGAGTATAATCATATAATTCTAAAGCTGATGTTTCAATTCTGTGCATTGATAAAATAGTACCATTTTCTAAATAGAAATGTCTTAGATATCCTGCTTCAAAATAATAATGCGCATAAAATTTATTATTCTTAAAAATAGTAACATCATTAGCATCTTCTAAATATTTATAATCCTTAATTTGCCTAATCCAAGGATTATCTAAAACAGCCAGTGGATCTGGTGCATCTTCCTTTTCTTCTGAAATAGGCTCATAATCTCTAAAAAGATATACTTTATCTAATACCCAATCTTCTTCAACTCCCTGATATTTATAAACACTTATGTCATATTCATCAAAATCATACATATAACTAGCACTTATTTCAAGTGTATATAAAAGCTCAGTTGTTAGATAGTGATAGATATAATGTTTAGTATCAGTTGTTATTCTTACATATTGAACATCATCAGCAAAAAGAAGATTAATCGTTTCATCAGTTGGAAATGGAAATTTCTTATCACTATAGAAACTATAAAGTTCGCGGTTTGCGAAAGCCATTACATATTCGTTAGAGTATCTAATTGGGTGATTACCATCAATAGTTTTAGATTCAAGTGTATAACTTAACTCTCTCATTGCTGCTAGCTCTTCAGTAAAGAACTCACCTATATTTTGTTTTGGATAAGAACTATTGGCACTGCCAATTGGCTCTTTTTGACAGCCACAACCAATCAGTAAAAAAACTGAAAGAAGTAACACTAATGCAGCTATAAATTTTTTCATTAAAGTTTCCTCCTTTTTTAACTTCAATTACACTAATAGTTTACTGATGTTTCCTTAAAAAGTCAATATGCTAGTATATTTTAGAACATAATTCAATATCAATAAAAAAGCAATCTTTATTTAAGATTGCTTTTTAAAATCATTAATTTAAAATTTTTAATGCATATTTATATTTTTCTATTCTATCTAAATCTTCTTGCGTAACAGTTTTTAATCTTGTTAAGTCCATATTATGCTTTAAATCTTCAATCTTAACAACTTTTGCAAGATCATTTTGTTTTATTGAAGCTATATATTCTTCATAAGAAATAGTCTTATCTTTAGTTAATACTTTTACAGCTTCCGCAATCTTATCACCAAACACTGATTTTATATAATCATATGTAACATTAGTATCTTCAATTGTGTCATGTAAAAGAGCTACTATCTTAGCGTCATTTCCTTTTACTCTTTTTGCAACATAAACAGGGTGATTAATATAAGGTTGACCACTCTTATCTTTTTGCCCCTTATGAGCTTTTTTAGATATTCTATATGCTTTTAAAAGTTTACACATAATTGCCTCTATATTCTATATCTTTTTAAACATATTTACTTATTAATGATATAAAATAATAAAGTATCATAAATCATTAATTTCAAATTAAATTGTTAGCAATAAAAAATAATATCGTATATCATATTTGCACTTAAAAACAAGTAATTCTAAAATATTTTGCCCATAAACTATTAATGTTAACTTGCAAAAATGAAAATTATAATTTGTTACCTATTATTAAAAACATACCAGAAAGTTCTAACTTAGATAATGTCGATTCCCTATTTTTGTTTAAGTCAACAAGCAATTTCTCTAAACTGTCATATGGATTCTGATAATAGTGTTTCAATATTATATAAATAAATTCATACGGATATATGTAAGTATATACAGGTATTCTAAATATATTATCTCTTAATCCTAAGTGCATGTGGACAGAAGAATGCTCAAATTCTTCATAGCCAAGATCAGAATAATCAATTCTCACATATTTATCTATCATCATATCAAAATAGTATTTGTAATCTTTATAATGTTCATAAAGCCTATTAGAAACATAATTTTCTTCATCCAATATAAATGGTATATAGGACAAGGAATGTTCAATAATTTTGCCTTTATCATTTAATTTATAATAGAAGGTAATAATTGATTTATCTGAAAGTTGAATAAAATTTTTCTTTTGTGAAATACAATTGTTCAGTTCTTCTACATAATTATTTGATGAAGCTTTAAAAAAATTTTTTATCCCAAATTCGCTAGCATTAGGTAAGTTTTTTATTGACATTTGATAACTATTAGCTATGGATGTATTCTTATAAAATTTGTGTATAGAAGTTATTTGCTTAGATAATAAGCTTTTATCATTTTTAATTTTTTTCATTTTTCTCAATCATTTTTAAAAGATCTTTAATTGCTTCATCTTTAGTTTTTGGATCTTCAATTAGTTTATATATTCTTTCCATTGTTATATCATAAGCGCTAGCTTCTTTATGTTCAATTTCTGATATTTTTTTTATTTCTTTCATCTCTGTTGGTGTTGGATATTTAAAAGAAAGCCTATAATCATGCTCTTTTACCTTATCTATTTCGTTAACGATATCTTCATTATGTACTCCATAAACATATGTTCTTACTTTCGATCTAGTCATAGCAGTAAATAACCTGTTTCTAGCAGATGAAACGAATACATTTTCTTTTGCAGAAGAATTCAAAATAAAAACTATGTTAGCTTCATTTCCCTTAGCTCTAAATACAGTAGTATATGTAATTTTGTCTTCAACATAAAAGGTTTCCGCACTATCTTTATTCACTAAATTAAGTTGAAAATTTAAATCATATAAATTACTAGTAGAGAACATAAGCCATAAATAATTAAAATTTACTGCTAAATTAATACTATCTAGGTCTATTATTAAAATATCATTGGGATTAACTTCTTCATTTTTAATTAAATGTGTTATTTCTTCAATTAATGCCTGATATTGAGAATTAAAATCAGTAAAAGTTTTACTGATAATTACTTCAATATTTTGAAGTGCATTTTTATAATGCGTATCCTCCGTACGATATAATGTAACATCTTTACCAAAATCTAAACTTCCTTCTTCAACTCTATATCCAACACCTTCCCAAAATGATAAATCTTCAATCATATTAATAAATTTAATATTTCCAAAATTATCTAGATGATAGATTCCTAGCCCAATTGCATGAGCAGTAACTAAAAGGTCGCTAGGACACCTATATGATTTATCAAGATCAATTGTCTCACAAATTGAAGTATCATCTGTATCAAAAATATCTTTAATTGATGGCATTAACCTATTAATATCTAAAGTTTGCAATTCATCATATGCATAAAAAATTTTGCCTTCTAAAGTTAATGATTTTAAAACTAACTTAAAAAAATCAATATTAAAATCTTGAGCTTCATCAATAAAAACAAAATCAAAATACTCTTTTTTATCATTTTCTATTTGCTTTAGAAGAATGCTAGATGCACTACCCAATCGATCACGATGACCAACCATGTCATTATAAGTTTTAAATTCCTTCTCATAAAGTTGAGTCATTAAATAATAAAATCCCTCATTTTTACTTGATCCCCAACCATGCATTATTTTTACATATTCAAAATTAGGATCTCTATTTGGAGAAAAATCTTTAAAAGCGTTTATGAATAGAGATTGAATGTATTCTTTTAATGATCTTGTGTAAAAAACAAACGCCATTCTTAAATCGGGATATTTAAAATGCAGATAGGCCATTTTTCTAACTAACAATATTGTCTTTCCACTGCCAGCTAACCCTCGAATTCTCATATGTTTATCGACTTTTTTATATATAGAATCAAATTGTATCTCATCCAAAGTTGCAATTCTATTGTTAATATCTTTGATAACATTACCAATACTTGTTTTATTATGAATAATTCGTGTATCAGTCTTATTCATTGAATAAGTATTTTGAATAAAAGAGTTAATTTCAAAAAACAATTCATCGCATAATAGATCTTCACTATTAAAATAATAGTCTTTCAATGTTGAATAATTTTTTATATCAATAAATTTTAACAATTGGGCATTTTTTTCTTTATATATTTTTTTTAATTCAGTAGAATCTGCCGTTAATTTCATTATATGAGAATCAATCGCATCAATATCTTGCTCATTTGTATAAAAAATAAATAAACCTCTTTTTGTGGCAAACATTATAGGAATGTACCTTTTCTTTTTATTTTTCTCAAATATAGGATATCCCATATAAAAATACCCCTGTAAATCATCATTTTTTATATCAATCAAAATTTCATTTCCTATTCGTTCTGTTTCTTCATCAACAGTATCATTAATAACAAATTGTTTAAATGCCATATTCAATCTCCTTATCAAAAATATTACCTTATATTTTAATTTTACAATATATTTAATAAATTGTCTATATTTAATGTTTTTAAATGAGTAAATGAGTTGTTTTTTAAAAAATAATATCTTAAAAATAATAAAAATGACATTTAGTACATTTTTATTATACATCGTTTTTTACATTTGATAAATATTGTATTAAATAAAAAGTAACGTTTCAAGTCACTTCTATAATTTATTTTATGTTGAAAAGTAAAAAAGTTAAACTGGTTAATTTTCACCTTGAAGGAAATAATAAGGTAAATAAAGGTAAGATGACCTCTTATTTTTTTATCAATGAACTTAAAGATACCTTTTCAAATTATTTATATTTATTATGACTTTCATTAATACTCTTCTTTAATTTTGATATTATCTTCTTCTTGGTCTTTTTTATTAAAGATTTTATCAACAATTTTTTTTGAGCAAGGGAACCTTTGTTTTTTATTATGAAAAATGTTATAATATATCAACGAGGTGTTATGATGAATTACATAGATGATATTGATAAGAAAATATTGAAAGAATTTGAACAATTGCCTTCTGGATTTTGGGATTTTTATGATTCATCAACAAATGAATTAATACATGGTTTACACAATTATCCCGCAGTAATGATTTATCCTATAAGTAGAAATATATTAAATATTGTTTCAAAACATAAAAAAATTAATTGTTTATTTGATCCATTTGTTGGTTCAGGAACTGTTCTTGTAGAAGGACAAATTAAAAATATACCTTATGTAATAGGCAATGACTTAAATCCATTGGCTAGATTAATTACTTGTGCAAAAACAACTATGCTAAGTAATGATGATATTGATTCTTTAAAAATAATACAAAAGAAAATAAATAAAAAATTAGCTAAGTTTAAGCCTATTTTGGTTGAATTTGACAAGCATATAAAGTCTAATTATGATATATCTTCAAAAACAGGTTGGGCGAACAATGCTGAAGAACTAACAAATAAATTTTTGCACGAAAAAAACATAAAATTAATAGTAAATAATCCTTTTAAAAATTTGGGTTATTGGTTTTCACCTAGCACCATCATCCCACTTCAAATAATAAAAAATGAGATTTCTCTAACTAAAGGCTCAAGAATAAATGCTATGTTAAATTGTGCATTTAGTGAATTAGTTCGATTTGTTTCAAACACACGAAATAGTGAATTTAAACTTTACAGGATGAAAAAAGAAAAAATCTATGATATTTTTTTTGATGTAGAAAAGGAATTTAATAGAATTTTGGAAAAGAACATCGGAAAAATGCAAGAATATGTAGAAAATATAAGTTCAAACAGTATTATTTCTATTTACTCAGAAAATGCTCAATCATTGAATTCAATAAAAGACGAAAGCGTAGACATTGTGATAACATCCCCACCTTACGGAGATAGTCACACTACCGTAGCGTACGGACAATTTAGCAAACTCAGTTCTCAATGGCTCGGTTTAATAGAGAATGAAAACATTGACTCCTTACTTTTAGGTGGAAGAAAACAAAAAAATTATGATGTAAAATCATTAAAAAGTGCAAAATTAGAATCAACTATTAACATATTAATGGAGATAGATAAAAAAAGAGCTAATGAAATTTTATCATTTTACTTTGATCTAGATAAATCAATTGAAAAAATAACTATGAAAACAAAGAAAAATGGTTATCAATTTTGGGTTGTTGGTAATAGGACAGTAAAGAAAACATTATTAGAAACTGATGTAATTATTTCTGAAATGGCAGAAAAATATGGTTTAAAGTTGTTAAGAAAGGATTATAGAAAAATTTCAAATAAAGTTATGCCTTTGCTTAATTCACCAACTAATGTTGCTGGCGATACTATAACCACAATGGCAAATGAAATCATTCTGTTTTTTAAGAAAATATAAAAACTCCTAGGCTTTATGCCTGGGAGTTTTCGTTATCAAGTCTTATTTTTTCACTATATAAAAGATGTTGATCTGAATCCTTAATTCTAAATCCTGTACCGTGATCATGAGCGGAACCATCGGCGTATTGTCCAATCCTAATATCGATATAAATTATACCACGCCTTATTAATTCAATTATATTTTCATCATCAATACCTTTTAATAGATAAGCTTCAGTATATTTGAATTCTTCATTTTTCCCTGTTCCTCTATTTTCAGCTCTAACATAAATAAATGATTTTCCTAATTTTTGTGAAACTAATTTTTTAATTGTTTCTATTGGCCAATACGGTTCTTCAATACCAAAATTAGAAATTAATGTAATAGATTCTAATGGGCCATGAATAGTTTCAAAAGCTTTTATATATTCCGGCCTTAATGTATTGCCGGTATCAAAAATTTCAGTATCTACACCAGTTTTTAAAGTAGCATACAAAACCTTTTTTTGGGGATTCTTTGATTTGGGGCTTCGATATCCAAACTTATTTAGTAACACACTATTAATTCCTCTTGGTTCAGGAGATTTAGTCATAAGCGTCAACATTGAGTTTGAATTAATTCTACCCGATTTTAATTCGTAAGATCCAAAATCTGGTCCTTGTATGTTATTTTCAGTTATTCCCAATAAATCTTCAAGCGTCTTTCCAACACCGGTATTACCAGAACGATGTGTTTTAACCCATCCCATTTTTTTTATTTCTTCAAATTTTTTAATAAACTCCGTTAAATGTTCAATATTACGCATAATTACACCTACTATATTCTAATATATAAAATACTCTCTTTATTTTTGAGTATACATTCCTTTTTTTAAAAAAATTATAATTGTTAATCATTTCTTCGAACCAAGTAAAACTTTTAAATTATTCCATGACCATTTCTGAATAACATCTGAATTTAGAGCTCCTTTTGGCTTTACAACATTTCCACCAGCCCTACCTTTAAGTAAAAAATAAGGTATTTTTTCTTCTTGTGCTATTGTTAGTTCAGCAGAAACCCCTCTTGCAGTATCAGTCTTGTGCCCACAGATAATAACAACTACATCACAACTTTTTATTCTTTTTCGTGCATAAACTTTCCAATTAGCATCAATTGCTTCTTTAATAGACATATCCACAATCTCGAAGGGTGAATCAGGATGCTTTGATTATGCGACTAAAGCCTCTTTAAGTTCTTTATCATTGTCATAATCAAAACTAATAAATACTCTTTTTTTTACCATATTAAGTCAACTCTCTTATTGCATCAATGATTGATGACGTATTCCATTTAACAGTTAAATTTGCATTTTCTTTGACTTGGATTGATGTTTTTTCTGCCCCCCAAGGTTCAATTGCAATAATAGGTTTTCCAAGCTCTTTAGCTATTTCAATTTCCATATCAATTGATTCACTATATGAAGCATAAACTCCTGCAAGAATTAATACAACTGAAGCATGTTTCATTTGTTCCATTATTTTATTTCTCAATTCACTTTTATAATACTGCTTTGAGTAAATTGATAGCGGTTCTTCTTTAGGAACTGAATAATTTTTATACTTAAAATATGGTGCTTCATCCAATAAATCACATAATCTTTCATATGCGTCTGTGTAATTCCAAGAATGACTAATAAATAGATTTTTCATTTTTTTATCCTCCTTAAATTCTATTTGTTTTTACTAAATCATGATAATACTGTCCTAATTTTGTAAGTTCGCAATTTTTAAAATTCATTGCGGTTTCATACATATTTTTCTCTTCAATAGGTGTAACAAGTCCATTTTTATAGTACAACAATAGATCTCCAAAAATTTTGCTGTTTTCTTCAACACAATATGGTTCTTTTGTTCGATCTTTACTTCCAAAATAATTGGTTGGTTCAAATGATGGATCTAATTTCATTTTTGAAGTTTTATCTTCAAAATACTTTGTTATTCTTTTTAATTCTCTAGTTGTAATATTTGGTGCATTTTGTCTCAAACTAATAAATGAATCAACATTAGATTTAAATATCGGTCTCTGTTCCCATGGCCCCAACGCCTTATCTATAAATGAATATATACTGCTTGGAGAGGTATATCCAAACATATCAGATGCTGCTCCATTTAATGCCATAGCAAATAACTTTGTAAAAACACTATTCGGTTCTCCGGCATTAATATATGACTCTTCATCTTTTCTACTAGCAGTCAATACGATAGTTCCATCACTAATAATAGATGAATCGCCTATCATACCAGAATTTGCTATTAATCCTGAATAACAACAATCAAATATTACTATCTTATTTTTGCATTTGGACCTATTAACGAATCTCATTATTTCAGGCATCGAAATTCCATAATCATCATGTTTATAATCATGTGATACAATAAAACCATCATTGTCATCATCTATTCCATGTCCAGAAAAATAAAGAAGAGCAATATCATCATTATTTTTGAATAATTTTCTAATTCCCGATCTAATATTTGCTCTTGTTGCTTCATCATTCAATAAAAAATTAACATCGAAATTTTTAGTTCCATCTTCATGTTTTTCTAACAACTCTGCAACACAGTTTGCATCATTTACACATGCTCTCAAAGGTGCAGACTCATAATTATCTATACCTATCACTAGTGCTTTTCTTCCCATATATGTTATTCCTCCACTATTTTTAAAAAAACTGATAATTATCTATTGACCAAAACTATCGTTCATTCTCGTTTATATTATATAATAAAAAAAGTAAAAATACAATTATCGAAAGAAAATAATTATAATAATTGAAGTTCTTTTTCTTTAAAACATTTCTTATAAAATAACAAAGACATAAAATTCTACTCCCTCCTCATAAAAAATTCCCAAAGGGTTGACCCTCTATTATGTAAAGTTCAAAAACACATAAAAAAACTGCTTCGGATATTTAATTTTATCTAAAGCAGTTTATAATTATAATTTTATTATTGACTTAATAAAGCCATTACCAAAGTAAAATTAATTTTGGAGGCTCCGGTCGGATTTGAACCGACGATCAAGGTGTTGCAGACCATTGCCTTCCCGCTTGGCTACGGAGCCATTTTATAGAAGTATTATACTTCTATAATTTTACTGTTTTCTCTACATCTAAAATAAATAGTGTAGCTCCACCAACTGTAACTTCAATTGGACTT
>Ga0208195_1004411_pt1 | contig 11112 bp, 10 predicted proteins | sample AD_UKC077_MetaG_FD_184441 | JGI IMG/M metagenome (GOLD analysis project Ga0208195, IMG submission 184441) | Active sludge microbial communities of municipal wastewater-treating anaerobic digesters from USA - AD_UKC077_MetaG (SPAdes) (version 2) | ecosystem: Engineered > Bioreactor > Anaerobic >...
AGGACAAATAACAAACTTGGTCAGAGAGACAAAAGAAGAAAAAACCCCTTATCAAAAAAAACTAGCTCGTTTTTCAAAAACAATTGGTTTAATTATTTCTCTTGTTTGTTTAGCGATTTTTGCTGAAGGCCTTATAACGGGAGGAGGTTTTATTGAAATGTTTACAACATCAGTGGCGGTGGCGGTGGCTTCTATTCCAGAAGGTTTGCCAGCTGCCATGACGGTTATTCTGGCTATTGGGATGCAAAGAATATATAAAAAAGAAGGATTAGTTAGGAAATTATCAGCAGCTGAAACACTCGGGAATACTTCGGTTATTGCTACTGACAAGACTGGCACTTTAACAGAAGCTAAAATGACAGTTGCCGGGGTATTTGCACCTTCAAAAGAAGACCAAAAAGAAGTAGTAAAATATGGAGTATTGTGCAACGAAGCTTTTATTGAAAACCCCGAAGATGATTTTGATAATTGGATAATTAGGGGAACTCCGACAGAAAAAGCTATTCTGGAAAATGGTTACAGTTATAATTTAATAAAAAACGATCTAGACAAAACTTATCCTAAATTAGATGAAATTCTTTTTAGCTCAGTTTATAAATATTCTGTTAGCCTAAGAAAAGACCAAAATAATAATATTATCTGTTTTAAGGGTTCACCAGAAATCACTCTCTTAAAATCAAAATATATTAAAGATGGTGGGCGAATTATTGAAATAGATGAAAGCAAAAGAAAAGAATTAAAAAATAAATATGAAGAGTTGTCGGCTTTGGGCTATTGGGTCTTAGGGATTGCTTTTAAAGAAACTGACCTAGAAAATCTCCCCAATAACCATGTTGGTCATAAAGACATAGATAATCTAGTCTTTGCTGGATTTATTTATTTAGAAGATCCAGTCAGAGAAAGCGCCAAGGATGCATTGCGAATTTGTCTTGAGGCGGGGATGAAACCAATTATTATAACTGGAGACAATAAACTAACAGCTAAAGCCGTGGCGAATAAATTAGGCCTAAAGGCTGAGGATGAAAATATTTTAGAGGGTAAAGAGTTGGATAAATTATCAGATGAAGAATTAGATCAAGTTTTAGAAAAAATAAAAATATACGCTAGGGTTGAACCAAGACATAAGTCAAGAATTGTTTTAGCATGGCAGAGGAAGGGAGAGATAGTGGCCATGACTGGAGATGGTATAAACGATGCTCCAGCCTTAAAGCAAGCAAATATCGGAGTGGCTCTTGGTTCAGGAACAGAAGTAGCCAAAGAGGTGGCCGACCTAGTTTTATTATCAGATGATTTTTCTGTTATTGTGGCAGCGGTTGAAGAAGGTCGCTCTATTTTAGATAATATTAGAAAAGTCATAACTTATCTTTTGTCTGATAGTTTTACGGAAGTTATTTTAATTGGGGTTGCCATGTTTCTTGGTTTACCATTGCCCGTTACAGCTGCTCAGATATTATGGATTAATTTAATAGAAGATGGTTTACCTGGGGTAGCTCTGGCTCTTGAATCAAAAGAAGATGATTTGATGAAGAGAAAACCCCAAGGGTTAAATGTTCCTTTGTTGAACAAAGAGATGAAAATAATAATTTTTATTATTGGTTTAATTACAGATCTAGCTTTGCTATCTCTTTACCTCTGGCTATCAAACAAAAACTTAGATTTAAATTATATGAGGACAATTATCTTTGCCTGTTTGGCAATAGACTCAATTAGTTATGTCTTTTGTTGCAAGAGCCTCAGACATAATTTGTGGAAGATAAAATTATTTGATAATAAGTTGTTGGTTTGGTCCTGGATAATTGGTATAATTGGATTGCTTTCAGCTATTTATATACCAAGCTTGAATAATATTCTAGGGACAATCCCTCTTGGATTAAATGCTTGGGCTATCGTTATTGTCTTAGCTATTATTAATATTGTCTTAATTGAGGGAGTTAAATATTATTTTATAGCTAGACACAAGACTGACCAATAAATCAATCATATTAATTATAATTTTATAAATTATGCCTGGATCAAGATTAAGTTTCCCTAAATATTGGATATTCGTGACCATCGGGATTGTCGCCAACATTTTTATTTTTGCTTTTTTGTCTAGACAATTAGAGGAAAAAGTTTTTAATGATATTGTTTCAAGAAGTGAAGCATTGTATCAAGAAGATTTAATTAGTGGGCCAAGGTAAAGGCGCAAACTTTTTTAGCCTGAGCTTCTTTAAGGACAAGACTGGCCTCCTTAAGCGTTCCACCAGTAGTGACAACATCATCAATTAATAAAATAGTTTTTCCTCTAATCTTCTCTTTATCTTTGACAAAAAAAGCTCCCCTGATGTTTTCTAGCCTTTTCCTTCTGTTTTTTATTTCTGCTTGGGGTTTAGTTTCTTTTTTCTTAAATAATAATTTTTTCTCAAAAGAAAAAAGATTGTATTTATCTTCTTTACAAAAAGCTTTAGCTAAATGTTCAGATTGGTTATATCCTCGTACCCATTTCTTTTTTCTGGATAAAGGGATGGGTATAACTAAAATCTTTTCTAGTGGATTAACTTTGTAAAATAAAGGTAATTTTTGTTTAGTTAGATGAAACATAATTTTTCCTAAACGATCAGCCAGTCGGTAATTATGACGATATTTTAAATACCAAATAGCCCTTCTTGCGATAGGATCTTTATAGCTAAAAACAGAATAAATATTCGGGCCGGCTTGTTCTTTTTTCTGTGCTATCTTTGACAAGCACAAGGGGCAAATTAATTGACCTCTTTCTCCACAACCAAGACATTTTTCCGGAAATAATAAATCAATTAAAATATCTTTTGCCTTACGGATATTTTTCCCCGTTTTCATATATTCATTTTACTATAATTATGTTACAATTAATACATAATAGGACGAATAGAACATGGACAATTCATTAAAAAAAATAATTGCAGACGGGCTAGCTAGCCTAAAAAATTCTTTTAGTGGTGGTGGCGATAAAAAACAAGCCCTTGGCGTGGATATTGGTTCTTCCTCTATCAAAGTAGTTCAGTTAAAGAAAAAAGGTGGACGAGCCGTGCTTGAAACTTATGGAGTGATTTCACTTGGACCATACGGAGGAACGAGCGTTGGGGCTTTAACTAGTTTAAAAACAGAAGACATAGCCAGAGCACTAAAAGATGTTATGAAGGAATCTAATGTTACGACGAAGTCGTCTATTTTATCTATACCATCACTGGCCAGTCTAATTTTTTTAGTTACACTACCATGGACAGTCAAAGAATCTGAATTAGAAAATATAATACCAATTGAAGCTCGTAAATATATCCCTGTTCCAATTTCAGAAGTAACTTTGGATTGGTTTGTTATTCCTAATGAAGACGAGATGCAAGAAAATGATAGTCCTAGTAACATAAAAAGAAATAGAGAAGTTTTAGTGGTGGCTATACACAATGAGACACTGACTCAATACAGAGAAATATTAAAACAAACAGGCCTAGAGAGTGATGCTTTTGAAATGGAAATATTTAGCAACATAAGATCAACTTTCAACAATGAATTAGCTCCGTTTTTAATAGTTGATTTTGGGGCATCTAAGACCAAGGTTTCAATTGTTGAATCTGGGGTAGTTAAAGTATTTCATGTTGTTAATCGGGGCTCTCATGATATTAGTCGCAATATATCTCAGGCTCTTGGTATCACTTTTGAGGAAGCGGAAAAGCTAAAAAGGATGGTCGGATTAGATGCTAGCGTAAACCCCGAAGCCGAAAAAATAATTCGTTTGGCTGTCAATTATATATTCACAGATATCAATAGTATTGTTTTTGCTTACCAGAAGAAGTATAATAAAAATATTAGCAAAGTATTTTTATCAGGTGGAGGTTCTTTGCTTAAGGGTTTGCTAGAAGCAGCTCGGGAAAATTTTAGAGTAGAAGTTTTTTATAGCAATCCTTTTTCAAAAACTGAAGCCCCCGCATTTCTAGAACCAGTCTTAGAAAATAGCGGTCCGGAGTTTGCCGTGGCAGTAGGCTTAGCTTTACGCCAACTATCTTAAAATATGGAAAATTCATTTCAAACATCTTTTATACCTAAGAAACCGATAACCCCCAATAAGGTTAAGAGTAACAAGCCTAAGAACCTTTTTCTTTTAATTGCTACCTTACTGGTTGTTATTTCAGGGCTAGCAGCCGGAGGTCTCTATTTTTATAAGGTTAGCTTATTAAAAATTCAAGAATCTAGATCAAACTCTTTATCTATTATTAGAAATAATTTTGAAGAGCAAACAATTATAGAGCTTAGATCTTTTAGCGAGCGGATGAAAGCAGCCCAAAAAATATTAGAAGGGCACGTTGTATTATCACCACTCTTTAGTTTATTGTCTGAGATCACAATTCCTCAAGTTCAATATAATAGTTTTTCTCATGAATCAACAGATAAGGTTTTGACTGTTAAATTAGACGGAGTAGCTTTAGATTACCGCTCAATAGCTTTGCAAGCAGACATGTTTAATGACCCCAGAAGTAGGTTTTTCAAAAATGTTTTATTTTCTAATTTGAAAAAAGACCTAGATGGCAATGTTAAATTTAATTTAGAGTTTGATGTTGAACCATCGCTTCTTTCCTATAGGGATAATAGTTTAACGATGTTTGAAAATTTTGATAACACTGAGGGTGTTCAAGAAAATTATGAGGCGAAAGAACAACAAGATTTATTAGACAATAGTATTGAAGAAAACGAATAGCTTATGAAAAATATTTATTCAATCTTATTAATAATCATTACCGGAGTCGTTTTCTTTTTAGCGGTTGACCCTTTTTACAAAGAAGTTAAAGAGATAAAAGAGGATATTTCAACTTACGATAACGCCCTTGATAATTCAACCGAACTACAAAGATCAAGAGATGAATTAGTCTCCGTTTATAATAATATTAGAGAGGAAGATATAGAAAAATTAAAACATTTATTACCAGATAATATTGGTAACATAGAGCTTATTTTGGAAATAGAAAAAATTGCTAATTTGCATGGTATGCCAATTGGAGATATTGAATTTGACGCCAGAACGCTAGACGGAGATGAGAAAGGGGGAAGGGTGGCTCAGGCCAGCCCGAAGGACTTTTTACCCTATGGAGTTTTTCCCATGAAATTTAAGGTTACTGGAAAATACGAATCCTTTATTTCCTTCTTAAAAGAATTAGAACAAAACTTAAGAATAGTTGATGTTAAATCAATTGATTTTAAGGTTCCAGAGGCAATTGTTTCATCTGATGGTCGAGTAACAGAAAATGATATATATGATTACACTTTAAAAATAGAGACATATTGGCTTAAATAAAACATGAAAAAGACAACTAAATTTTTAATAATAGTTTCAATTATAGGTGTTTCCTTATTTTTAGGATTATATGGGCAGAAGGATAGAAAAGTTTCTTCTCTTGCTATGGGTAGTGCCTTAGAGAGCACGGCTGATTCTACGACAACCCAAAAATCTTCAGTTGGTAATGAAATACAAGCAGAAATATCTTTTATATCAACATTGTCATCCATAAAATCACTAAAGATTGACCCGTCTCTTTTCTCGGATGTTTTATTTAGTAGGTTAAAAGATAATTCCGTTAAAATAGAGCCAGTTGTTCCTGGTCGTCCAAATCCTTTTGCTCCAATAAACGGAAAGCAAAGTCAATCAGCCTCATCTTCTAAGGTCACAACAACATCCCCAACCCAAATCACAAATAATTCAGCTGTCTTTAATGGGCAAGTTAATGTTGGGGGAAATGATGATATTTCAGATATATATTTTGAATATGGACCAACAGAAGGACTAGGAAAAACAACGACAAGCATCAGTCAAACATCTTTGGTTGGAACATTTGTTAAGGAAGTCACTGGATTATATCCAAGAACAGCTTACTTCTTTAGAGCCTGCGCTCGAATTAATCGAGTTGTTAGTTGTGGAGACATTGTATCCTTTACGACCAATTAATTTAATATGACATTAATAGAAGAACTAATCAAAAACGGCGTTCTTGATGCTAATCTGGCTATTAAAGCTGTTAAATTAGCAGAAGACAAATATGAAGGCAATTTAGATCAAGCAATGATTGATCTAGATGTTGATGAAGACAAAGTTTTAGATGTTAAGTCTAAAGTTTTTGGCATGCCGGTAAAAAGGGTTGATCCCAAAAATATTTCACCTTCGGTTTTAAAGATGATACCAGTAGGTGCGGCTCGTAATTATAAATTTGCCCCACTCAATATTAGTGATAATTTTTTAGAGGTTGGAATAGTTGACCCTGAAAATGTTAAAGCCATAGATGCTCTAACTTTCATAACGGCCAAGTTTAACAAGCCATTTAAATTATATTTAATTTCCTTTTCTGTTTATAAAAAGCTGATAGAAATGTATGACGGGAATTATAACCCAGAAGTTGAGCAAGCTCTAAACGAACTTGATACAGAAATTGCTAATGTCGGAGATGATGGGGTTGTTATAGAGAAAAGCCGAAAAGAATCTGATAAATTAAAACCAGGAGAAGAAGAAAAAATTGTTGAAGATGCCCCGATTATAAAAATTGTGGCAGTTATTCTAAGAAGTGCCGTGGAAAGTTTAGCTTCAGATATACACATAGAAAATACAGGAGATAAAGTTAGGGTTCGTTTTAGGGTGGATGGAACATTGCACACTTCCTTGGTTTTACCCCTTAGCGTTTACAATGGAGTTATTGCTAGAATAAAGATTTTATCTAAATTAAGATTAGATGAAAAGAGAAAACCACAAGACGGAGGTTTTTCAGCTAGAATAAATAATAGCAAAATAGATTTTCGTGTTTCAACAATGCCAGCTTATTATGGAGAAAAAATAGTTATGAGAATACTGGATGCTGAAAAAGGGTTGTATTCATTAGACGAAATGGGTATTTCAAAACAAAACCTAGAATTAATTAGAAAGTGTATTTCTGCTCCGTATGGATTAATTTTGATGACTGGTCCGACTGGTTCAGGAAAAACATCAACTCTTTATTCTATGTTGTCTGAAATAAGTAAGGAAGATGAAAATATTGTTTCTTTGGAAGACCCGGTTGAGTATAAGGTGGCTGGGGTTAATCAATCACAAATTGCACCAGAAATTGGTTATACTTTTGCCACTGGCCTGCGATCTATTTTAAGGCAAGACCCAAATGTTATCTTAGTTGGTGAGATTCGTGACAAAGAGACGGCCGAGCTGGCTATCCAAGCCGCTTTGACGGGGCACCTTGTTTTCTCAACGCTTCACACCAATAGTGCTATTGGTGCAGTTCCTCGTCTAATAGATATGGGCATTGACCCATATTTAATTGCCCCGACTTTAAAACTTTGTATGGCTCAAAGGCTAGCCAAAAGAATACACCCCAATGGTAAAAAGAAAGTTTTGATGGACGAAGCTACCAAAGAAATGATTAATCATCAATTTGCTGATTTACCAGAAGAGTATAAACAAAAATTAGAAATTAAAGACCACATCCACGAAGCTGTTCCTTGTGAAGAGAGTGCTACGGGATTAAAAGGGAGAATAGCTTTGTTTGAGATGTTTGAAATAGATAAAGAGATGCAAGAAATAATAATGAAAAAACCTCAAGAACAAGAAATATATAAATTGGCTAGGACAAAAGGAATGTTAACTATCAGAGAAGATGCAATTTTGAAATGTGCCCAAGGGGAAATTCCATTTAGTGAGATATACAATTTCTAGTTTATTAGTTATAATTAATTTAGTATGAATTATCAAACTTTAATAAATGAATTATTAGAAAATTTACTTGCTCAAGATGGCTCGGATTTACACTTGGGGGAGGAGCGTCAGCCCGCTATTAGAATTAATGGGCAGTTAATATTTTTGGCTAATTATAAACCTTTTGATAAAGCTATTATTTTTGGGATACTTGAGGGTTTGGCTGGTAAGGAAAAATTAGAAAACCTGGAGAAAGAAAGGTCAATTGATTTTTCGGCTAGTCTTAAGGACAATGAAATTCAGATTAGAGGCAATGCTTTTTATCAAAGAGGTCTTATTTGTGTAGCGATTCGTTTACTTCCCAAACCTAAAACGATAGAAGAGCTTAACCTGCCTCCCATCCTAAAAGATTTTACCCGTAAAAAACAAGGATTCTTTTTAGTTGTTGGCCCCGTAGGACAAGGCAAATCAACAACGCTGTCTGCTATGATAAACACTATTAACCAAGAATCTTCTCAGCATATTTTAACCATTGAAGACCCAATAGAAATTTTATACAAAGCAGATAAATCAATTATAAACCAAAGAGAAATAGGGGCTGATGCTCCAGATTTTCCGCAAGCTCTAAAAGCCGCTTTTAGAGAAGATGTTAATGTTTTAATGATAGGAGAGATGAGAGATAGCGAGACAATGGCCGCAGCCGTGACAGCCGCAGAGACGGGGCATTTAGTCTTTGCAACCCTGCACACAAACAACGCTTCTCAATCAATTGACCGTATCATAGATTCATTTCCAGCTAATCAGCAAGGTCAGATTCGTTTGCAATTAGCCTCTAGTTTATTGGGTATATTTTCTCAAAGATTAATTCCTCGTATTTCTGGGGGTAGAATACCCGCTTATGAATTATTGATTAACAACAAAGCTATCGCTAATTTAATTAGAGAAGAGAGAGTTCACGAAATAGATACGGTCATAGAAACATCATCGCAAGATGGAATGATAGACATGAACAGAAGTTTAATTGACTTAGTTCAAAAAGGTGAAATTAGCATGGAAAGCGCTTACCAATTTGCCATTAACCCTAAGGCCTTAGAGCAAATGTTTTAATTATGTTATTCAATTACGAAGCATTTACAAATAGTGGAGAAAAGAAAACGGGGGCTGTTGAAGCAAACTCTAAAGATTTAGCCATTGCCGCTATTCAGCGTCGAGGGTTAATTGTCTCTACTATAACTGAGTCAGAGAAGAAGGCCTTCTTTAAAAAAGATTTATTTGAGAAGAAAAAAATACCAATGAAAGACATCGTGACAATGTCTAGGCAGATGTCCACTCTTTTTGAATCTCAGATTCCTGCCCTTAAGGCCTTCTTGCTTTTATCTGAAAATACACCTAATAAAAAACTAGCTGGTATTTTAGCTGAAGTGGCTGATGACATAAAAGGTGGAACATATATTTCAGCGGCTTTATCAAAACACAAAGAAGCTTTTTCTGAGTTTTATGTCAATATGATTAAGTCGGGAGAAGAATCAGGAAAATTAACTCAAACTTTTTCTTATTTAGCTGATTATTTAGATCGACAATATCAATTAACTTCAAAAACTAAAAATGCTTTAATTTATCCAAGTTTCGTTATTGGAGTTTTCGTTATTGTCATGGTTTTAATGTTTACCTTCATTGTGCCGAAGCTTTCAGACATAATTGCTGAATCTGGGACAGAGGTGCCTTTTTTCACCAAGATAATAATGGGAGCTAGCCAGATTTTTGTTAACTATGGACTTTATATGTTAGCTCTAGTGGTTGTTTTGGTTGTTCTTTTATTGAGATATGCCCGCACTGAAAAAGGCAAAATGTATTTTGACCGATTGAAAATCAGTTTTCCGATTATTAAAAATATTTATCAAAAATTATATCTTTCAAGAATTGCTGACAATATGGACACAATGTTATCTTCTAGTATACCGATTGTTAGAGCCATAGAATTGACGAGTTCTGTTGTTGGTAACATAATTTACCGAGATATTTTGAAAGAAATTACGGAGTCTGTTAAAACTGGTAATTCATTATCGGCATCTTTTGGAATGCACGAAGAAATTCCATCAATTATGTCAGGAATGATTAGGGTGGGGGAAGAGACGGGGTCGCTTGGAAATATTTTGAAAACACTCGGTAGTTTTTATGGGCGAGAAGTTAATGAGGCGGTGGATTCTATGGTTAGTTTAATTGAACCAATTATGCTTATTGCCTTGGGTCTTGGGGTTGGAGTTCTTTTGGCCTCAGTCTTGATGCCAATATATAATATTGCCGGAGGCATATCATAGATATCCACAGGTTAAAAAATTTGCACAAATTAATAATATTTGTGATACAATATAATTATTAGACATTAAGGTCGGTCTTAAACAAAGACTAAAAGTTAAATTATTTTAAATATGAAAAAAAATAAAGGTTTTACACTCATTGAATTATTGGTCGTTATTGCTATCATTGGTATTTTATCATCAGTCGTTTTGGCTTCTCTAAACAGCGCTCGTCAAAAAGGGCAAGACTCTGCAATTAAGGCAGATTTAAATAACATGAGAGCGCAGGCTGAATTATTTTTTGATGACAATGATTATTCTTATGCTCCAGAAGACTCCGAAGAAGATGTTTGTCAATCAGAGGAAGGTCTATATAAGGGTTTCCAAAAGGCTTATGAATTAGCAGGAAAAGAGGGTGAGTGCTATGCAAAACCAGAGGCATGGATAGCGTGGGTTGGATTAAAATCCGAAGATACTGCTTGGTGTGTGGACAGTGGAGGATTATCTAAGAACGTGAAGAGGAATGTGCCTTTAAGATCAAATGATATAACTTCTTGTGATGACGAACTTCTTAAGGTAGAATAAAACTTTTACACTAAATAATTAAATATGAATAAAAGATTAAAAAACAAAGGTTTTACGTTAATAGAATTACTTGTTGTGATTGCTATAATTGCTATCCTTTCGGCTATTGTTTTGGTTGCCATAAATTCAGCAAGATCCAAAGGAAAAGATAGTGGAGCTATTTCTCAAATGAATCAAGCTCGTAATCAGGCCGAAATATATTATACTAAAGAAGGTAATTATTTAGGCTTGTGTGATCCTGGTAACCCTGACGGAGTTTATCCTTTAATTGAATCTGCGATGAAAACCATAGGATTTGAGGAAAATACAGAAGATTTTATTCTGTATGAGGAGATTAGCGGGATTAAAATTGATATTCCGTATGAAAACGCAAGATGCAGGGTTTCTAGTAATATTTTAGAGCCTCTTTGGGCAGCTCATGTTCCATTATTGAAGAAGAGTAAATCAGGCTCACCACAATATTATTGTGTTGATTCTACAGGGGCTGGTATGGTGACAACAGTAGATTTTGCTTCGTATCAAGGGTCATCAGAAAAAAAATATCTTGGTTGTGTT
>Ga0208195_1004417_pt1 | contig 11098 bp, 8 predicted proteins | sample AD_UKC077_MetaG_FD_184441 | JGI IMG/M metagenome (GOLD analysis project Ga0208195, IMG submission 184441) | Active sludge microbial communities of municipal wastewater-treating anaerobic digesters from USA - AD_UKC077_MetaG (SPAdes) (version 2) | ecosystem: Engineered > Bioreactor > Anaerobic >...
GAGCGTGCCGGTGGAGGCCTTCGAGGGGCGCAACCTGATTTTTGTGGACGAAGGCCACAAAGGCTCCGGCGGCGAAGTCTGGCGCAAGTACCGCGACGCGCTCGGCGCGACAGGCTTCACCTTCGAGTACAGCGCCACCTTCGGGCAGGCGCTTAGCGCGGCGCGCAACGATCCCCTCACCGCGGAATATGGCAAGGCGATTGTCTTCGACTACTCCTACCGCTACTTTTACGGCGACGGCTTCGGCAAAGACTTCCGTATCCTCAACCTGCGCGACGAGACCGAAGAAGCCAAAACAGAACTGCTCCTTTTGGGCAACTTGCTTTCGTTCTACGAGCAACAGCGCCTGTTCGAGGAGCAGACCGAAGCCCTGCGCCCCTATAACTTGGAAAAGCCGCTCTGGGTGTTCGTGGGTAGCACCGTCAACGCTGTCTACAGTGAAAACAAACGGAAACGCAGCGATGTACTGACCGTGGCGCGCTTTCTCCACCATGTTTTGGAAAACAAGGGCGGCTGGGTGGTCGAAGGCATCGAAGCCCTGCGCCAAGGCAAAAGCGGTTTGGTCACGCCCGATGGCATGGACCTCTTTGCCGGGCGTTTCAACTATTTGAAAGAAACCGGTCTGACGGCGGCTGAACTGTACACCGGTATTCTCAAGCAGTTATTCCGCGCGCCGGCCGGCGGCGGCCTGCACCTATGCAACATTCGCGCTGGAAGCGGAGAGCTGGGACTGAAAGCAGCGGGCGCTGAAGACTACTTTGGGCTGATTTACATCGGCGATACCGCCGAATTCAAAAAACTGGTGGAGGCCGATTCGTCTGGCATCACGCTGGAAGAGGACGCCCTCTCCCCATCGCTCTTCGGCAGCATCAACCGGTCCGACACCTCTATCCACATCCTTATCGGCGCCAAAAAATTCATGGAAGGCTGGAACTCCTGGCGTGTCTCCAATATGGGACTCCTCAACATTGGGCGGAAAGAAGGCTCGCAAATCATCCAGTTGTTCGGCCGCGGTGTGCGCCTGAAGGGCAAAAACCTGAGTCTAAAGCGCAGCGCGGCGGTTTCCGGCGAACATCCCAAACACATCAAACTACTGGAAACACTCAACATCTTCGCCGTGCGCGCCAACTACATGGCGCAGTTCCGCGATTATCTGGAACGCGAAGGCGTGGAGACTGAACCCATCATCGAACTGCCGCTCTTTGTGTGGGTCAACGAGCAATTTCTACAAAAAGGTCTGGTGGTGCCGCGCCCGGAAGAAGGTCGCGATTTTGCCGCCGAAACAGCACTCCTGCTCACCGCCGATTCCAATATTCGTCTGCAGGTGGATTTGTCGGTCAAAGTGCAGGCGCTGGAGAGCGCGTCGATTGGTTTGCATGAAAGCCTAGCGCGAAGTGACGATGGAAAAAGAATCTCCTCGGAAACCTTGTTGCTGGTAGATTGGGAACAAGCATACCTCGACATGCTGGCCTATAAAGCGCGCAAAGGCTGGAGCAATCTGGTTATTCGCGCCGAAACCCCGCGCGCTATTTTGGACACCGTTCCCTATACCCTCATTGCCGATGATGCTGTCTTTCAACCTCGTTCAGTGGACGATTGCTCTCGTTTGCAGGAGGCGGTTACCGCTATCTTGCGTAAGTACGTGGATGTTTATTACCGTTGCCGCCACGAAAAATGGGATAGTGATCACCTGGTTTACCGCCGCCTGGACATCGAAGACCCCAATCTGGCATTCCACCGCTCAGACGTGCAGGAAAAGAAAACCGCCTACAACGTGTGCATATCGGGTTCACGGCAGGACCTCATCTCTGCTATCGAGAAACTTCGCGCCGATATGGATAGACTCATCAAAGAGGAGAACAGCGGCTTGCCGCGCATATATTTTGATCGCAGTCTTTACCTCCCTTTGCTGGTTAAAAAAGGTAGCCAACTTACTGTTGACCCACCGCCATTGGAGGAAAGCGAAGCGCAATTTGTCCGCGACCTAAAAGTCTACTGGGAAGAAAAGAAAGACAAGTTGGCGGGCAGGGAAGTCTATTTGCTTCGCAACCTTAGCCGCGGTAAAGGCATCGGCTTCTTCGAAGAAAGCGGCTTCTACCCCGATTTCATCCTGTGGATTGTTGACAAAAACCATCAGAGCGTTGTTTTCATCGAGCCGCATGGCATGTTGCATTCCAAAACTTATATACACGATGAAAAAGCGCGCCTGTGGGAACGCCTGCCAGACCTGGCGCAAGAGATTGGTAGGCGAAGTGGGCAGTGGGAGATTGCGCTTAACTCGTATATCATCTCAGCCACTTCCTTTGACGATTTATATAAACGATATGATGATGGAACGTGGAGCAAAGAAAAATTCGCCGAGAAACATATCCTGTTTATGGAACGAGATCAGCAATATGATTATATGAAATTTCTGTTTGGTTTTGAGGACAACTAACACGCACTTGCACCTGACGCCGGTCAGCTTCGCGGCGCAGGTGAAACCTTACCCGCTAGCCAATTAGACAAAGACCCACCGGAGACTTGCCCAATGTATTCTTCTGGATCCATTACAAATGCGATTCTGATGACGATGTGCTCCCCGGTTAACTACCCTCAATACTTCTCCATTGAGACCCAAAATGTTATAAAAATGAATCCGAGCCTTTAACAAAAACTGAAATGCGCAAAAATTACTACGTGATCGTTGCGGTAATTTTGGTATGCGTCTTTGCCGCTTTTTTATTTGGTGAACTATTTGCCTTTTCGCCAATCATTGTTGGATTTCAGAAATTCGAGTTTCCCAATACCATTGTTTACGTGCAGAATCGGGCACATCTGCCAGACTGGTCGAACTGCGACACGCTCACGATACCTGTCGAAAAAGTGCTTGCCTTAAAGTTCAAAAGCAAACCGGAGTTCTTTATTTTCCGCGATAGTTTAAGTTATGTCAGACGTTCTCCAACTTACTCCCGACTTTGCGCAATTCCACCTAACCGTATTCTTATTGCGCCCTGGTCGTTGAAAGAAGCCGATTTGGGTATAATTCCATTAGATATTTACCTGAAACACGAGCTTGCCCACATTCTCATCTTCCAGCAAACCGGGTTTATCCGGGCATTTCGCTTCCCGAAATGGCTCTCAGAAGGCATCGCAGTTTACGCCGCCAACCAGACGGGCACTGGCTGGTATCCATCGAAAGAAGAAACCTATAATTACATCCGTCAAGGAAATTTCTTACCGCCGCGTGATTATAAAACCCACCGGGCGAGCCAAGCCAAACTCAATGTCCCCAACCGCTCCGCCTTTCTTTATTGTGAGTTTGCTTGCATCGTTGATTATTTAATCGAAACGCGTAGCCGGGAAAAATTCCAAAATTACATCGAGAGCTTATTTACGGAGAGTAACCACGATGAGGTATTCCGCAGAATTTACGGAATTGAATTCGACTACTTCGTTGACGAGTTCAAGAACCACTGCATTATTCAGACGGAAAATTTCTCAACGCAGTAAATGCCTGATGTTACTAATTATTATTATCCTATACCAATCCTATCGAGTTTTAAAAAAAACTTGCTCCAGATTTACTACTCTGCGTTTCTCATATTCCATCTTCCCCATTTTCTTAGCCATAATCTTAACATTATCCACAAACTCAACTTTAATCTTAACAGCGAAAGGTGCTTAACTATGTCACTAATAATTTCTTTATTTTTCTCGCTTGTGCTACTTTGTCCATCACTTTTTGCCGGTTTTGAATTTATCGGCAATGTCAAATCACCGAAGGTTTTTCCCAATCGGGTCGAATTCAAAGCCGACAACGCTCGGTTCAATATCTATGTTTACGACGACAATGTCATTCGTTTTCGTTATACGAATCAGAAAGAATTTTCATCTGCGCCGTCGTATGCGGTAATCGCCGCTCTGCCCGCCCAATCGGCTTTCACGTTTAAAGACGAAGGTAAAAATTTCACACTGACCACCAAAGCCCTGACCGTGCGAATCACCAAGTCGCCTTGCCGCGTCGCCATTTTCGATTCGGCTGGCAATTTGATCAATGCCGATGAAGAAGCTTTCGGCGTCAGCTTCGACAATGACGAAGTGCGTTGCCACAAAAAGCTCCTGCCCGGTGAAAATTTTTACGGGCTGGGCGAAAAGAGCGACGATCTTTGCAAAACCGGCAAGGAATATATCCTCTGGAACACCGATTTTTGGGCTTATGACGACCGCACCGACCCGCTTTACATTTCAATTCCCTTCTTTTATGGGATTCGCGATTTCAAAGCCTATGGCATTTTATTTGACAATACCTGTAAATCGCACTTCAATTTCGGCGCCAGCAATAATCGCTTCTACTGGTTCGGTGCCGAAAAGGGCGAGATGGATTATTATTTCATCTACGGTCCTGAAATTAAAAAAGTCCTGACGGCTTATACCAATCTGACCGGACGGGCTGAACTGCCGCCGCTCTGGGCACTCGGCTATCAGCAATGCCGCTGGAGCTATTATCCTGAATCGGAGGTACGCAATCTGGCGGCGACTTTTCGCCGTAAAAAAATCCCCTGCGATGTGATTTATCTCGACATTGATTATATGGACGGCTATCGGGTCTTTACCTGGAACAAAAAGTATTTCCCCGAACCAGCTAAAATGCTGGCTGATTTAAAAAAGGACGGCTTCAAAGTCATCCCAATAATTGACCCGGGCGTCAAAGCTGACACGAATTATTTTGGGGCGCGCGAAGGCCTCAAACAGGATTTATTCGTCAAATATCCTGACGGTCAATACTATCAGGGCGAGGTCTGGCCGTCTTGGGCTTTTTTCCCGGACTTTACTAAAGCCGCCACGCGCCAATGGTGGGGCGATAAACTCAATTTACTGCTCAAAGATGGCGTCGCCGGTTTCTGGAACGATATGAATGAGCCGACCGTTTGGGGCACGCACTTTCCCGACATTGTGCAGTTCGATGGCAACGGTTTAAAAACTGATCACAAAAGCGCACGGAATATTTATGCTTTGGAAATGGCACGAGCGACTCACGAAAGTTTGCGGCGCTATTCTCCCGAGCGGCATTTTATCCTGACACGGGCTGGATTTGCCGGTATTCAACGCTACTCAGCCGTCTGGACCGGCGATAATGTCGCCAGCGAGTTGCATCTGAAAATTGCCTGTCGTATGTCGCAAAATATTGGCTTGAGCGGCGTACCGTTCGTCGGTAGCGACGTCGGCGGCTTCGTCGGCAATCCTTCGGAAAGGCTTTATATCCGCTGGATGCAACTCGGCACTTTTACCCCACTCTTCCGCCAACACTCAGCCTGGGATACGCACCGCAAAGAGCCCTGGATTTTTGGCTCGGAAGTCGAAAATACCGTACGCAATTTCATAAATTTGCGCTATCAACTGCTACCCTATTTTTATAGCGAATTCTATACTGCCAACCAAACCGGCTGGCCGCTGATGCGCCCGCTGTTTTTCAATTTTCAGGACGATCCGGAATGTTACCGCACAGAAGCCCAAAATCAATTCGTTCTGGGTGAAAATCTACTGGTGGCGCCGGTGCTTTCCGAAACGGACGAGTTCAAGCGGCTCTATCTGCCGGCCGGTAATTGGTATGATTTGAATCGGCATCGCTTCTACACTGGCAAACAATGGCTCATCGTAGAGGCGCCACTTAATCAGATTCCGTATTTTCTGCGTCAAGGCGGCTTCCTACCGACGCAAGCTGTCCAGCAGTACGTCGGCGAAAAACCGATGACCGCAACCGAATTGCTAATTTACCCTGCCGACGAGAGTTCCTATACGCTTTATGAAGACGACGGCGTCTCCTACGATTACGAAAAAGGCGTCTTTAGTCTGACCAAATTCACTTGCCGGAATTCTACTAATACTTGTAATATCATCATTGAGCGCCAGAAATCGGACTTTCAACCGCAACGCCAGCATTACCTATTCAAAATCATCTCCACTCAGCCGCCAGTCAGAGTCAGCGTCGGCGATAACCAACTTCTCACCTGCAAATTGGCTGACGATTTAACGCAACAAGCGGAAGGTTTTTATTATTCCACCGCCGAACAGATGATCTTAATCAAAACGCCCGACCGTGGGAATTTCGAGCTAAAGATAGAGTATTAAAAGCCACGTTTTTTCTTCCAAAGTATTTGCTTCCCTGGCATTGACGTCCGTTATGGCAACATAGCGCGACGTAATCCAGTTGGAGCACACTGATTTCTTAAATATTTTCATTGCAATTACGGATTATTGTTTGTAGAATGACGCCAAATGAATTTCGATGCGGCGCCAACGGTACCTTTGACTTTAGCGGACGACATTCCGACCGCTGGACTTTTGGAAAACGGCACAGATCTGTGTTATATTCAGGAAGTTTTAGGCCATGCCAGTTCCAAAACTACGGAAATATATACTCATATCAGTAAAAAGAGTCTCGGGAAAATCGTTAATCCCCTCGATCAGGCAATTTTAAAGCAAGGAGTAAAGAAAAATGCTTTATAATCTTAAAGACGAAATATACGCCATAACCTGCCAAAATCCGATGGATATACGAAACAGAAGTTCGTTTAGCCACGAGTTGTGTGTGATTTTATAGGACACCGTAAAAATTAGACAAATGCCATTTAAACAAGAGATTAAAGAAAAAGTATTAATACAAAGTGGACGAAGATGTTGTTTATGCTTATCACATAAAGGTGTAAAAATCGAAGTTCACCATATTATTCCAGAAAGCATTTCTAATGATAATTCTATTGATAATGCAATAGCACTATGTTTTGATTGTCATTCAGATGTAGGGCATTATAATAAATCTCATCCTAAAGGCAACAAGTATTCACCAAAAGAGCTTAAAGCACATAGAGATCGTCTATGGTTATTAGTTAAAGAAGGGAAGATTTTCAATGATAAGCCACTTGATTTACAATACATTGAATTTATTAAAAAAGTTTTCGATAGGCCAGCTTTTAACACACCCTTTGCACAAGAAGGAAGAATGGAAAATTTCAATAAAGCTATAAATGATACCATTCTAGCTATAAATACTGGATTATTGAGAACTAGGGACAATCAAATTATTCAAGATATTGGATTCGGAAAATCATTACTTTTATTTGATGATTGGCGGACTAAAATTGCAAAATCTCTTAGTGAAGATCAGTAATGGGCTTCATTTTGGTAAACTTAAAATGTGTCATGAATATTGTTATTGTGGAGATTCAGATTACATAGCAGAAATTGATAATATGAGAAGTGAAATAATTCAAAAAATTAATTGTATTCTAAATGAAGCAAATTTAACCACTCTTCCAATGACACTTAATGATAGAAAAAAAATAAAACTACGCACAACACGCGGTAAACCAAATGCTAGCTGATGGAATATGCCAGCTTTAGTAAAAGTTATCGGCTGATCCGCTTGACGTGGAGGGATGGAACTCCGAATTCGCACTGTGTTTACCGCAAAACGTTATGCTGAAATTCGAAAACCTGCCTTTTACGGAAAGGAGACCGTAAATTATGATAATGTTGTTGCTTTTGTTTAACTTCATAGGAGGAAGAGAGAATGAAATTGCTACGCAACTTTCATCTAACGAAAGTTAAACAAAATTTTTTCTTATTTTTGCGGGCGGGGGCTTTTTATAGACTTAAAAACAAATAGTTTTATAATGATAATAACTCTTACTTTACATTATGGCGGTTAATATGAAAAACAACAATATAACTTTATTTGATTTTGATAGTGATTCTGACAAAAAAACCGATTGGAAAAGAGATTCTATAATCAATCAGGGCATGTTTTTAGAAATTTTATCTAAACTCGAGCAACTGAATGAAAATAATAAAATAAAGTTTGAAGTTCAAAAAATCATAGAAGTTATAAAAAATCCAAGGAGAGACAATTTAGGATTATTAAATATCTCTTCTAATGGAGATACTGCGAGAATTAAAAAAGATATACTTTTAGAAGAACTAAAGCAAATAGTAGATGCTCAAACTATTGAAAGAGCAAAATATTATATTACTAGATTAAAGAAAAGTTTAACAGAAATTAAAACGAGTAAGATAAATGACTTAAATCTTAATCGTTGGAAAGAATATGATGATATTCTCACAGAAAGTTTATGGGTTCTAGATAAACGAGATAAATCAGGAGCTCACAACGCTGGATACTGGGGCAATTTTATACCACAAATTCCTAACCAGTTTTTGAGAAGATATACTAAACAGGGTGAATGGGTTTTAGATGCCTTTTTGGGAAGTGGTACAACGCTAATTGAGTGTAAAAGATTGGGTAGAAATGGAATTGGTGTAGAGTTATTGCCAGAAGTGGTAGAAATAGCAAATAAAAATGTGTCTGCCGAAGAAAACAAATTTGATATTAAAACCGAGATAATTACTGCTGATAGCACAGAATTGCATTTTAAACAGGAATTAGAAAAGAGAAATATTAAATCCGTTCAATTTCTAATAATGCACCCACCTTATTGGAATATTATAAAGTTTAGTAATAATAAAAAAGATTTATCAAATGCTAGAAGTGTTGAAGAATTTTTGAATTTATTTGGCCGAGTTGTAGATAACACTTATGATATTTTAGACAAAGGAAGATACTTTGCGCTAGTAATTGGAGATAAGTATTCGCAAGGAGAGTGGATACCATTGGCATTTTATACTATGAATGAAGTCTTAAAGAGAGGATATATTTTAAAATCTATAATTGTGAAGAATTTTGAGGAAACTAAAGGAAAAATGAATCAAAAAGAATTATGGAGATATAGGGCTTTAGTTGGTGGATTTTACATTTTCAAACACGAATATATATTTTTATTTAAGAAGGTGAAAAGATGACAACAACACATGTTTTTATTGTAGATACAAACACATTCAAGTATCACTTAGAGTATCTTTTTGCCGGTACAGGTGCTAAAGATAATTCTATTGATTTTAATAACAATCCAAACACCTCTTTAAATCATACAACCGAGAATAATCTAGTTGGAATGATTGCTGATTCTCAAAGAATCAGAAAGGGTGATTTTGTTATTTTTTACTTGCAACAAAATTACTCTCAAAAAGTCTGGGAAGGTAAATTCTATGGAATTTTTAAAGCTAAAGAAGATTTATCTTTTTTGGACAATAACGATCCTAACCAGTTCTTAAAACAGGAACTAATAAAGTCATTAACATTTAGAACCTTACTTGAACCTTTTGAGATTTATGCAAAAGGAGTAACTGAATGGGAAGCATTAGACGAAATAAAGCATATACAATCACCTTATCAAATGCTTTGGAGTCTAATTTACAGAAAATTAAAAGGTAATCGAGGCAATACTATGATTACAATATATGAAAGTGAAAGACTCTTTAAATTGTTGAGAGATAAAAATAATCGTCAAATACTCACAGGACAGAAATTAACTTTTGATGTTCAGACCCAAGAAATTAAACAGGATAATATTATGCATAATTACACAGGGAGAAAAGAAGTAATAAACATTCTTCCAAGATTGATTAAAAAATACAGGGATAATAGAGCATTTGAAACTCATTTACAGGCGTATGTTGTCCAAAATATTGGTAGAGGAACTAACAAAAGTCTGGATAAAAACTTGCTTAATGGTTTAAATTTTGAGTGGTTGGGTAATGAAGTCTCTTGTGGAGTAGGAATGCAACGAATTGATATAATGCTTTCTTTGATTAAAGGAAATATAAAAATTGTTTTGCCTATTGAACTAAAGTCTATTGAAGCAAGCACAGACAATATTATCCAAATCCAGAGATATGTTGATTGGTTAGAACAATATTATATTCCCAACAGAATAAGTGATATACAACCAGTTTTAATTTCTAAAAAAATAACTAATAAAATATCAGAAAATTACAGAAGAGTTATAGAAAGTTTTAACCAATTTAACGAAAGGAATAGTAGTTGTATGCCTATAAAATATATTGAATATGAGTTAGACGGAGATAATCTTAAATTTCAAGAAATAAGTTACTAAAGCCCCTCGCCCTTTTAGGAGAGCATTGAATGATAGAAAATAAGAAAAAACTACGGCACCAACGGAATTTATGGCAGGTTTTCGAACTCTGCGGTTTCTTTCGGAAACCTTGCCACGTTGCACTCTCGCCTATCGGCTCGAGGCACATAACAGCGGATAAAAGGGAAATCAAAGATTTCCCTAAATCCCGCCAGGGCGGGACTTCTTTTATGCTGGAAACGTTATATGTAATCGGCGGAGGATAATCTATGAAAGACCACACGAGAAGAACAGTAGCATATATTGCGGCACGCCTGATATCTGGCGGTGATTCATCAGCGGTATATGATTATTCTGACTCGAAACATTTTAGCTTTAGTGGGAATGTTTCACCAACAAATGTTTCCGTTTATGATTATGAGTACAAATGTCACATTAGTGGCTCTGGAAGTTCTGGTTCTTATTCATTATTTCATTACGGAAACAACAAGCACCTAAGCCTTGAAATCAATGAAAGCAAATTTCAGGGATATGACTACGATTCAGCTAAACATTTTTCGGGAAGCGTGAGTGGCAATTCAGTTTCGTTATACGATTATGAACATTCTAAATATTTTAACTACTCTATATAGAAATAGAAGGACGGATACTGCGCTTTGTAATAATGAGACAAAATGACAATAGGAGATAAAAATGAAAGGCAAATCTTCAATGTGCCTTATAGTGTTTACCCTTCTTGTGTTATCGGGTATATCTTTGTCCTTGGCGCAAGATAAGCTTATCCTTCAGCTTAACCAACTTATGACACCAGAAGAACAGATGCGTACGGGTATCATAAAACTTACCAAGTCAGAGCGTGAAGCTCTCGAACAATGGTTGAGTAATTGGACATTGAAGGTGCTCGATGAAGCAACAGTGAGTTCAGGGCAAACTTATGCGAGTGTGGGAGGTGGCCATTGGATGTCAAAGAAGATAGACGGAGGCAGGTTCATAAAGCTTGAAGATGGGTCTCTTTGGGAAATCTCTTCGATTGATCGTATCAATACAATGCTCTGGCTTGTTACTGAAGAAATTACCGTTATCGAGAGTAGCAATCCTCTCTACCCGTATAAGCTCATAAACAACGA
>Ga0208195_1004418_pt1 | contig 11097 bp, 11 predicted proteins | sample AD_UKC077_MetaG_FD_184441 | JGI IMG/M metagenome (GOLD analysis project Ga0208195, IMG submission 184441) | Active sludge microbial communities of municipal wastewater-treating anaerobic digesters from USA - AD_UKC077_MetaG (SPAdes) (version 2) | ecosystem: Engineered > Bioreactor > Anaerobic >...
AAAATACATAGATTTCTGACAAAAAGGTATAGATTTAGCTTAAATTAGGGCATTATATTCTCACTTTTTTTGTAAATTTCTAAATCAAAGGTCTCATAATTCAGATCTTGAGACTTGTAGATTACAGAAATCTGAGACTTGAGAGTTGAAATGTATTTAATTTGAGTCAATCAAGGATTATTGTTGGCAAAAAAAAATCATGTCTAAACCCGCTTGTAGTAGGCATCTGCTGATTTGGGTGAAAATAGTTTTTCAAAAACACCATTTTGTCCTGCCAATATATATAGAGGGTGTTGTTTTTATTTATGGTTCTGTTTTATTGTTTTAAATGTTATAATGATTACTTTTCAACAGCCTCAATAAATTTTAGTCAAAAGAAGTTCAATAACTTAATCCTATTCATTGGGCTCTTTTTATAAAGTTCTTAAAGCGATAACTTACTATGTTCAAGTAATTTAAAGTATCATTTATAAAAATATCATAATTGCCTTGACATAAACATATACTCGTAGATTATTTGTATAGGATTATTTATGATTAAGGATTAATAATGAGTTTAGCAAATAAAGATAATACTTTAGTGATTGTACCTACATATAATGCCAAACGGCACTTAAAGCAGCTTTTTCAGGAGATAATAGCACAAATACCAATTAATCAAATAGTTGCCATAGATGATGGATCGACAGATGGTTCTTACGAACTTTGTCAAAGTTTAGGAATAAATTGCATAAGATTTGATGCTAATAAAGGCAAAGGGGCGGCTTTGAAAGCTGGCTTTAAGTATGGCATTGACAACAAATTTGAGTATGCATTTACACTTGATAGTGACTTGCAGCATTCTCCTAAAAGTATCCCACGTTTTTTTAGAAAGCAGAACTATGTTTTAGCAGATTTGATTATTGGTAAACGTGATTTTGTTATAAAGAAAATGCCTTTTATGAGAATATTATCAAATACAATAACGTCTAAAATTGTAAGCCTTTTTTCTGGACAAAGAATATATGATTCGCAATGTGGATATAGACTGTATCGGCTTGATAAATTAAGAAATATACATATTGAAGAAGATCGGTATCAGTTCGAGACTGCAGTAATATTAGAGATGAGCAAACAGCTTTCAAAAATCGATTATGTGCAGATTGAAACGATTTATAATGATGAAAAAAGCTACATTAATTCATTAAGAGATATTAAGAATTTTTTAAAAGTGATATTAAAGTATATTTAGGAGATTAAATGAACATTTTATTATGTAATGATGATGGGATTGAAAGTAAAGGAATAAAAATATTATTAGACACCTTTGAAAAGAAAGGGCATAAAGTGTTTATGATCGCACCTAGCACAGAAAGAAGTGCAATGTCTCATGCGATTACAATTAGAGAACCGCTGAGAATAAAGCAGTATTCGCTTAATAGCTGGTCGGTTAGCGGCACGCCTGTAGATAGTGTGCTTGTTGCCTTGGAGCATTTATTGGTAGAAGAAAAAATAGATTTAGTCATTTCTGGTATCAATGCAGGTCAGAATATTGGCGATGATGTTTTGTATTCAGGGACTGTTGGTGTAGCAGTCGAAGCTATGTGCCTGGGATATAAAGCAATTGCCTTGTCTATTACAAGCTACGAAAACCAATATTGGGAAACAGCAGCCAATATAATTGACCGCTTAATCGAGCTTAATATTCAATCATTAATTGGACATAGACAGCTGATTAATATTAATGTGCCTAATCTTCCTATCGATGAAATCAAAGGAATTGAAGTCTGCAAAACAGGTTTTAGAAAGTACCAAAACATTGTCTATGAGCAAAAAGACCACAGAAATAGGAAAATAATATGGATAGGTGGAGATACTCCTATTTGGGAGAATACAGGCACTGATTATGATGGATATCTTGTCAAGAATGGGTTCGTAGCATTATCACCACTAAAAGTCGACTACAACGACTATGAAGCTCATCAAGCTTATACTGATTTTTTAAATAAGAATAAAAATAAAATATTATTTGATCATTGAGAGCTGTAAATGAGATTTGAAGACCAAAGATTATTAATGATTGAAAAGCATTTAGTCCCACGCGGAATAAGTAATGTAGAGCTGCTTGCATCATTTGCGAAAGTGCCTAGAGAGTGCTTTGTTGATGAAAAATGGAAAGAGTATTCATATCAAGACCACCCTCTACAAATTGAATGTAATCAAACTACTTCTCAACCCTTCATAATCGCTTACATGATGCAATTGCTTGATATAAAAGCAGATGATTGTATTTTAGAAATAGGAACCGGATCTGGTTATCAAACAGCACTTTTAGCAGAGCTATGCAAAGAAGTCTACACTGTTGAAAGGTATGGAGAATTATCAATGCAGGCAAGGGAAATCCTGAGGGATTTGGGTTATAAAAATATCTATTATAAAGTTGGTGATGGTACTAAAGGCTGGGAAAACTCTCTACCTGTAAAAAGTGATTTCGATAAAATAATTGTCAGTGCTGGGTCTCCCAACATACCAGAATCGCTCATAAAACAATTAAAAATAGGTGGCAAATTAGCAATTCCAATTGGAGATACACTCTCACAAAGAATCATACTACTTACCAAAGGTGAAGCAGAAAACCAAATAGAAGAACTTGTGCCTTGTACATTTGTTCCTTTAATTGGCCAAGAAGCTTGGAAAGAATAGGCAGTTAATATGATAGACGCTATCAAAAACTTGTTTAAAGACAATTCAAATACCACAAAGCTTGCCAATATTAAACTGTTTAAGAATTTGAACAAAACAGAGCTTTCATGTTTATCTAATTATCTAATTGAAAGAAAGTTTTCAAAAGGTGATATTATTTATCAAGAAAACTATCCACATGTAGTGATTTACTTTATTTTGGAAGGCAATATTGAGTTATATTTTACAAAAAATGGAGTAAATAAAACATTTGAGAATTTGACTACAAATCAGCACTTTGGAGAAATAGGACTCTTTGACGATAACGTTAGAATAAACTCCGCAAAAGCTATAACTGACTGCAGTTTATTAGCAATTTCTAAATACGACTTTGTCAAGTTTGCAAGCAAATACCCTGGTAGTGGCATCAAACTTTTATATAATCTAGCTGAAGAGGTAGTACGCAACTATTACGATAGGTTGAAAAATGAACTTGAATAACATTAATCTTATGAAGGTTAGTTTTATCCTATTGTGCGTAATCATTGCAGGTTTTGCTTTATTCATATATAAAAGCATCTTCATTTATATTATTCTTTCGCTGATATTTGTATATTTCGCTGAGCGTGTTGTTAATGTTTTTGAAAACTTAGGGCTAAGGCGGCTGTACTCAATCCTACTCTTCTATTTGTTGCTCATTACTTTGATATTTTTTATTATTTATTTTCTTATTCCAATAATGCTGCGACAAACATCAATAATATCGTCTGCATTTAAAGACTTTATTACTATGCCACCTGAACAATTAAACAAACTTACTTTTGTACAAAACTTCGATTCGTTAATGGCTTCTATAAACAATATATTACCCTTTATTAATCTTGACAATTTACCTGAACAATTTCAATTTTTAGTTTCTGAATCTGTGCAAAAGATACCAAATTATCTATTATCATACTCAAAAAATATTGCTAACTTCTTTTCTTATTTTTTCATTGTACCTGTTATTAGTTTTTTGATTTTGAAAGATATACACTTGATCAAGAAAGGGATTTTTAGGCTTGTCCCAAATAAGTATTTTGAAATCAGCATTATACTCATAAACCGTATTAACTCTAGTATTGTAACATACTTAAAAACACTATTTATAGAGGTTTCGATAGTTGCATTAATGACAGCTTTTGTCTTAAACCTATTAGGAATAAAGTTTAGCCTTTTAATTGGTATTATCGCAGGATTTCTAAACATTATACCATATGCAGGTCCGTTTACTGCTGCTATATTTGCCTGCATCTCAGTATTACTAACTGGCAAACCGATCTCATTAGCTTTCTGGACAATTATCAGTATGTGGGGTGTACAACTCATTGACAACAATGTTGTTTACCCTTTTGTAATGTCAAAAGGCATAGAGATACATCCACTTTATGTTTTTTTAACAGCTATTGCAGGAGGCTTAAGTTTTGGCTTTTTTGGAATATTATTTGCTTTACCAACTCTATACTTAGTGACAACAATAATTCAAGTTTTATACAGGAACCTTAAAGACTTTGGGATTATTTAAGCCATATAACAAATCATAAAACATAAGGAGATATTCATGAGTAAATATTTTAAAAACCTTGTCGGCGATAAGTGTTATTTATCACCACTATCAACAGAAGATGCTGCGCTTTATACAGAGTGGCTGAACGACTACTATATCACTTTAAACCTTGGTGGTGTAGGGCAAATGTTAAGCCTTGAAGTAGAGAAAAAAATACTTGAAAGCTTTCAAGAATGTAATAATTATATCTTTGCTATTGTCGATAGAGAAAGTAATAAGCTTATTGGATCGTGTGGCTTACATGATGCAAACTTTATAAATGGTACTGCAGAAGTTGGAATAAACATTGGTGATAAAAACTACTGGAATCGTAGTTATGGCTATGAGGCAATGAATTTATTACTCGATTTTGCATTTAACATTTTAAATCTATATACAGCTTACCTCACTGTTCTTGGCTTTAATAAAAGGGCACAGAAGCTCTTTAAAAAGGTCGGGTTCCAAGATTGTGGCTCGCTTAAGTCATTTAGGAAAATTGCTGGCGAACGCTATGATGTACATTATATGCAGATATTTGCAGAAGGCTTTAAGAGTCCATTCATCACAAAGATATTAGATAATGTACAAAGCGACAAAGGAAATTTAGACCTAAAATTACAAATCTAATATATGTTAAAAAAAGTTGTCGGGCAATCCTTAGCAATACGCATTCTTGAGAACTCACTGAAGAATAATACAGTATCTCAAGCATACTTATTTCATGGACCAGAAGGCTGTGGAAAGATCTTCACAGCCTATATATTCGCCATGGCGATAAACTGTTTTTCTAAAAATGAGAGAAAGCCTTGTGGTACATGTATTTCCTGTAGAAAGTTCCTTCAGTTCTCTCATCCAGATATTATGTTCCTCTTTCCTATACCTAATTTCGAAATGACAAGTAATGGTGAGATAAAGAGTCAAGCTAATCAAACTGAATATCAAAAATATATTCAAGCTAAAATGGATCACCCATGGAATGATTACAAATTTATGGGTAATACAGAGATTAGAATTGACCAGATCCGTATGATACAACAAAAGCTCATCACCACACCTTATGAAGCTGAAAAGAAAGTAATTGTCATCGAAAATATTGAGAAAATGAATAACCAAGCAGCAAATGCTTTTTTGAAGACTCTTGAGGAACCCTCAGAAAACACTGTAATAATCATGACAACAAAAACCATCAATAGTCTCTTACCAACAATTATATCAAGATGCCAAAGAATTGAGTTTCACCCTATAAAATCTGCGAAAATAGAGATTTACCTAAGGCACGTTTTATCTCTTGACCCTGTCAAGGCAAAGCTGATATCAAGATTGTCAAATTCAAACCTGGAAAAAGCAATCGTCATCGCTAAAGATAGTAATTTTGAGAACTTGGAACAAACAACAAAGTTCTTTCAGATACTTTTAGTTAGAGATGATCAAGCTTTTCTCGCTTGGCAAGAGCATGTAATAACTCAAGCAGGTAAGAATAATAGTATTTTAATAGAGATTATCAATTCTATGATTCTATTTCTTAACGATATTAAAGCCTTTCAACTTTGCCAAGATGATATTGTAAACATTAACCAAGTGAAGCTCATCTCGCAATTCTATGAGCAAAACCCCTATCTACTTGAAAGCCTTGACCAAATATTCTACTTCTTAGAAGACCTACAAGGAGCCTTAAAAGGTCATGTCAACCCTAAACTTGTATTTGGTCATATCTATAATAAATTAGGAACTTATTTTATGAGTATAAGAAAATAATTCTCTTTTTGAGTTATATTTAATATAAAAATCAATTTTCCAATGGCACAACACTTGCATTAATAGTCGTCGGTGGCGTAATAATACCGAAGTCACAAAGCAAGGCAGCGCCAATAATAAATCAGGGAAGATATTATGGAAAATTATGAAAATGAATACCTACAGGGCTTGAAGTATTTTCAAGAAAATGATGTACCTAATGCCATAAAGCATTGGGAGAACGCTGCTAAAATCAACCCAAAGTCAGCCAAGATCTTTTCTATCTTAGGTAATGCATATAAGATCCTAAACGAGATAGACTTATCTTTTGATTACATTGAAACAGCTGCATATTTGGAGCCTGAAAACTTTAGCTATCTTTATAACTTAGGGCTTGTATTATTTGAGAATAAACGTTATGTAGATGCAGCACCTATCTTAGAAAAGGCTCTTTTCTTAGATAGTAAAAACCACGAACTCTTAAATGACTTAGGGGTTGTTTATTTTAAACTTGAAGATTATGTGAATGCAGAAATCAAAATTAGACAAGCAATTGCCTTGTCAGAAGATTATTATGTTGCAAAAGTAAATCTTGTAACAGTCTTACTTTCAGCTAAGAAAATGGTTGAAGCAGGGATTATTTTGTCTGAATTAGAAAAAATATACGGTATAGATGCAAATATTAAAGAATTAAAGACTCAATTAAAACTTATTTCTAATAACGCAGACATCCCTAATACCTCAATTCATATTGAGTTGTCTAATCAAATATATGAAATCGACCCATTTAATATTATTTCAAATATTGGTAAAGATGATATTAAAGGTATTGACATTTCTGTTGTTATACCGATTATGAATGAACGTAAAAATTTGCCAATCCTTTATGAAAAATTAGTAAATGTACTCGGAGATTTAGATCAACGGTATGAGATCATTTTCATTGATGATGGAAGTCGTGATGGTAGTACAGAGTATCTACGAAATCTTTCTCTCTCCGAGACGAATGTTGTATTGATACAATTTAGACGTAACTACGGGCAGACAGCTGCTTTGAGCGCAGGCTTTGCCTATGCTAATGGACATGTGATTATTACTATGGACGGTGATCTACAAAACGACCCTGATGATATCCCAAGACTACTGGAAAAGATGGCTGAAGGCTATGATCTTGTAAATGGATGGCGTAAAGACAGGCAAGACAAAGCAATAAGCAGAAGATTGCCCTCTATGATTGCAAATAAGATTATAAACTACCTAATTCAAGGCACACGAATACAGCTCAATGATTTTGGCTGCACACTCAAAGCTTATAAAAAAGAGATAGTGAAGAATATACGGCTATACGGCGAGATGCATAGGTTTATCCCTGTATTTGCTGCATGGCTTGGTGTAAGGGTCGCCGAAATACCTGTCAAGCATCATCCACGTATACATGGTACAGCAAAGTATAATCTCTCAAGGGTATCGCGAGTATTATTTGATTTTCTTGTAATTAGATTTTTTTCAGATTATATGACGAGGCCTATACAGTTTTTTGGGAAAATAGTAAAAAAAATATTTCTCTGGGGTACTGCACTTTTTATTTCTTTATCTATCGCAAGTATTTTTACAACTCTTAGCTTTAACACATTAATTATCCTTTATGCAATAATGCTTACTTTATGCACACAAGTTCTCTTCATAGGTTTGATTGGAGAGCTTGTAATACGTGTCTATTTTGAAGTACAGAATAAAGATTATTATATAGTTGAAGCTATACACTCAAGGACTCAAGGTAAATAAATGTGTGGCATAGCAGGAATCGTAAGTAATACGTTAATCAGCGAAAAAGACATCCTTTCTATTACTAACGCTCTAAAGCATAGAGGTCCCGATAATGTTGGTTGTGAAATATTTAACCAAGATAATAAACTAAATATTGCGTTAGGGCAAAGACGATTAAGCATTTTAGATTTATCTTCTGCAGGTCACCAACCAATGTCATCTAACGATGATAGATACTGGATTGTCTTTAATGGTGAAATATATAATTTTCAGGAGTTGCGTAAGACATTGACTGCAATGTCTTATGTGTTTAAATCACAAACTGATACTGAAGTTATCTTGAATGGCTTTATTGAGTTCGGTGTTGAGTTTTTCAAAAAGCTTAACGGGATGTTTGCTTTGGCAATTTATGATAGACAGAACGACAAACTTGTGCTTGCAAGAGATAGATATGGACAAAAACCATTGTATTATTATTTTAATGGAAGTCAGTTTTTATTTGCTTCAGAGTCCAAAGCAATTATTTTGCATAAAGATTTTAAAAAAGAACTTTCAATGGATAGCTTGTCTGCTTATCTTCAATACGAGTATTTGCCTTTAGATTTAAGCATTTATAAAAATGTAAAAAAGCTATTGCCAGGGCATTATCTGGTTTTTAAAAACTATGATTATAAAATCAAACAATATTTTGAAATAAGCTTTTCACCATACAAACAATTTAATACTTTAAGTGAAGTTGAACTATCAAAAACATTAGTTATGAAACTTAAAAAAGCTGTTTCCAGCCATATGGTCAGCGATGTGCCAGTTGGTGTTTTTTTAAGTGGTGGAATAGACTCAAGTATTATCACAGCTTTAGCTTCTGAGCTCACAGGGCATAAGAAGTTAAAGACTTTTTCTATTGGGTTTGATGAGAAGTCTTTTGATGAAAGCTCTTATGCAGAACAAGTTGCCCGATTATTTAAAACAGATCACCATCATGAAACACTTTCTGTATCAACACTTGTTAATATTCTTCCTGAAATAATGGAAAGCTTAGATGAGCCGTTTGCTGATGCCTCAATCATACCAACCTATTTACTTAGTAAATTTACCAAACAACATGTAAGTGTTGCTCTTGGCGGAGATGCTGGAGATGAGTTATTTGCAGGCTATGATCCTTTTTTAGCTCATTACTGGGCAGAAAAATATAAAATAATACCAAAGTACCTTTCAAAATATATTATTGAAAAACTTGTCAATAGTGTACCAGTTTCTGAGAAAAATATGAGTTTAGATTTCAAGGCAAAAAACTTTCTAAAACACGTTTATAAAAGCCCTGTGATGCGAAACCAACTTTGGCTTGGCTCGTATGATTTCGATGAGCAGAATCGCCTTTTTTTGGCATTTAACGGTAACTATCCTTTAAACCTAATTGAAACACCCCACGATTTGTCTAAAGAAAACAGCTTACTTTGGCATTATCAAAAGTTTTACTTAGCAGAAGATATTCTTACTAAAGTAGATAGAGCAAGCATGATGAACTCTTTAGAAACAAGAGCACCTTTTTTGGATAATGATTTTGCTGAGTTTGCTAATCATCTCCCCTATTCTGTTAAACTTAAAGGAACTACTCGTAAATATATCTTGAAAAAAGCATTTGAAGGGATATTGCCAAAATCAATTCTATATCGTCAGAAAAAAGGATTTGGAATACCACTTACTAAATGGATTAAACAAGATTTAAAAAGTGAGATAACTCACTACTTAAGTAAAGAATTTATCGACAAACAAAGTTTATTTAATTACCCATATGTCTATCGTTTATTACAACAGCACTTGAAAGGCGTTAAGGATAATCGCAAACAAATATGGACTTTGTATGTTTTTCAAAAATGGTATGAGAGGGAGTTTTTATAGTGGCAACGGTTTTTTGTATAGCTCAATAAGGTGGAAGTTGACAGAAAAAAGATATTAACAAACATGCCTTATGGAGGTCAAAATGAACAAGAGAAAATCTTACAGTGGTAAATTTAAAAGTAAGGTTGCTATCGCTGCCATTGAGTGTAAAAAAACAATAGCTGAATTAGCATCTGAATATGAATTACATCCTAATCAGATCAGTATGTGGAAAAGTCAACTCCTTGACCAGGCTGAAGAACTCTTTGCTGATAAACGCAAAAAAGATAAGTCAGACAATGAGGAGTTAGTTGATGAACTTTACAAACAAATCGGCCAGTTAAAAGTAGAGTTAGACTGGCTAAAAAAAAAATCTGGCATTAGCCGTTAACCAGAAAAGACAGATCTTAGACAGATTACATAATAGTATAAGCTTAGTTCGTCAGTGTGAACTACTGGGGATGTCTTATTCATCTATATTTTATCGGCCTGTACAAAAAGACTTTGATACTCAGGTTATGAACAAAATAGATGAAATCTTTACAATGTATCCCTTTTATGGCTCCAGAAGAATGCTTGTATCTCTTCAAGATAAGGGATTTCAGGTCAGTCGTCATAAAGTTCAGGTTTTAATGCGAAAGATGGGGATTGAGGCAATATATCCTAAACCTAATCTTAGCAAGCCAAATCCTGAACATAAAATATTTCCTTATCTACTAAGGGGATTAACAATAGACAGACCTAACCAGGTTTGGAGTATAGATATTACCTACATCAGAATGTCACAAGGATGGTTATACCTTACTGCGATAATAGATTGGTTCAGCAGATTTATACTTGCCTGGGAAATTTCTAACACTTTAGATACAGAATTCTGTATTAATGCTGTAGAAAAATCGCTTAAACACGGATCTCCTGAGATTTTTAACACAGATCAGGGCAGTCAGTTTACAAGTAAAGCCTTTATATCTGTGATACTGGATAACAATATGAAGCTCAGTATGGATGGCAGAGGTCGTGCTTTTGACAATATTTTTATAGAAAGATTCTGGAGAAGCTTAAAATATGAAAATATCTATATCAATGACTATCCTGATTGTTCTCATGCATTTCGCGGCATTAGAGATTATATAAATTTCTATAATACAACTAGGCCTCATCAATCATTAGATTATAAGACTCCCTATGAAGTACATACTAAATTTTTTTCTTGACAAATTATCGATAGATTTTAAATTTGTAATTAGGGAAAAAATGAAGGAAGGTTGAGCATTGATTTGTTCTCCTTCTTTCAAATATAGTAGTGAAGCATCCACCTTAAACAAGGGCGATATTTATACAAACAAAGTGATCCACCTTATTTTTTAGGTATTATTATGAGGTCTATATGAATATTCTTTTAATAAACTATGAATACCCTCCTATCGGCGGAGGTGCAGGTAATGCAACTTATAATTACGCCCGTGAGTTTG
>Ga0208195_1004424_pt1 | contig 11087 bp, 17 predicted proteins | sample AD_UKC077_MetaG_FD_184441 | JGI IMG/M metagenome (GOLD analysis project Ga0208195, IMG submission 184441) | Active sludge microbial communities of municipal wastewater-treating anaerobic digesters from USA - AD_UKC077_MetaG (SPAdes) (version 2) | ecosystem: Engineered > Bioreactor > Anaerobic >...
CCCCCCACCTCCCCCGGGGCGTGGTCCGGATGACCGCCGAGGAGCTGGAGGCGCGACGGCGACGGATCGCCGAGCGCAACGCGAAGAGAGCCGAGGAGAAGGCGAGGGCTCCGAAGCCCTCCACCGCCACAAAGGGCTTCAATCTCCCTGAAGAGGTGAGGGCGTGACCCAGGGTCGGATAAGGCGGAGGCGCTAGGGCTTCGGTGATTTACCGAAACATTTTTCGTTGGTTGTGACCTCTCTTTCCAAGGAGGGTGACTAAAACGAGTATAAAAGAAAAGTTGCCGTTAGTGAATAGCGACCGCAAAGTAACGAGAATAGCGGGCTACGTGGTGTATATTTTCATCGGATTATTCGTTCTGGGGGCTATTCTTCCGAGCCCGGACACTGGTGGCGAGACGGCCACGACTGCGGCAACCCCGGACACGAAGGCCGCGACCACTGCAGCTACAGTCGAAGCTGAGGAGGAGGAAGAGATCGACCCAAACCTTGAATGGTTAGCTGCCGTTCTTGTTTCAATGGGTTATCTCGTGGAGGACATGCAAACCATTCAAGTGGCTGCGGAGGGGATGGATATAGACGGCTTGGCGGCCGGGTGTTCTGACTTGAAAAACCATGTCCAAGTTGCAAAAAGTCTCAATGTCAAGTATGATGTTTCCTCCGATTTGGAGACTGCTAGATATGAGTGGAGCGAGGCTTTAAGCGACTACGGAAGGGCGGCTGATGCGGGATATGACGGTGCAAACGATCTTGACGCCGAACTTCTAGAAAAATCGTCTTTGTATATGGGGATGGCCGATAAACATCTTGAAAAGATGACGTCCGAGCTTGAGAAGACTGGATATTGGGGACAAACCTAATATTCTCTTTTAAATCTTTTTTAAAATATCTTTGAGGTATTGCCCGGATCTGGAGTTTGAGGGTTTATAAGCCCTCGCCCCTCTTTTTTCTGATGTTTTGACATAAAACCGCTATGCGTGAAACCAGCATCTGGCGACGTTGCTACTCTTCTGGGATAGAAATTATCTCGTTAATCATGGGTGTACGCGACGAGGTAGGTGTATTCACTGAGTCTATGGAATACGGGGGTTTCCAACGGAGGGGGGCTAGGCCCCTTGGAAGATAGCCCCGACTTCCGGAAGGATTGGCGGCGGGTGAAGTCGGGCCGACTTCATGAAAAAGTAAATGGGGAATCCCGGCGGAAAGGACAGGAACCGCCGGGGTTATGCCGTCACAGGAGGTCGTTCTCCTGGGAGAAGGTGTTGACCATCGCGATATGGGGTGCGCGGGCCGAAGCCGTGTCCCAACAAATCGGCCCGTTTTAATGACGAAGTTTGCGTAAAAAACGAACGGATCGAAGACCCGAACGCTTTCAACCCGTAAATACGTGCTCCACCAATAAAAGGGTTTGCTTTTTGGCGATATCGAGGCGCGGACGTGATAGGAAGGTTTATTGGCGAGGAGAGGCTCAAATTAAGCATGCAACCGATAACTGCACGTCCTCGGTGGTTTGAGGGCAATGTCAGCCAGCCGACGCGCTCGACGACGGCGATCGTTCCCGCCGACCTGCGGCGAGAAATCGAGATCTTGGCGGCCGAGCACAAAACGACTCTATCCGCGGTGGCCGTCGGGCTCATAACGGCCGGGCTTGAGGCCTACGGCGACGCCATGGACCGCTACGCACGGGCTCAGGACGCCCTCGCCGAGCGGCTGGGGAAGCTCGATTTCAACGCCGACGAGATCAACCGGCTTTTCGAGACGTGCGAGGACCTCGCGAGGCTGGACGAGTTCATCAGCGCCATGGAGAGGAAGCGACGATGAGAAAAGAGGCCAACGTCGGGGCGCTCGCAACGTCCCGACGGCCTGAAACGGATTATGGAGCGTTTAAGCCTGTTTACGGAGCGAATCCGCATGTTTACGGAGCGAATCCACATGTCAAAGAAGCCTAAAAAGGATTTAAGCTTTTCGGAGTGTCCCGAAGGGCCGAAAGAGATTGCGTTTGATCATATTGCGCTACTCGACCGGATCGACCGGATCGAGGCGGAGCTTCGCGAAGAGATCCGCCAGAAGGAGGAGCGCATCGCGACGCTTGAGGCGGAGGTCGCGGAGCTTCGCGAGCGGGATAGGCTCCGCGAGGAGGAGCTACGGAAGCTTCGCGAGCGGATGGACGGGATGCGCGAGGGGCTTCTCTCCCTGATGGATAGGAGGGAGGCTCCGGGCCGGGCGACAGAGGATAGGAAAGCCGAGCTCCTTCACGAGCTGACTCGAAACGGGAACCGGCCAATCGAGCTCGCGAGCTTCGAGTTCGGCGACGGGAAGCTATCAAAACAGCAGCGGAAGCGGCTCGTTGCCCATCTAAGGCAGGACCCTCTTTTCGAGGTCCCCGAAAGACCGGCCCGTCGGAAGCTTTTCGTCCATTTGGCGGGCAAGCCTGTAAGACCAAGGTAAGCCCGTAACACCTTTTTTCATTTTCGTATCTAAGGTGTCGGCGACACCGACACCTCCCCTCGGATCAGGCGAGGAGGTGGAGAGATTTCTCAGTAAATCAAGTAAACTTGAGTGAATCACGAATTAAATCAAGAAAAGTTTCACACACACAGTGTCGTTGTGTGTGTGTGTGTGTGTGTATCAGTGTCCTTGTGTAATAGGTAGTGTATGTGTATGTATATATATGTATGTATAGAAAAATCAAACGAAGTAAGCTCTCTTTTCCTCCGCTCCCTCCGCTCCCTGGAGATGGTGTCGGTGTCGCCGACACCTTAGATACGATTATAGAAAAAGGTGTTACGGGCCATATCAGGTACAAATCGGCCGCGATACTTGAAGAAATATCCTTTTTGTAGTTAACTTTATATAGATGTAGTCATACAGTATAACAGTTAGTGGGGGACACTACAACCGATCATAACTTTCCAGATTTGGAGCGAATGACGTGATGAGACGACCGAAGCCCGACCCCGAAGGATTCAGAATCGCTATCAGGAACCGCAAGAAGTGGCGAGCCACGATCGGCGATCGCTTCCAGCTCGTGAAGCTCGCCGAGCGGTTCGGCGTCTCGCCAGAGGAGGCGAGGGCGATCCTGAGGGACGAGGGCTGGACGCGCGAAGTTCGGCGGGGGACGCTCCCCTTCTGGTGGAGGGACGGTCGGAGAGATGGCGGCGGCGAGGCCTAAGGGCGGTCCTGTCTCGGCGGCGGAGGAAGAGGCGATCCTGGCGGCTCTGAGGGCGGGGCGATCGGTCCGGGACGTGGGGGCCGAGGTCGGTCGATCTAAATCGACCGTTGCCAACGTGGCGAAGCGCAACGGGCTGGAGCTGGTGGACGTCCACGGGACGAAAAGGGCGGCCGAGGCTCGGAGCCGATACGCCGCCGAGGCGAGGATCGGGCTCGTCTCTGAGGGGCTGGAGGCCCTGGCGCGTGCTTTGCCGAGCGTCCCTCCCCCTAAAGATATGAGGGAGTGGGCTCTCGCCGTGGCGATCCTGATCGATAAGCGGCGGCTCGAAGACTCGATCGATCCGACGACGAGAGGCGGCGAGATCGCCGAACTATTCAAGAAGATGCAGGAGGATGAAAAAAATGGTTGAAGTGGAGGAGATCCTCGATCGGCTGATCGAGGCCGAGGAGGTCGTCGGCGAGGCCGAGGCCGGGGGCGACGCCGAGGAGATCGTCGCGGCTCACCTTGAGGCGATCGAGGTCGCCGAGGAGCTGATCGAGACCCATCTCGCCGAGGTCGCCGAGCTGATCGGCGAGGGCGACGAGCCCGAGCCCGAGGAGTAGGCGGGGACGAGGGGGTCGGGCCAATGGACGAGAGCATGGGCCGTCAGATTACGATTGCCGAGCTTGAGCGGTTCGCCGACGGCCTCCTCGAAAGGTTCGGCGAGGTCGTCGCCGAGATCCGCGCGGTAAAGGAGGAGGAGGCGGCTTATCAGGCCCTCGTCGAGGCCGGGCTCGTCTCCGACGACGTCGGCCCCGGGGACCTCCCCGTCCTGGAGGTGGTGTAGACGACGGCCGCCGAGGACGACCTCCTCCTCCTCCTGGAACGGGCGCGGGCCCTGAACGCCGAAGCCGAGGCAGAGCTCGCCGAGCTGAGGCTCCGGATATTCGGGGCGGATGAGGTCGAGCAGGCGGCGGGGGGATAGATGGCGGCCTTCCAGGTCCCGACGGGGCTTCAGAGGGACTTCTGCCTCCACAGCGACGCCAGGGCCAACATAGCCCACGGCGCCGTGAGAAGCTCGAAGACCGTCGGGGCTAATCTAAGGTGGCTCAAGGCCGTCCTGGAGGCTCCAGAAGACGTCAACCTCTTAATGACGGGCCGAACCCTGGGGGCCCTGGAGAGGAACGTTCTCCACCCCCTCTCGAAGCTCGTCGGCCCCCAGAACTTCGATTTCAAGAGGAGCCTCAAGCGCGTCTACATCTACGGCCGAGAAGTCTGGTGCGAGGGGGCAAACGACGAGTCGGCATACGCAAAGATCGAGGGCGAGACCCTCGGCGGCGCATACGTCGACGAGGGGAGCCTCCATCCTGAGAGCTTCTTCAATATGCTGATGACGCGCCTCTCCGAGGAGGGGGCTCAGCTCTTCATGACGACGAACCCCGGCGGCCCCGCCCACTACCTCAAGAAGAAATGGCTCGACCGCGAGGGGGAACTCGACCTCAAGAGCTGGCATTTCAGGCTTGAGGATAACCCCCACCTCGATCCGGCTTACGTCGCCGAGCTGAAAAGGCAGTTCGGCCCTCCGACATCCCTCTTCTATCGGCGGTACATCCTCGGCGAATGGGTGGCGGCCGAGGGGGCGGTCTATCCCCATTTCGACCGGGGCCTGCATGTCGTCCCCTCGATCCCCGACGGGCCGATGAAGTCGATGGTCGTCGCCGCCGACTACGGGGCGACCCATCCGACGGCTTTCCTGAAGCTCGGCCGGTGGGGTGGCTGCTGGTACGTCTTCGGCGAGTACCGGGAGTCCGATCGGACGAACGCCAGGCTCTCGAAGGACCTCCGGGGCTTCCTGGCGGGGAAGTTCCCGGTGGCGATCCTCGCCGATCCCTCGGCGAAGTCGTTCATCCTCCAGCTTCGGGCCGACGGCGTCCAGAGGGTCCGGGGGGCCGACAACTCGGTCCTGGACGGGATAGGCCGGGTCTCCTCAGCTCTCTCGACGGGGGCCCTGAAGATCGTGGGGCCGGCGTGTCCCCGGCTGATCGAGGAGATCGAGGCTTACCGATGGGATCCGAAGGCCACCGAACGGGGCGATGACAAGCCCGTCAAGGAGGGCGACGACTTGCTCGACGCCTTGCGCTATGCCGCGAACTACATCTTCCGATACAATCCGGGGGGGTTGTCATCGTCCTAACTGATTTCAGTTTCCTAGAGAGCGGTCGGCCTTGGCCTCCTCAAGACGAGCGGGCGAGGCTCGACCGATACGACCGATGCACGCTACTTTTCGAGGACGAGCACGGGGCGGCGTTCCCAGGTCTGACAGGTAAGTTGCCTCACATCGTTACAAACTGGTTTAAGAGGTCGTCGACCCTAATCGCCGATCTGGCGAGCCCGCTCCGGCTATTCGCCGATAACCAGGGGGCGATAGATCGGATCGCCGAGGCGGCCGACTTCGATCTCCTGATCTATGATATCTTCCTCGATATTTCGAGGTACGGGAACGCCGTTCTCAAAGTCCGGTTTGATCCGGGCCGGGGCGGTATCGTCGAAAGGATAGATCCCCGGTACTGGTTCCCGGTCGTCTCGCCGGATGATAGCCGAGACGTCCAAGCCCACTGCATTTGTTACGATTTCAGCCAGTACGAGGACCATATCGAGCGGCGCTATCTTCGGATCGAGGAGCATCGGCCGGGCTCGATCCGGAACCGCCTCTTCCGCCTCGATACGGGCGGAAAGATCGTCTCGGAGATGCCCATCGCGGCCCTCGAAAGGTACGGGGGGATGGCGGCCGAGGAGGCGACGGGCGTCTCCGACTTCCTGATCGTCCCGCTCGCCGGCCTCCTCCGCTCGGATGGGGTGTTCGGGCTCGACGACTTCCGGGGGATCGAGGAGCTCGTCCGAGAGATCGAGCTCCGGCTCTCGCATGTGTCGAGCACGCTCGAAAAGTTCTCGGATCCGAACATGGCGGGCCCGGAGGGAATGGCCGAGGTCAACCCGGAGACGGGCGAGCTCGACGTTAACGCGCCGATCGCGATGGGCGGGGGCCGGTACTTCCCTGTGAGGGAGGGCGAGCCGATCCCCGCCTATCTGACGTGGGATGCGAGCCTAGCCTCGAATTTCAGCCAAATCGAGGAGATTAAGTCCGAGCTTATGGCGGTCGCCGAGATCTCGCCGGCTCTCCTGGGGGATACGAAGAACGGCCTCGCCGAGTCGGGCTCTGCTTTGAAGCGGCTTGCTATCCCGACGCTGGCGAAAGTTGCGAGGCTGAGGATGAGGGCGCGCCGGCCGATCCTCCAGGCCCTCCGACTCGTCGCCGAGCTGGAGGTCGCCTCCAGATGGCCGGGGGCCGAGCTCCTCGAAAATCTATCGATCGAGTGGCGGAGCGGTCTCCCAGCCGATCCCGTCGAGGCGGCTCAGGTCGAGGGGGCTCGGAAGACTACGGGCCTCACCTCGACGTACTCGGCTCTGGCGCGACTCGACCCCGACGCCTCCGATGAGGACCTCCAATGGGAGCTCGGCGAGATCAAGCGGGAGAAGGCCGAGGATGCGCTCCATTTCCTGTAACAGTCATCAATCTGACATAGCTTACGGAAAGCGTAAAATCCGGTAGGTGTAGCCACTATGGCACCAGGGGATAAGAAGTTTAGCGCACAAGACATTAACCGACTTGTGCAAAAGAGGCTGGACCGTCAGAAGGCGAAGTTCGCCGACTACGACCAGCTTAGAGACGAGCACGCTGCTATGAAGGCGGAACTAGCGAAGCTGAAGAAGGCGGCGGCCTCCACCTCCGACGACGACACGGGGAGGCGGGGGAAAAAGAAGCGGGCCGGCGACGCCGACGGCTCCGAGGGCCGACGGGGAGCTCTGAGGGCCAAGATCCGGGCGGCTAGGAAGGCGGGGCTCCCCGCCTCGATGGCGACGCGGCTCAAGGGCTCCGACGACGAGAGCCTCCTCCGGGACGCCGAGAAGCTGAAGAAGAGCCTCGGACCGGGCCCGAAGGTGGGGGCGGGGACGAACCCGCCCAAAGGGGCAAAACGGCCCCTGACGCGCGCCGACATCAAGAAGATGAGCCCTGAAGAGATCATCAAGAATATGGATCAGATCAAGGCTCAGCTTAAGGACGGGAGTCTGAATACTTCATAAAGTGGGGGTAACGAAACATGGCTGTAAACAACTTCATCGCCGAAGTATGGGCGGCTCAGATCTTCCAGAGCTTGCAAAAGTCGCTGGTGTACGCTCAGACGGGCGTCATCAACCGCGACTACGAAGGCGACATCCGGGGCAAAGGCGATACCGTTCGGATCGTCGCCCACGGCCCGATCACTATCGACAACTACAACAAGAGCACGGGCATAGGCGACCCCGAAGAGCTCGACGACGCCAGCGCCACGCTTGAGATCACTCAGGCCAAATTTTTTAACTTCAGGGTCGAGGACATAGACAAGGCACAGATGCAAGTCTCCTTGATGGAGAGCGCTACCCAGGACGCGGCCTATCGTCTCGGGGACGTCGCCGACCAGTACGTCGCCGGCGTCATGGTGGCGGGGGCCGGGGCCCGCGTCGGGACGGTCGCCTCGCCGATCGAGTTCGACCTCTCCGAGGTCCTCGCCAACGACGCCATAATCGACCTCAAGACCAAGCTCGACGAGGCCAACGTCCCCGGCGAGGGCCGCTTTCTGGTGGTCCCGCCCTGGCTTACGGGGATCCTCCTCAAGGAGGGGCTCGTGACGAGGAACGTCGGATGGTCCGGGGTCGAGCCGGCCATGAAGAACGGGCAGGTGGCGAGGCTGTACGGCTTCGACATCCTGGAGTCCAACAACGTTCCCGTCGACACGGGAACCTCTCAGATCATCGCCGGGACGGCGAGAGCCTGCACCTTTGCCGATAGCGTGAACGACGTCGAGGCGTACCGGCCGGAGAAGTTCTTCGCTGACGCTCTCCGGGGTCTGCACGTCTACGGCGCGAAGGTCGTGGATCCTTCCGCTCTCGTCGTCCTGAACTGCGCCGTAGCTTCGGGGGACTGATAGAAAATGACCAGATCCGAAATTCTCGTAAACGAGATGACGGGCGGGTTTGCGGTCGCCGAGACCGCCGACGCCATCGACACGGCAAACGACCATGTCGTCGACGTGTCCGGGTTCAAGCGGGTGATCCTCGCCTTCCACCTATCGGCGGCGACGGCCGGAGATACGGTCACCGTCAAGGCGGGGGCCGGCGAGCCTGCCTTCCGCCGGGCTCTCGGCGATCTCGTCTATACGTGCGCCGGGGGAGCGGCCGAGGTCGTCCTCGGGCCCTTGGAGACGGCGAGGTTCGTCCAGCCTGACGGGACAGTCCATGTCGACATCGCCGGCTCGACGATCGACGGGACGATCGAGGCTTACGGCCTCTGAGGGGGGGCGGGGATAGATGGCCCTCCCGAAGAGCTGGCAATCTGAGATTACGCGCCGTTTGGTTTGGGCCGAGGAGGCGATCTCCTCGATCCGGGACGCCACGGAGCCCATATCCCCGACGCCGATCGAGGCCGTCCTCGACGACGAGACCACCGAGACGGAGGGGTTCGTCTCGGTCTCGTCGGCGGTCCCGGTGTCGATTGTGGTGGCGGCGACAATCGATTTCGATGGGGAGCTCGGCTTCGAGATGAAGCTCGCCGGCGAGTGGCGTGAGCTTCCTTCGCCGGGCCTGTACCTGACGAACCCGCTCAGGAGCGTGGTAAACCAGTACGTGCCGAAGGGGGCGGAGCTCCGGGCCGTCGCCGCCGGGACGACCGCGGGGGAGCTCGAGATCATGATTTTCCAGGGCGAGCTTCCGGCCGACGAGGGCGAGGAGTAGAGGCTCGCCCTCTCTCGATTTTTTGGGTGGTCGTCGTGATAGAGGAGGGGGTCGGGATCCTCCGAGAGGCGATCCCGCTCTACATGCGTTTTTTGGTGGCTGTCGGTTACTTCGATCTGCGGAGCCTTGAGGAGGCGAAGGCCCTCGCCGGGACGTCTCCGACGGGCACGGCTTACGTTACTTACGGCTTTTGGCAACCGTTACGGCGAGAGCTGGCGAGGAAAAACGCTAAGTTCTGGCCTCTTGTGGTCGAAGAGCTCCCCCACGAACAGGCCAAACAATATTTCATAGCTCACGGCTTGAGCGATCGGCTCGTCAAGGACATGACGGCGACCGATATCAACTTCCTCAAAAGGTTCATGTCTACCCATTGGGTTGGCGAGGAACAGGCCGAGAAGACGCTGAGGGAGTCGGCAATCTGTGCTCCGTCGAGGGTTAAAAGAATTGTTAGGACCGAGAGGACGAAGGCCCGAAACGGCTCGGCTCTGGAGCGGGGCATCGAGAAAGGCTACACCCATAAAACTTGGGTCTGTGCTGGCGACGAACGGAGCCGAAAGCACCACCGGGCGCGGGACGGGTCGAAGGTCCGGATTAACGAACCGTTCCCAGCTACGGGAGGGGTTCCCGTCATGTTCCCCGGTGACGGGCCGGCTTTCGAGTGCGTCAACTGTCGATGCCGTTTGATACTGTCGAGGGAGGGATCCGATGATCATGAAGCGGAAGGCAAAATCTAAGTCAACGAAACGGAAGCGGGACTATAAGAAGGAATATCGAGAGTACCACGGCAAACCCGAACAAATCAAGCGGCGGGACGCTCGCAACAAGGCGCGGCGCATGATGGAGAAGGAGGGCCGAGTCCGGAAGGGGGACGGCCGAGAGGTAGATCATAAGGTCCCTCTCTCGAAAGGCGGCTCGAATAGCCGGCGGAACCTCCGGGTGGTCTCTCGGAGGACGAACCGAAAGAAGGGCGCTAAACGGCGGTAAGCATCATGACTAGATATCTGAAAGATGGAAAAATCCTCGATACCGATCGGGCTAAGGATAGTTGGGAGGGCTCCGGCGGTGAGACCCTTCACCTGAGCGCGAAGGATCGCTATTACAGCGTGAGGCCGAGGGGCATAGGAGAGCCCCATGATTCGGTCGAGGTCCTGGCGGCGGCGGAGGCGGCTCGGTGGCTTCTCATGGCCGGCCTCGACCTTCCAGAAGATCTCGCCGAATTCGAGGAGGATCTGATCGAATGAAAGGGACACGGGGCCGGAGTGCATCCGGCCCGAACCAGCCACGCGGGATAAAATCCAGATTGCCATTTTGGCGGATGGGATATCAGGCTTTCGGGCCGTTATTATAATGAGCTTTTATTTTAAGTTTTAAGGCCCGTCTTTTTGGCGGGGTGGGTTAAACTACCTTCTGGCTTTCGATCCTCTCCGGTCGAAGGGCTTATCCCCCGTGGCGTCGTTCTGGAGGTCATGAAGTCCGGCCGAGTAGAACTAGATCCCGAAGTACATACGGCGTTAAGTATCCAAGCGGCGAAGAGAGGTATAACCTTGAAGGCTTATGTTCATGACCTCCTTTTGCCGGCGGTGGAGATAACAACATGGGAATTTATGGGTGTGAATCCCGAAGTCAAAACCGCCAGTGGCGGGGCTGCCGCGAAGTCCATAAAGCCGAAGGTAACTAAAGCCAGTTTGACGAGGCCGAGGCTTGCGGATAATCCCCCGGCCCTGGAGCAGGTGGCGAGGATGGCCCGGGCGGGCGCGTCCCTCCGGGCGATAGGCGAGGCGGTCGGATATCCGAAGGCGACCGTCGCGGAGAACCTGAAGCGGATGAGGGCGAGAGAGGCGGCGGGGGAGCCGGAGGAGGAGGAGTACTCGGAGGAGGAGAGGGCCGGCGAGGAGTCCACAGGCGGATAAGTGGCGTGCTCTTGCAATTTACAGGGAGACGAGAGGGGGGTTGCAGCGGCGCTAGTTCTGTGATATTCCCGTGCGCGGCGGTGGAGAGCATCACAGAACCGGCGAGCGTGACGGATCGCCACGGCAACGAAAAGACAAGACCGACGAACGGGAACGCATAAAGAGATGAATATAAAAACGACGAATAAACGGATCTA
>Ga0208195_1004438_pt1 | contig 11045 bp, 7 predicted proteins | sample AD_UKC077_MetaG_FD_184441 | JGI IMG/M metagenome (GOLD analysis project Ga0208195, IMG submission 184441) | Active sludge microbial communities of municipal wastewater-treating anaerobic digesters from USA - AD_UKC077_MetaG (SPAdes) (version 2) | ecosystem: Engineered > Bioreactor > Anaerobic >...
ATGATTTGTGCTTAGGTCGAACTCACGTTAGAATTAATATCGTTGAAAATCAAACAGTTAAAGACTTGCTCTTATGTGCTTTTTCAAAAATAATCGTTAGAGTCTCAAATCAAGATAGTGAAGTTCGATATACAGCCAAAAATAAAAACATACAAGACGGGACGGTATATAAGTTATTCGTTGAAACTTTAATTGCTTATACAGATATCCTGAAATCAAGCGAATTTCAAATTCAGGCAAAAACAGAAGTTTATAATGACGACACAAACACTAAATTAAAAAGATTTAATGATAATTATTTTGATTTTATTATCACTTCACCACCATACATAAACACTTTTGATTATTACTTATATCACAAATTGAGAATGTTTTGGTTAGATTATGACCACAGACCTGTTAGACAAAAAGAAATAGGTAATCACCATCGTATTGACAACAAAGATTTTAATACCGCGAAAAAGGAATATGCTGATTCAATGTTAAATATTATGAGCGAACTGTCAAGAGTATCAAAGCCAAATTCAAACTTTGTTATGATAATTGGAGATGGAATTGTAAGTGGAGTAACCATTGATATGAGCCAAATTATTGCAGAGATTTGTCAAGATTCTAATTACAAAATTCAAAGTATTGAAAGTGTAAATTTATCAGATATTACACGTTCGTTTAATAAAAAGTTTTCAAATGCTCCAAAAAAAGAACATAATATTATTTTAACAAACATAAAATAAACAAAATATGTTATACACTGAGAATTTAGAAGAAATTATTTTTCATAGGCACAAAATGTTTGCATCTGACGAACTAATAGTTTTATCAGGATATGTTGGTCCAAAACCAATTGAAAGATTACAGACATTACCTTTTCAATCAAAAGTAATTTATGGTATGTATGGTGAAGAAGGCATAAAACGTCCTTTACACAACTCTCTGATTAGCATTCAAAACTCGACAAACGATATAAATATTTTTTATTCAAACATTCCAGTTCATTCAAAATGTTATGCATGGCGAAATAAAGGACAAATTGTACACGCACTTGTTGGCTCTGCAAATTTTTCAACAAACGGACTTAGAACTCCTTATCGCGAAGTTCTTGCAGAAACAACTTTTGACACTTTCAATCCCTTAAATGATTACATCCAAAAAGTTTTAAACAACTCTATTTCTTGTTTGGAATTAGAAGTGGAAAATATTGTAGAGCAAATTTCGACTGTTGAGACATCATGTTTCTTATCCTTGTTAGGTAGAGATGGAGAAGTACAAAATACAGCAGGTCTGAATTGGGGTCAAAACCCTAATAATCACACAACAAAAGATGATTCTTACATTAAAATTCGTGTCAAAGACATAAAAGAACATCCGGAGTTATTCCCTCCAAAGCAAGTTAATCCATTGAGATTTGATGGCAGAGGTAGAGTGCATAGACATAATGACAATATCGAAATTATTTGGGATGACGGTGTTTGTATGGATGGTTTATTTTTTGGCAATCAAGAAATAGATGGAGTTCTTTATCCTAAACAAGTAGGATCTTTTCCCCATTATGCAGAAATGGGTAAATATTTGCGTGATAGAGTTGGAGTACCATATGGACAACCTTTTAGAAAACACCACTTAGAAAGATATGGCAGAAATACTATAGAAATATCGCTGATAAGCGAAGGAGTTTATAAATTCGATTTCTCTGTATGATTATTTTAGCATACAAAACCAGAAACTGACAATAAGCGAATGATGAACTTTATTATTCTCCCAACAAGAAAAATCCTCTTATCATTATTGAAAGTTTATTTTTAACAACAACTTCCACTCTTTTTCTGAATAAGAACCTAAATATATTCGAAAACGATTTATACATATATTCTAAAATTTCAGCTTGTTCTATTTTACCACAACATTACCATCTCTATTTTCGACAAAAGCAACTTTATTGCAATATTGTAATATTTGAAAACATCATGTGTTTTTTGGGAAGTTTTTTTAGCATGGTATTTTTCTATCGTTGTCCGCAGGACGATCTCAACAAAGGCAAAATACGAGCAACGTAGCGTTTTGAGACGCATCAACCACTTTTATCTTCACTATTAGGTGAGCTCGCAAACTCGGTTCAACTTTTAACTTTCAACTTTCTTGCTCCATTCCAATTTCGTCCCAAACCCTAGTCTATTGTCTGTCATTTTTAGTTCGGTAAGTTTTAGTATCCATAAATCTGAGTTTACAATGACTGCAAAAGGGAATTTTGCTAAATATTTTAGTCTATATTTTGAATTTTCTGTATTTTCGACTTTTTGCATTTCTCCAACAAACTGCAGACCTCTAATTTTGCCAACAATTTTTGTTTCTAAAACTATTGAGCCAGAAACTATAGGGTTTTTCTCCACCATTTTTATGTGCTTTGTATCAGTACTCGAAGTAAAAATTAAAGCCCCTTCGCTTTCTACAAATGCATAAAAGCAATTAAAACACCAAGATTCAGAATCTACACAAGTAGCTATAGTAGCAACATGATGTTGATTTATAAACTTTACAACTCTTTCTGGAATATTATTATTACTCATCACTATTTATTTGATATTTACGTTCTCTATTTCGTTTTTTAAGTTCTTCTGTATCTTCTAATTTGTAGAGTTTATCCCCTCTCCTAACCAATTCGTCTGTTTTAATGGAAAACAAATCGCCTTGCTTTACTTTTTTCACAGATTTTTGTTCAAAATGAATTTCTTCTACAAATTGCTGTACAACTCCTGTGGTAGGTCCTAAAATTACTATTTCATCACTAACAAGTAATTCTTCATCAGTTTCTAATTTAATTTCTGCTACTCCTATATTTGAATAATAATTTAAAATCTTTCCTAAAAACACTTTGGTTTTTGTTGCTTTAGAACCATGCTGTTTTGCCCATTCTCCAAGTCTTTGACCAAGATAATATCCATTCCAAAATCCACGATTAAAAACTGTACTTAATCTTTTTGTCCATTCATCAATTTTTTCTTGATTGTAAGTATTGTCCAATACCGATTTTATTGCTTGGTCATAACATTCAACAACTGTTTTAACATATTCTGCAGAACGAGCCCTTCCTTCAATTTTTAAAACACTTACACCTGCATCAATAATTTTATCAATAAAAGAAATTGTACATAAATCTTTTGGCGACATTAAATATTCATTATCAACTTCAATTTCAGTATCAGATTCTTTGTCTTTCAAGATATATGTCCTTCTGCAATTTTGTAAGCAAGCACCACGATTTGCCGAGTGATGAAATTCGTGCAAACTCATATAACATTTTCCTGAAATTGCCATACATAAAGCACCGTGACAAAATACTTCGATTTCTACAAGTTTGCCATTAGGTCCTTTTATATTTCTTTGTTTGATTTGATAGGTAATATCTGCAACTTGGTCAAGGCTTAGTTCACGAGCAGTAACCATAACATCGCAAAACTGAGAATAAAACTCAACCGCTTCAATATTTGCAATATTTAATTGTGTTGAAGCATGAACCTCCACTCCTTTTTCGCGTGCATATTTCATTACAGCAACATCAGAAACTATAACTGCACTAACTTTTACTTCGGCAGCGGCATCTATTATCTGACGCATTGTGTCTAATTCGCCATCGTAAATAACAGTATTTACAGTTAAATAAGTGTTTACGCCTGCTTCATTACAAATGTTTACAATTTTTCTTAAATCTTCAAAAGTAAAATTAATTGAAGAACGTGATCTCATGTTTAAATTTCCAATTCCAAAATAAACAGAGTTTGCTCCAGCTTGAATGGCTGCCATAAGCGATTCGTAAGAACCCACTGGTGCCATTAAATCTATGTTTTTTCTTTGCATTTTTAAAATTTTGTGCAAAATTACAATTTTTTTGCGTTTTTCACCTTTTGTTTCAATAAAGCAATATCAAGAACTTCAGAAATATTAGAAACATAATGGAATTTTAAACCTTTGATATAAATATCTTTTATTTCTGTAATATCTTTTTCGTTTTCTTTTGATAGAATAATTTCTTTTATTCCTGCACGTTTTGCTGCTAATATTTTCTCTTTAATTCCACCAACAGGTAAAACTTTTCCTCTAAGAGTAATTTCGCCAGTCATTGCAATTTTATTTGCAACTTTACGCTGAGTAAATGCTGAAGCTATTGCTGTAGCCATTGTGATACCTGCCGAAGGTCCGTCTTTTGGAATTGCTCCTTCTGGAACATGAAGATGTATATTATAAGTTTCGAAAAGTTTAGGATCAATATCATAGACTTCTGCATTTGCTTTAATATATTGAAGTGCAATAGTTGCAGATTCTTTCATTACATCTCCAAGATTTCCTGTAATAGTCAATTCGCCTTTGCCTTTCGACAAACTTGTTTCAATATATAAAATGTCGCCACCAACCGCTGTCCAAGCAAGTCCTGTAACTACTCCTGCAATTTCAGAATCTTGATATTCTTCTTTCAGGAATTTTTCTTGTCCTAAATATTCTACTATATCAGCTTCTGTAATTTTGTTTGGAACTTCTTCATTTAATCCAATTTTTAAAGCTATTTTTCTAATAATTTTTGCAATATTTTTATCTAAACCTCTTACTCCAGATTCGCGAGTATAGCCTTCAATTATTTTAACTAAGGCTTTATCGTCTATTTTAAGTTTTAAATCTTTGAGTCCATGATTTTCTAATTGTTTTGGAATGAAATGTCGCTTAGCAATTTGTATTTTTTCTTCAATAATATAACCGCTAATTTCTATCATTTCCATTCTGTCGCGAAGTGCAGGACTTATAGTTTGAACATTGTTTGCTGTTGCAATAAACATAACTTTTGACAAGTCGTATTCTATTTCAACAAAATTATCATGAAATTCTGTATTTTGTTCAGGGTCTAAAACTTCTAAAAGTGCTGAAGAAGGGTCGCCTTTAAAGTCGCTACCTACCTTATCAATTTCGTCGAGTACAAACACAGGATTTGAGGATTTTGCCTTTTTTATATTTTGCAAAATACGTCCTGGCATCGCTCCTATATATGTTTTTCTATGTCCACGAATTTCTGCTTCGTCATGCACTCCACCTAAAGACATTCTAATATATTTTTTACCCAAAGCTCTGGCAACACTTTTACCTAAGGAAGTTTTTCCTACTCCTGGAGGTCCGTACAAACAAAGAATTGGAGCTTTTAAGTCGCCTTTTAATTTTAAAACTGCTAAATGTTCAATAATTCTTTCTTTAACTTTTTCCAAGCCAAAATGGTCTTCGTCTAAAACTTTTTGAGCATGTTTTAAATCAAAATTATCAACAGTATATTCATTCCAAGGCAAGTCGAGCAAAGTATGTAAATAATTTAACTGCACAGAAAATTCAGCAGAAGCAGTATTTAAAGTTTGTAGTTTTTTCAATTCTCTTTCAAAATGTTCTTTTACTTCTTTTTTCCAAACTTTTGATTTTGCTTTTTCTTCTAATTCTTTAATTTCTTGCTCAGCTGGTCCACCACCCAATTCTTGCTGAATAGTTTTTATTTGCTGATGAAGAAGATATTCTTTTTGTTGCTTGTCAATTTCTTTTTTAACTTTTATTTGAATATCATTTTTCAATTCCAACATTTGCACTTGATTGACAAGTATTCCTAAAAGTTTTTCAGCTCTTTTATATAAACTATTTTCTGTTAAAAGCTTTTGTTTTTCAGCAGTTTCAATATCTGAATTTGAGCAAATAAAGTTTATTAAAAAACTTGGATTATCAATATTTTTAATAGCAAAAGAAGCTTCTTGAGGTATGCTCGCACTAAGTTTAATAATTTTTAGCGACATATCTTTCAAAGAAGAAACTATTGCTTGAAAACTTCTTTTACTTTCAATAGTTTTATCTTCTGCAATATAACTTACCGTAGCCATGTGATATGGTTCGTCTGTTAAATATTGATTTATGTTAAAACGTTTTTTCCCTTGAATAATAACAGAAATTGTGTCATCAGGCATTTCTATAACTTTCAAAATCTCTGCTAAAGTACCTACTTTATAAATATCATCTGGTTTTGGGTCTTCAATTTCTAATTCTTTTTGAGCTACTGCTCCAAAAAACTTAGTGGTTTTGTGAATATCTTTAATAAGTTTAAAAGACTTGCTTCGACCAATAGTTAGTGGAATTACCACACCTGGAAACAGTACAGTATTTCGCAAAGGCAAAATAGGCAAAGTCTCAGGGTGATTAGTATCATCTTCCTCCTCGTTAAATTCGGTTACTATAGGGATAAATTCCGTTTCTTCTTTTCCTGCTCCCATAATTATTTTTAAAAATTCGTTATCTAAAGTTTTTGTCATAATGTCAAATTGTCATAAGTTTATAATAAAACATAAGTATCCTTAATAGGCAATACTTGTGCCATATAAAACATAAAAGAAATAATTTTGTTTAAAAATTCCTATACTTTGCTGTTATATCAAAGACATGAGCCAGAATTTGCTTATCTATTTCTGTTAGTTGTACATTTCTCCTTTCCATCACTTTTGTCATAACTTCGAAAGCAGTTTCTGTCTTATATACTGACAAACCGGCATGTCCTCCCCAAGAAAACGAAGGAATAAAGTTTCGTGGAAAGCCTGCTCCAAAAATATTTGCCGACACTCCAACTACTGTTCCTGTGTTAAACATGGTATTTATTCCGCATTTTGAATGATCGCCCATTATCAATCCACAAAACTGCAAGCCTGTGCTTACAAATCTTTCTTTTTCGTAATCCCAAAGTTTAACAATAGCATAATTATTTTTTAAATTTGAATTATTGCTATCAGCACCGAGATTGCACCATTCGCCAATTACAGAATTTCCTAAAAAGCCATCGTGAGCTTTGTTTGAATGTGCAAAAAATACAGAATTATTAATTTCTCCACCAACTTTACAGCTTGGTCCTATCGTTGTTGGTCCATAAATTTTAGCACCCATTTTAAGTTCAGAATTTTCGCAAATTGCAAAAGCACCTCTAATATGAGAACCTTCCATTATTTTTGCATTCTTGCCAATATATACAGGTCCATCGTTAGTGTTTATGCTTGCACATTCCACAAAACAGCCTTCTTCAACAAAAACTGGATATTTTCCAAAAACTGTATTTGTAGAACTTAATTTTTGACTTTTTCGACCTTTAGTGATAATGTCAAAATCTTGCTTAATCAGTTCTCCATTTAAAGTAAAAACATCAGTATTTGAATTAATTATTAAAACTTCGCCTTTAAACTCAATTTTAGTTTTTGGAATATCTTCAAGATTATCCGAGCAAGAATAAGCAATAATATTTTCGTCTTTTACTAAGCAAGCATCTTTTAATTTTAAAATTTCGCCTAATAGCTCTTGATTTGGAATAAATTGAGCATTAATTATAATATTTTCATTTTCTATTTTAAGACTGTATTTAGCTTGCAAATACTCTTGTGTAAAAACAGAAACTTTTTGTTTTAGGTAAAATTCCCATTTTTCTTTAATGGTTAAAATTCCTATTCTATAATCAGCCAAAGCTCTTGTAAAGGTAAGAGGTAGAAATTTTTGATGTTTATTAAAATCTGATAATATGAAATTCATGATTTATTTTTTTCACAAAGATAGAAAATAAATCAGTTAAAAGTTAAAAGTTGAAAGTTAAAAGTGGGCTGCGGGTTTGGTTTTTCTTTATGAACTTTAAAATTTTAAAAACTTTTAACTGAACTTATTGTGTTGCCCTTGCGGGCAAAGCCTTTGAGGAGCTAACTGCCGTAGGCTGCGCCTACGGTTAATCACATGTTGTCCTACGGACAAACAATGCTAATTTAATCCTGCTCGCGCGGATTTTCAATCCGAACGAGCTAATGTTGTGGAATTATTCTTATAAAACGCCGTAAAAAAAGCCTCGTCTAAATATAAACGAGGCTTCCAAAACATTGTTATATATACTTATAAATTAAGCTTTCTTTTGATTTTTTCTTTCAAAATGATCTTTATAACGATTACGGAATTTATCAACACGTCCTGCTGTGTCAACAAGTTTCATCTTTCCAGTGTAGAAAGGATGAGAAGTGTTAGAAATTTCTAATTTATATAATGGATATTCAACTCCGTCTATTTCGATAGTTTCTTTTGTATTTGCAGCGGATTTTGTGATAAACACGTTATCATTTGACATATCTTTAAATGCCACTAAGCGATATTTTTCTGGATGTATTCCTTTTTTCATTTCTTTAAAATTTAAAATCTATTACTTTTGGGGTGCAAATATACACACTCTATTTTAAAAAACAAAATAATTTTTCAAGATTTAGCAAATATTTTTAACAAACTACATTCCCTCGTCATCTCCACCACCTCTTCCAGACTCTTCGTTAGTAAATCCTTTTTCTCTTCTGCTCTTAAAATCGTTGATTTTATATGTCACCGACAAGGTAAAAATTGGTCCACGAGGCTGTCTTAAAAAATGTTGGCTAAAGCTGTCAGTTTCAGAAATACGCTCCATTTTCATAGTGCGGAAAATATTTCTAAGATTCAGACTTACAGAAAGTTGTCTGTCTAAAAAGTCTTGTCTTACTCCACCACCTGCTGCCCAACTTGCACTAGATTTACCTTGAGCGCTCAATCTTGGTCCATTTAAAAAAGCACCTAATTGTATTCCTGTTCCTGTTTTTTTAATTTTTATAGTATTATTAATTCTAGCATTCCATTGAATAGAATTGTTTGAGTTATAATTGTTCGAGCCAGCAATAATTTCATAATAATATCCTGTTCCAGAAATATTCAAATTATACCATTTTGTAACATTTAGATTTGTCATAAGCTCTGCTCCTGTTGAAATATCTTTACCAATATTATCAAAAGTTGAAATAAAAATATCAGGATTATTGCTATCAACTTTATTTACTCTATTAATTTTATCGACAGTTTCTCTATAATAGGCTTCGATTGCAACATAATGAGCTCCAAATTTTTTCTGAAAACTCAAATCAAAAGAATTAATGTATTCATTTTTCAAATATGGATTACCCACACGAACTGTATTTGGGTCAACAACTTCGATAAAAGGATTTAAAAACCAAGGTCTAGGTCTTTCTAATCGACGGCTATAACTTGCTAAAATTTGAAAATCTGCTGGAAACTGATAAGACAAGTGTACAGAAGGGAAAAAGTCAAACTTATTTTGATCGGCATTTGTCCACTCTTGATTAGTTAGTGTTTGTAAAAATACTCTATCCGTATATTCTGTTCGTAAACCTAATTGATAGCCAAGAGTTTTGAAATAGTTAGAAAATATTACATAACCCGACTGGACATTCATAGTATAAACATAAGGATTGTGTTGACTTGGGTCATCTATCCATTCTGACTGCATGGTTTGATAACGATAATCATTAGTTGTTTTTGATGTTCTAAGTTGATAACCAGCTTCAAGTTTAGCTTTTTCTGTAATTGGATAAACATAATCAGCTTTTGCTAAAAACATATTTCCCGAGCCATCTTCTTTAGTTCTATATTCGTCTTCTGGCTTACCTATATTATTATAAATGCTATCTGTATCATAAGTGCTGTAATAATCAATATTTTTGTTTTGTGTAGCAGAATAATTTGTATAAATCTGTAATTCATGTCCATTATCGTTAAACTTTTTCATATAATTCAAATCTCCTGCAAAATGTTCATACACAGATTCTGATTCGCCATCAGACACATAATATTCAGGATTAAAAATTACATCATTTTTCCCAAAGCCATTTTCTGTCTTACTGATAGCTGTTGAACCCCAAGAGCCATAGCCATATTTTCCTGAAATTGTTACAATATCTCTTTCTGTTATATAATAATCTAATCCTGTTCTAGCGCTACCCGAACCTCTAATTCTAGAGTTTTCGCTCAATGTATTCAAATAAAAATCTTTAGTGTCATCAATAAAACTTATTTGATCAACACTTCCTTCGCTTCTAAATATTCGCTTTGAATATTCACCACCAATAAAAAAGTTTAATTTATTAGTTCTAATATTTATTAAAGCATCTCCTCCATGTGTATTAAAGCTACCATAATTTGCAGATATTTGTCCATTCCAACCTGCACGTTTATCTTTTTTTAGAATAACATTTATTATCCCCGAAACTCCATCGGCATCATACTTTGCAGAAGGATTTGTTATAATTTCAATATTTTCTATTGAGCTTGCTGGAATTTGTTGTAAAGCCTCACTTCCTTCTAACGGACTAGGTCGCCCATCAATTAAAACCATAAAACTTCCAGAACCACGTAAAGAAACATTTCCTTCAATATCTGTTTCAATAGAAGGTACATTTTCTAAAGCCTCTACCGCAGTTGCACCAGCTGAAAGTATATCTTGATTAACGTTAACAACTTTTTTGTCTAATTTATATTCCACTTGATTTACCTGTGCTTCAACACTTACTTCATTTAAAATATGTGCATCAACTGTTAGGTAAATTTTACCTAGATTAACTTGTTTTCTATTTGGACTAATGCTTAAATCTGGAATTGTATGTTTTCCGTAACCTATAAAATGAATTTCAACATAATATTTTCCATATCTAATATTGTCGATATTAAAATATCCATTTTTATCAGTAATACCACCTGTTACTATACTAGAATCTCGTTTGCTGTATAAAACAACATTTGCATATTCAACAGCTTGGTTAGTCTCTTTTTCGAGAACTACTCCGCTTAAACTACCATCTGATGGCATATTTCCTGGGTGTTGTGCAAAACCAAGACTAAAAAGAAAAATTCCCGCTACTAAAAAAATCAACTTCATATAATATATTATTAAATGAGAGTTAGACAGATAAAAAAGAAAAAGGTTTAAAATTCATTAAACCTTTTTCACAAATCATAAAACATTAATAAAACGTAAAAGTTTGAAACATTTAAACTTCTACTAAAAGTACAATTTTATTTTTCTTACATTCTACTAAACCACTGACGATATTAAAATTAATTTCTTCATTATTTTCTTTTTGTCTAATGGTAATAATTCCTTTTTCTAGTGTTGAAACAATTGGTGCGTGGTTATTTAAAATCTGAAA
>Ga0208195_1004456_pt1 | contig 11019 bp, 11 predicted proteins | sample AD_UKC077_MetaG_FD_184441 | JGI IMG/M metagenome (GOLD analysis project Ga0208195, IMG submission 184441) | Active sludge microbial communities of municipal wastewater-treating anaerobic digesters from USA - AD_UKC077_MetaG (SPAdes) (version 2) | ecosystem: Engineered > Bioreactor > Anaerobic >...
ACTTTCAATCTGGTGTGTTCATTTTGCAACATGCCAAATAGTGTCTGTGTTCATTTTGCTACACAACCTAGCAACTAATATTATACTTCTATTAAAGCCTTATAAGACTATTTTTGCAATCCTTGAGTTTGCTTTTTTTATGTCAAAATTTATATGTTAGTTTTCAATATAATCATCTTTATCTTCATATAATGACAAAATATTATTTATTAATGTATTTTTCATTATATTTTTCTATCAAACCACATATATTATTAAATTCACTTTTAAATGTTTTATAGAATTCATGCGCAAAAGTTTCTGCTTGTTGTTCTATTAACAAATTTTCATATTGGCCTAGCTCTGTACTATAATTTTCATCCAAAAATTCATGCTTCATCTTTTCAAGTTCATTATTTGTAAATATCCCACGATTATAACCCAGTTCAATTTCTAATAAACATGTATGCTGGAATACATGAAAAACTTCGTGAAATGCAGTTTTCAATATATTATCTTCTGTCGCATTAATTAACCAATCTTTATTGAATCTTATGATAAAATTTTCCTTGTCATATAATGCAGAGTGATTAATCCCCATGAAGTGTTTACTATCATTAATAAACACCCATAATTCTTCATCAATGTTGAGAAATTCTCTAGCATAGTTTGTTGCTGATATAATTAATTTTTCATTTAAACTTTGATTATTTTTATGCACTTAATAAACCACCTTATTTATTGTCTAATTATAGCTTATATTAAAATTTAAATGTAATTTTTTTTGAATTCATAAAAAAGACCAGCTTGTTAAGTTTGAGCTAGTCTTTTATATTTTTTCTGTTTTTACAAATCTACTGTGTATAATTAAACCGAAAGTAACGATAATTATTGAAGCAATTATTATCCAAAATACTAATGACTGAAACATCAGGAGAATCAAAATAGTAAGACCACCAGTTATAACTGCTTGCACTTTTTTATCAATTTTAAAATCAACATCTAAAATTAATATTATCAAGAATATTAGTGATGGGAATGTTGTCGCTATTGTTACTAATAAAGTATCAATCCATACAATATTGGTTACTGAATAATTATCTACAATGATTTTAATAAATAAATCCCCTGCACTACTTGGAATTGACTTTATGAATTCTAACAATGGAAAAAATAGGCCTTTTATAAGTAGCCAGATTATCTGTGCTAATGTGAATTGATACCATTTTCTTGTACTTTATGTTCTTTGTAGTTATTATATCATTTATTGATTCATGAGTCTATATTGGATAGGTGAATAACCACCTAGTGTGAGTTTAATTCTCTCGTGATTATACCAATAGATATACTCATCAATTGTTCTAATTAAATCAGATAAAGATTTAACCTTTTGTAAATAGATTGTTTCACACTTAAGCGTTCCGAAGAAGCTTTCAATTACTGCATTGTCATAGGCATTACCTTTAGCACTCATGGATTGAGTAAATGATGATTTCTTAAGGTAATTACGATATTTAGGTGATTGATATAGAATACCTTGATCAGAGTGTATGAGAAGCTTTGATAAGTCTTCATTTGGGTTGATTGCTTTCTTAAGAGTTTTTAGAATCAAATCCTGGTTTTGACTCCTAGAGATTTGGTATGCTTTGACTTCACCATTGTAAAGATCTTGTATCACAGATAGATATAAACGTTTACGATTGAATCTAAACTCTGATACATCTGTGACCCATGCAACATTAGGTTCATCTTTTTTAAAGTCTCTTTTAAGCAGATTGGGTGTAATTTTGTTTGATATTTGAGAGATGTAGCGATATCTCTTTTTTCTTACCTTACAAACGATATGTAACTCTTTCATGAGCTTTACAACGGTTTTATAGGCTATTTTGACCTGATAAAAGTTTTGAAGGGCGAGTTTAATACGCCTATAGCCATATGTTTTGTTACTAGCTTCAAAAATTTCTGAAATAAGTATCTTTATATCGTGATACTTATCAGTTTCTTTACGTTTCTCATAGTAATAATACACAGATTTTGGAAGTCCTGATATTAGAAGTAGATCTTTTAATGCATATTTTCGCCTTAGTTCCTTGACTACTTGGTATTTTTGTTTGTTTGTTCCTGTTTTTGAACTAAGGCTATAAGTTTTTTTGTGTATTCAAGTTCCATTTCTAAGTGTTTAACTTTAAGTTCTAAATCCTGTTCTACCTCTTTAGATGGTTTATGGAACTTTCTAACTGGATTCTTACGATAGTCTTTCGGTGTTTGAAAGAAACGCTCTTTCCCATAGAGTCTATACTGATATACCCATCTAGCAGGTAATGTATCATTTAGACTCCCTGATGATAAATACATATCATATTTACGCGCCGCTTGACTATATGAGAGTTCATTTTCAATGATATCTAAAACCACTTTAAGTTTGAAATCTCCACTCCATAGTCTATTATTTTTCTTTTTATCTTTCATATGATCCCTCCTGCATATATATTAGTTTACACTAAGTACAGGTTTTTGGTATCAGTTCAAAAAGACCTGAATTTATGAAAATGATTGAAGCTGCAAGAAATGGTGAAATTGATTTAATTTTAACTAAATCTATTTCTCGATTTGGAAGAAATACAGTGGATGTTATTTCATACATTAGGGAGTTAAGGGAAATTGGTGTTGAGATATTCTTTGAAAAAGAAAACATCTCATCACTTGACCCTAAAATTGATTTCATGTTAACGATTCTTTCTTCTATCGCCCAAGAAGAATCAAGGTCAATATCTTCTAATGTTAAGTGGTCTTATGATAAAAAGTTTAAAAAGGGTATAGTAGATCCTAGGCGTATTTATGGCTATGATGTAGTTGATGGTGAGTTTGTTGTTATTCCAGAGGAAGCAAAAGTAATTAGAGAAATCTTTGATTTAGCACTTAAAAGATATCGTGTTGCAGATATCGTTAAAATCTTAAATCAAAGAGGAATTAAAACCTTAAGGGGCGCAAATTGGGCAAATGGTAGTTTAAGATACATACTTTCAAATGAAAGGTATGTTGGTGATGCTATTTTAAGAAAAACAGTTACACCAGATTATCTAACTGGTAGAGCTATTCCTAATGATAATATTGAAACCAAATACTATGTCAAAAACAATCACGAACCCATAGTTGATAGAGAAATCTTTAATGCAGTTCAAGTCATACTTAAAAGTAAGTCTAAATTCAGAAATACCAACAAAACAAGTAAGTATCCACTAACTGGAATACTTTATTGTCCTAAATGTCATAGAACACTTAAAAGACAATATGTCAATCCTAAAACTAATAAAAGGGTAGTTCTAAATTGTAATCATTCTTATGGTAATAACTATATTTGCAAAACTTATTCTCCTGATTACAATTTAGTACTTAATGCCACTATCAAGTCAGTAAATGAACTATTTTCTAATAAGTCACTTTTAAGTGATATTTATTCTAAGTTTGAAAGTTTTCTTGATTTAGAAAACTTAAGAAAGGAACTTTCTATCTCAAAAGAAAAAGTTAGTACTTTACTAGAAAAACATCACGAAAACCCTGAAGATATAGACACTTTTAATGAATATACTACTTCTAGTGAAAAATTAAAAGTATTAGAAGAAAAGCTTGTCTTACACCTTACTTCTTCTTACAAACTTGATTTCTTTAAATCACTAGAATCTTTAGAACACATAGATGAAACCAATACTAACCTAAAAGATATTTATTCACTAATTTTAGCAGATGATAAAAAGATAACTTTTGTTATCTCTCAAACTAAATCGATTGATGAGTTGGTTTCTAAAATTGATTATCTTAAAACTCTAAAGCCAATACTTTCAAATATTTATCTAAAAGAAAATGAAGATGTTGGGATTTATTACGAGGTAATAATCTATGAATAATGTTAGTGTTATTAAACCAATTTTAAACCCAAGTAATCGTTTAAAAAGAGTTTGTGGATATGCTAGGGTATCTACAATTGATGAACACCAAGATACATCTTATAATACTCAAATATCAGAACTTGAAGAATTAATTAAATCAAATCCTTATTATGAATTTGTTGGAGTTTTTAAAGATAAAAAAAGTGGTACTAATACTAAAAATCGTGAAGAATTTAGAGCTATGATTGATTTAGCTCTACTTGGTGAAATAGATATTATCTATACTAAATCAATTACAAGATTTGCAAGAAACTTAATTGATACTATTTCAATAATTAGAAAACTTAAAAGTCATAATGTTGAAGTTATTTTCTTAAAAGAAAATCTTAATACATCAGATCCAACAATTGAGTTTTTATTAGCTGTTTTAGCTGTCCATGCTGAAGAGGAATCTAAAAGTATTAGCTCTAATGTTAAGTGGAGTGTTAAACGAAAAGCCCAAAAGGGTGGGAATTTAACCACTCAACTTTATGGTTATAAAATTGATGGTGAAAAGTGGAGTATTGTTGAATCTGAAGCTAAAGTAGTAAAAATGATATTTGATATGTATATCAAGGGTAAGACTTACAAAGAAATAATTAATAAACTTTTTAAGCTTAATATAAAGACTTCTGCTGGTAAAGATAGATGGCACCCAGGAACAATAGAGCAAATGCTTCAAAACGAAAAGTATGCTGGTCATATGGCTTTAGGTAAAACTACTATTTCTAATGGTAAAGTAATTAAAACTAACAAAGATGAATTATACGAAAATATGATTCTTAATCACCACAGCCCAATAGTAAGTGATGATACATTTAATAAAGCCTTAAATTTAAGAAAACAAAGGCGAAGAAAGAAAAGTTATACTTACATACCAGAAGGTATGAATTCTAATCCTTTTTACGAATTTGTATACTCTAAAGAAAATGAAAGATACTTAAGGTTTGTAGTAGAAAAGCCAAAAGGGAAATACATTATTCCAACTTTGTTTTGTTACAACAACCAAAATAAAAATAGGGTAATGTTAACTGTTAAAAATTTATTCTTAATTTTAAATGATGCTATAAATGAATTATCTAAAAATAGTGATAATCTTCATTCTATATTTAGTGAATTCATAAACGATAATATAAAATCTTGTAAAACCTTATTTGATAATGATTTAGAAAATAGAGTTGATATATTATCAAATAAAGCATCACTTACTAAAAGTAAGAAAAACATACTTAACTATATTTCTAGAATAAAGAGATTTAAAGAATCTGAAGATATACTAGAATATCGTAAAATCGTTAGTAAAGTAATTATTAACGACAAACTAGACATTGATAGCAAATTATCTTTAAATCCTTTAGAATCGCTTAATTTAGAGCATCTAACATCTTCTATTACATTAAGGATTGGTAATGGTAATAAAGAATTAAATTATAGAGTCTTATTATAAAAAGAAAGCTCCTAAGTCTTAATTGACCTAGGAGCTGTTGTATTAATTATAGGTTAATTTTATCCCCCACTTTATTCCCCACTTTTGAGGTGCGGGATAAATTATAAGATAATATTATTTAATGTAAATATATTCTCCATAACCTAATTTGTGTTTTAACTTATTAGTCCATTTAATACCATCAAGCATGGATTTAAATACGCTATAAAATCCCTTATGAGTAACAATTATTAAATTCTTTTCACTATATAATTCATTTAACTCAATAATTAAACCTGATATTCTTTCATAAAACTCTTTAGGTGATTCGCCACTAGGATACTTTTGATTATAATTTAAATTAGAAAAATACATATTAGGGTATTTCTCTTTAAATTCTTTTATTGTCATATTTTTTAAATCACCGTTATTACATTCTCTAAGACTAGTATCATAATTTATTTTATATTTATCTTTAAATAAAATTTCAGATGATTCTTTTGCTCTTGCTAAATCACTTGAAATAATTTCAAATGAATCTAATTGCATTAATATATCAACCAACTCATCTTTTAGTTTTTTCATTTGATTAACACCGTTATTTGTTAATTGATTGTCTGACCAACCACCCAGTTTATCTTGTTCATCTTCTCCATGTCGAATAATTATTAAATTATTAATTTTTAAGCGAGAAGGATCTTTATATTGAATTAGTTGAAATACTTCAAGTAATGCATCACAAGCCTCTTTATAAGTTATTTTAATATCTAATTTCGACTTTGTAATAAACTTATTAAATTGAAGTTCCATTAATCCTGAATTAATTATTTTATCTAACTCGGATTTAATATATTCTTTTTGTATAGGGGTATCTCTATTATCAAAAGTATTAACTATTACATCATGAAGTAATTCTTTATTTATATCTTTATGATTGATTAATATATAAATATCATAAAAATCTTTCATTCTTGAATTATTTATATTTTTAGCAATTATACTTTGAAACTTCTCTGCCAGTATAGTTTCTTTGTTGTAACTATAAATTTCTATTTCTTCTTCTGTAATATTTGTGGTGTAAGTTGTTTTAATAGCATTTGGAGTAATTACGTCACCACAAACAATATCAATTCCAAATATCTTTTTGATATTGCCAGTTGTTGCATTAAGTCGAACTCTATAACCACTTCTTCCACCCTTATCTTCGGTAATAGGAGAAATATCTAAAAAATCGTAATCAATGTCATCATCAACTTCGATATTAAGAATATTTATTATTTTATTTTTAACTTCTTCTTCATTAATATCTTCTAAACGATAACTAAAATCTAAATCAAGTGTTGTTCTATTTTTAATACCTACAATATTTTCTAATAAGAATCCACCTTTTAAAATAAAGTTCATATTTTCTTTACTTTTAGAAAGTCTAATCAAAAAATGGTCGAAAAAATACTTATCCCACATTTCTTGAACCTTTAAATTGTTCTCGTTTGCTTTAGATTTAATTTTACCTTTAAGTTTATCTATATTCATTATCTTATCTCCAGTAAATATCTAATTTTCTCATATACATCAAGTGTAATTGAATATTCATATAGTTTTTCATAATTTATACCTATTTCTTTAGCAGCATTAACTGCATAGTTTAATTCTTCATTATCTAGACTTTCATATTTAAAAATATCACAAAGAACTCTTTCTTTATCATAAGTAGGGACATAATTGCCAAACTCTGTTTTCAAGAATGTCTTCCCTGTATTATAATACTCATCATTAACTCTTTTTACTTTAATACAATTGATTCTATGAGTATTATAATTAGATGGAACATTAGCTTCTATTTCCTTTAATGATTTATTAGACATTCTATTAAGAACTAAAGCTGTATTTCCTGAATAAACTATTTTTGAATATCTTAGATAATTAATAAATAGTTCATCTTCAAAAACATTAGGTAGTGCATATATCCCTCTTGATACTCTTACAATAATTTTATCATTTACCATTCTGGTTAGATATATCGTTGGAACTCCTAATTCTTTTGTAATCTTATTAGTAATATATCCCTCATTATTATTCATATATTCAATTATTTTATCTTCATAATTCATGAATACACCTTCTTTTGTTGTCTTTGTGCCTTTATTATAGCATATATTAGGCACACAAGCAACAATATGTTTATAATATTTAAATAAGTTTTTATAAATAAATTCATAGTGACATCAAAGTGACATTGCTTAATTAAATTTATTTGATGAAATCATTTATCTTATTATAAGGTTCGTATCCTTTCGAGGCACAAGTTCAACTCGTATTGAGTATAGAGTTCAACTCCCTATTACTTAATAAAAACCCCTAACTATATGAAAGTAAAAAAGTCTATCTTGGAAGTGATTTTACAACCTTGATAGACTCTTGTCTTAAAAATAAATGGCTTTATTAAGCCATAAATTTCATTATATATAATACTAATACAAAATCAAATTGGAGGCCCCGACCGGATTTGAACCGGTGGTCAAGCTTTTGCAGAGCCATGCCTTACCACTTGGCTACGGGGCCTAATTACGCTATTTAATTATATCTAATTTTAGCGTATTTTGCAATCCTTATGGGTAATTTGCTATAAAAGATATAGGATTAATCCCATTACTCCTGATGTTAGGATTAAGATTATCGGTGAGAATTTCTCTTTGAAAATATAACTTAATATTGAAATACTAAAAAATATAACAAGAGCTTGCCATGAAAAATCAAAGTTTTGCAGATCTCCAATAATTGATTTAATTGAAACGTTTAGGGCGGCCGCCAAAATAAACCCAATAATCGCTGGTTTTAAGACATCTAATACTTTTTGAACAATCGGATGTTTAATAAATTTATCGCTGATTGCGGCGATAAATAAGATAATTAAAAATGATGGCATCACGACTCCTGCAGTTGAAAATAATGCCCCTAAAAAACCGTAATTTTCGAATCCCGCGAATGTTGCAATATTGACTGCAAATGGTCCCGGAGTTGATTCGGCAATTCCAATAAACTGGAAGACTTGTTGTTCGGTCAAATAGCCATTAGCGATCATCTCTTGGTTAATGAGTGGAATCATTGAATACCCACCACCAAAAGTAAATAAACTTATTTTAAAGAAAGTCCAAAATAACTTAAGTAATCCAAGTAGGGTTGTCATAAGTCCACCGCCTTTCCTAAATAATATAAGGCGATGCCAAAGGCCATTAAAATTAACATTAAATAAATTAAACTAAAGTTAGTTAAAAAGGCGACAATTAAGGCGATAAAGAAAATAGCGATATTAAAATAATTTTTTTCAATTGGTTTAGATAATCTATAAGCCGCCTTAAAGATTAAAACGCCAACTCCAGCTTGGATTCCTCTTAAAAAACCTTGAATATATTTATTTGATTCAAATTGATTTAAAAATAAAGATATTAAAACGATGATAATAAATGATGGTAACACCGCGCCGAGCGTGGCTAAAAAAGAGCCGAAGGTTTTGGCTCTTTTATATCCAATAAAAGTCGCTGCGTTAATCGCGAATGGTCCTGGTGTTGATTCAGCGATTGCTAATAAATTTAACATATCATCTTTAGTTATCCACTGCCTCTTTTCAGTAACTTCTTTTTCGATGATGCCAAGCATCACGTAGCCACCACCGAAGGTAAAAAGTCCTATCTTTAAAAAAGTCCAGAAGAGATCTAAATATATCTTTAGTTTTTCCTTCATTTAGTAATTAATATTTTTGTTTTCTAATCTTTCCGTCTGTTTTATGGATGACAATATCAGTTTCAGCATTTTTAGCTAATCCTTTAGCGTAATCAATGGCTTCTTTTTGAGTTCTAAAATATTTAATTGTTTTGCTAGATCCTGATTTTCTAACACGCCATTGGTTGAAGAACTCTGATTTTTCATCTTTATTTTGAGAAACGTGATATTTTGGTGCTTTCGAACTTTCTTTTGGTTCCTCTTTTGGTGCTTCAACTTTTTTTGGAGCTGGTTTAGGTTCAACTTTTTTTGGTTAAAACTTCTTTGGTGCTGGTTTTGGTTCAACCTTCTTTGGTTCTGGTTTCGCTTCTACCTTTTCTGGAGCTGGTTTCGGCTCAACTTTTTTTACTTCTGGTTGTGGTTCAACCTTAGCCTCAGCTGCTTTTTTAGCTTCTGCTTCTTTAGCTAATTTAGCTTGTTTTCTTTTTTTGAAAAAACACATGATATCTTCCTCCTTAATTATTTATCTATCTAATTTTATTATACCCTTTATTATCCCTTTTAACAAGTCTTAATCTTGTCTTCTACTCTTAATAACTGAACCAACCACAGAAATGAAGATAATTACGACTAATGCGACAACACCATAGAAAATTACTTGATTTAATTCTAAATCAAATGGTAACATTGATGATTGTTTCATTGGGATTTCAACAATCCGTTCTTGGGTTGAATAAAGTGATCCCACTTTTAATTTAATCGTATAATTACCATTTCCATCAACCTCAGTAACAGTTTTTTCTAATATTTTTTGGTGTTCGCTAGTTAAAATAATATCTTCTTTATTATATGATTCTTTTGGAACACGGTAATAGCCATCTGATCTTTTACTAGCCCCCTTAATATTAAATTTAATATCTTCAATTAACGGATGAAGTTCCGTATCAATTGTTAATACTGTTTCGCTAGTAAGTAAATCATCATTATTAGTCCAGCCAATAAATATTTTCTTAGGATCACTATTAATAAAATCAAAATTATACGCTAATATTTCTTCAGCAGTATTTTCAAACAAGTTAACTTCTACTTCTTTACCCTTTTGATTGATAAAAGTTAAGGTAATTTTTTCAAGTCTTAAGAAAATATCAACATTACTAGTTACATTTAAATATCCATCAGAACTAGGAACGTATTTATAACCATTAACTGTTGATTGTGGTAACTGAGCATCGCCACCATCATAAACTCGTACCTCTTTAATTAATTCGTTAGTTAGTTGATCATGGAATCTAACAACATTCATCTTTGGTACAATTTCAAAATAAACGACTAAATCACCATTAAGTGTCGTTGGTGCTTTCGGAGTAACGACAAAATAATAAACCCCTATTTCTTTTGGAATATTATTTAATTTTGTACCATCTTTTCGGTGATACTCAATTTTAACTTCTTGAAGTGGAGCGCCAACAACATCAATATCTCCTTCATAACCTTTAATTGGTGATCCCGTTCTTTCATAGTAATACTCACTTGTAACATTAAACTCTGCCATGGCTGAATCTAAATATTTACTAGTCGCAAATGGTTGCGGTAAGATTTCTTTAATATCTTTTTCATGTGAACTTGGAATAGTTGTTAGAAAATACTCATAATTAATCGTTGATGAATTAATCGGTTTATCCCAAGTTACATCTAAAAAATAATATCTATCGTATACCCAAACATAATTCCAGGCGTGATCTTCAGTACCATTAATATTAGTCGCTCTACCAGTGCCATAAACTGTTTTAATGTTAACGTAGTTAGCTAACATTAAAAATGCTTCCGCGTAAGCTTCACAGACTGGATCATAGTCTGAAACTAAAGCTCCAACTGGAGTATGTGATTCATCACCAGATTTATTATATTCATTATTTTCAAGTAACCAATCATGAATTACTTTAATTTTTGAATAAGTATTTTTTTGCG
>Ga0208195_1004472_pt1 | contig 10995 bp, 10 predicted proteins | sample AD_UKC077_MetaG_FD_184441 | JGI IMG/M metagenome (GOLD analysis project Ga0208195, IMG submission 184441) | Active sludge microbial communities of municipal wastewater-treating anaerobic digesters from USA - AD_UKC077_MetaG (SPAdes) (version 2) | ecosystem: Engineered > Bioreactor > Anaerobic >...
ATTAAGCTTTCAGTGTATTTTTTAATATCAAAGTGTTGCAAAAATAACTCTAATAATTTAATTGCAAAGTGTATAAACAATTATTTACCAACACTTTCTGGATTCTATAAGCTTCAAAACCTTATTAATAGGCAGCAAAAAACCATCTAAAAGATATTTTAGATGGTTTAAAAAACGAACAATTTTTTTATGCGATGGCTTTAAACATTCCTTCAGTGTGTAAAATATGTTCAGCCATCAAAATTTCTTCTTCTGTTCCATTAACCACGATTAAAAATCGTTTGGTTAATATTCTTTGTAGTCTAATATTTTATCTTTTTGAAAGATCAAGGCTGTAATAATCGTTGAAATTGCCCCTAATATTAAACCAATGCTTAGACCAAAAAAGATACTTACAAAGAAACCGTCGCTAAAATTAAAATTCAATCCCGGAAGTTGAATCCAGTCCAGTCCAAGTATTAATCCAAAAAATCCTCCTAGCAAAATAGATACTGCAAAGGGAATTAATTTCATGTTCTCTATTGTCTTCATATGCATATGGTCGTCGACAATATCCGCTTTACCAACCAAAGAAACATGTTCCATCGGAAATTTCTTCTCACTTAATCTTTGCACTGCTTTCAGTGCTTCTTCGTGAGTTTTGTAAATAGCAACATGTGATTTCATTTTATTATTGATGATGGATTGTTTTTACCTATTAAAGGTACAAAAAAAATGGGTTGATGTTATCGGTCTTTGTGTTAAATAAATTAACGCTAACTCCTTGAGCATAAACAAAAAAAGTCCTCGCCAAATTGACGAGGACTTCAAAATATGAGGTTACATTTTATTTTACCTCTGAGCCTGGTTTTACTGGTCCTGTTGGGCCTATTACCACTAAGCTACCATCAGCATTTTCTGCAGAAAGAATCATTCCTTCAGAGTCAATTCCTTTCAGTTTGCGAGGAGGGAAGTTGGCAATAAAGCAAACTTGCTTGCCAACTAGATCTTCCGGGTTATAGTATTTTGCAATACCTGAAAGTATTGTGCGACCACCTAATCCATCATCAATTTTAAATTGAAGTAATTTGTCAGCTTTAGGGACTTTGGTGCATTCAAGCACTGTTCCCACACGGATATCTAATTTTAAGAAATCATCAAACGAAACATTTTCACGGATTGGACTTGCAACAGCATTTTCCAGTTCGTTTGCTTTTTTAGTGTCCAATAGTTTTTGAACCTGTGCTTCAATTACATCGTCTTCTAGTTTTTCGAAAAGAAGTTCAGGTTTATTTGTTTGGTGTCCTGCAGGAAGTAGGTCAATGCTACCAAGCTCTGACCAGCTAAATTCAGGTCTGTTAATGAATCCACGCAATTTTTCTGATGAAAATGGTAAAAATGGTTCGAATGCAATAGCAAGGTTGGCAGTAATCTGTAAACTGATATTCATGATAGTCGCCACTCTTTCCATGTTCGTTTTAGCCAATTTCCAAGGCTCTGTGTCCGCCAAATACTTATTCCCTATACGAGCAAGGTTCATTGCTTCTTTTTGCGCATCACGGAAGCGAAATACATTCAATAGTTTTTCCACTTCTAGTTTTACATCTGCAAATTCTTTAAGAGTTTCTTGATCGTAGTCAGTTAACTCGCCACGAGCAGGAACTTTTCCGTCAAAATATTTGTGCGTAAGAACCAATGCCCGGTTTACAAAGTTTCCGTAAACAGCCACAAGTTCGTTGTTATTGCGAGCTTGGAAATCTTTCCAAGTAAAGTCATTGTCTTTTGTTTCAGGAGCGTTTGCAGTAAGCACATAACGCAAGATATCTTGTTTGCCGGGGAAATCTTCCAAATATTCGTGTAACCAAACAGCCCAGTTACGAGAAGTTGAGATTTTATCACCTTCAAGGTTCAAGAATTCGTTAGCAGGAACATTTTCCGGTAAAATGTAGCTTCCTTCAGCTTTCAGCATAGCAGGGAACACAATGCAGTGGAATACGATATTATCTTTTCCAATAAAGTGTAAAAGACGAGTATCTTCATCTTTCCACCATTTTTCCCATGTGTCAGGAAGTAATTCTTTTGTGTTTGAGATGTATCCGATAGGGGCATCAAACCAAACATAAAGCACTTTTCCTTCAGCACCTTCAACCGGAACCGGAATTCCCCAATCCAAGTCACGACTTACCGCACGAGGTTGCAAGCCCATGTCTAACCAACTTTTACATTGTCCGTAAACATTTGGTTTCCATTCTTTATGGTCTTCCAATATCCATTTGCGTAACCATCCTTCATGTTTGTCAAGAGGTAAATACCAGTGCTTTGTCTCTTTAAGTACAGGAGTGCTTCCGCTGATTGCTGATTTTGGATTAATCAAATCAAGTGGGCTTAAAGAAGTTCCACAAGCTTCACATTGGTCGCCGTAGGCTCTTTCGTTTTTACAGTGAGGGCAAGTTCCTGTAATATAGCGGTCAGCTAAGAATTGTTTAGCTTCCTCATCGTAATATTGTTCTGAAGTTTGCTCTATAAATTCACCTTTGTCGTAAAGTGTTTTAAAGAAATTTGCAGCAACTTCATGATGCGTTTTAGAGCTGGTACGAGAATATACATCAAATGAAATCCCGAATTCCTCGAATGATTTCTTGATGATTCCGTGGTAACGATCCACAATGTCTTGAGGTGTTACACCTTCTTTTTTTGCTTTAATTGTGATAGGCACACCGTGTTCATCTGATCCTCCAACAAATAATACTTCTTCGCCTTTCAATCGAAGGTAGCGAACATAAATATCAGCAGGGATGTAAACTCCGGCCAAATGCCCGATATGAACAGGTCCATTTGCATATGGTAAGGCAGATGTGACTGTGGTGCGTTTGAAATCTTTCATAATGAATTAAAACAAAAAATTAGGCTGCAAAGATAGGGAAAATGTGTCAATTTGTGTAAGTGATAATAAGCCAATTAAGATAAATGCTACTTTTGTAATCAAAGCAGAAATGATATGAGCAAGATTTTTGGGATCGTAAATATAACGACTGACAGTTTTTCGGATGGAGGACTTTATTTAGATACAGATAAGGCAATTGAGCATGCTTTGCAATTGGTTGAAGATGGTGCAGATGTAATTGACTTGGGAGCAGCTTCAAGTAATCCTGATACAACCGAAGTCTGCGTTGATGAAGAAATCAAAAGACTAAGACCCGTTATTAAGGTTTTAAAAGAAAAAGGCGTTTCTATTTCTGTTGACACATTTAAACCTGAAGTTCAACGATTTTGTATGGAGCAAGGTGTGGATTATATTAATGATATTCAAGGTTTTCCATATCCTGAGGTCTATCCATATTTAGCTAAATCTGATTGTAAGCTTGTATTGATGCATTCTGTTCAGCGAATTGGTGCAGCAACAAAAGTTGAGACAAATCCGGAAGAAGTTTTTACTTCTATAATGGAGTTCTTCAAGGAAAGAATTGCTGCATTAGTGGAATCCGGAGTAAAGAGTGAAAGAATTATTCTCGATCCCGGGATGGGTTTCTTTTTAGGTTCAAATCCTGAAACTTCAATTCTTGTTCTTAATAGATTCCCTGAAATTCAAGAAGCGTTCAATTTGCCAGTAATGATAGCAGTTTCTCGAAAATCATTCTTAGGTAAAATTACGGGTACTGATGTAAAATCCCGATTAGCTCCAACATTGGCGGCTGAAATGTACGCATACAAAAAAGGTGCGGATTATCTCCGCACCCATGATGTAAAGTCCTTATCAGATACCTTGAAAATATTTAAGGCTTTAGATTAAATGTCTTACTTTCTTGTTTTCTAAAAGAAAAGGCTACACTAAATCTAAAGTTGTGTTGGCGTAATTGACTCAAGTCAGGATCTTTTGAGCTATTACTCAAAGGCAGATCATACCCAAGCATAAACTGAAAATGCCCTATTTCAACCCCTGTTCCAATTCCTAGACTGTAATCAAGAGAGTTTAAGGTTCCTCCACTACTAAATGGAGTTGTTTCTTTTTCTTGAGGTTTTGTTGCTAGATAATAGTGTTTATTGGTGAATCCAAATAACCCAAAGTTTAATCTAGGTCCTCCGTAAAGCATCCATTTTGTATTTTTAGCAATAGTTTTTTTGTACATTAAATCCATAGGGACATTCAGGTAATAAACAAAAGTTTCGGCAGAAGTCCCAGGTTTTAGCCAGCTAATGTCATATCTGTTTGCGCGCGTTGATAAGAACTTCCTTTTTGTGTCGTGGAGTATATTTAGCCGTCTCTTGTATGTCAAGAATATTTGGGCCACAAGATATAGGAGATGGATCATCTGAGCGGATCGGCACTGTATTACGCGCATCATCTTTTTATGATTTAATCCCGTAAAGATGCCTGACAAGAGCCTTTGGACCGGAATTCAGGCACATCTACTCGTCACATCCTGTTTTTGTGTTGTCAGGGTGTCAGGACGTCAGGATTGAATGTAATCATCCCAAGAATATTCGTGGTCGGCGTAGGTGTCGGCTTGCGGATGTGGAGGATGCGCGAGATCATCAGCAGGGGCGTATTCGATGTACGGCGGATCATGGATTTTTGGCGGCGGTCTTGATCGGACAAGCCAGAGCCCCAGATGGGTGAGGATTTCCCGTATAACCTGCGGGTCTTCGATGAAACTGATGATCCGCATGGTTCCCTTACATTTTGGGCAGACCAGAGGTTCGACCTCGTATATTTTCTGAATCAGCCGCGCCCAATTTTTCCTGAATGCCTTTTCGTTACCTTGCGGTTCGATGATGCAGGGCACAAGATCATCACTCTCTTCTTTCTTTCGTTTACCCCGTGCGACATTGCTGTAATAGCCATAGTAGCGCACCATCTGTTCGCCCCGGTTCGGGATATGGGAACACATCGCCGCCAGCCATTCCAGGGCCGGGAAGCTTTTGCTTGTCTTTTTGTCTTTGGCCGTATAGACGACCGTTCCTTCCTGTCGCAGATACTTCATGCGTTCCTGCGAGAAGGAGGCACGGATGATGTAACGCGCCAGATTCTCCATCGCCGCGTCGTCTTTCGGCGAAATCCGGTTGCCACAGAAGACATTGAAGCCGGAATGCCTCCATGTGTTGAGCATCCGCACCATCTCTTCCGTGATCTTGCCCTTTTTCAGAAGCATCCTGAAGACCTTGTGCCGGAAAATGGCTTCCAGCTTTTTGATCTCCAGCGGCGGCGCGACGCGGAACATGCCTTTGTTCCCATAAAAGCAGCCGTCCGTCATCAGAATGTGGCAGTGGGGATTGAATCCAAGAAAATCACCAAACGTCTGGATGGCGATCACCGCGCCGGGGATGGGCTCTTTTTCCGGCACGGCCTGCTGCATAAACACTTTCAGGGATTCCCAGGCCGAGCGGCTGAGGGCGGCAAGCAGTTTTCGATCATACAGAAAATACCGGCGAAGCATCTTGGGAATACTGAACACGAAATGCCGGTGGGGAATCTTTTTGAGGACATCCATACAGAGCCACTCGCCGAATTCCACCACGCGCTTCTGGTGGCAGGAAGGGCAGAAATGGCGGCGCTTGCAGGAGAACGCCAAAAGATATTCGTGGCCGCAGTCATTACATCTGACGCGGGCAAAACCATGTTGCAGATCGCCGCAGTCGAGGTAACGGTAGATCACTTTTTCGATATAAGGCCGCCAGAAACCGTAATCCCGGGAAAACCGGTCATCATAAATCTGCACGAAGGATTCAACGTAATCCTCCACGCAGGAATAATAGTCCGAGTCCTGCGGCCGCCGGGGGCGGTATTGATTCGCCGTTAATGTCATGTCTTGCCCGATTCAAATTTGGGATGAGGCTGTTCTGATGGAGCAAGACCATAGTAGAACGTGTGTTCTATTGTCAAGTGTATTGATCGTTCGTGAAAGCTTTAACCTGAAACCCTAGAATTCTTTCCCCCGGATGAACTTGACGGCGTTTTGAAAGATCGCCAGGCCCTGGCCTTCTTCGGGAAGCGCTTCGCGGGTCCAGCGCGGGTGGTTGGTCCGATGCAGAAACGCCTCGGGATGCGGCATCAGACCGAAAAGCCGGCCCGACTCGTTGCACAGGCCTGCGATGGCCAGCGCCGAGCCGTTGGGATTTTGCGGATACTCCATCGTGAGCTTTCCTTCGGGCGTGGCGTAGCGCAAGACGACCAGATTTTTCTTTTCAATTTCTTCCAGAAGCGCGAGGCTTTCCGGAATGAACTTGCCTTCGCCGTGGCGCACGGGATAATAGACCACATCGAGGCCGCGCGAAAACACGCAGGGGCTCTGGTCGTTGGCCTTCAGATACACCCAACGGTCTTCAAAGCGGCCCGAGTCATTGAACGTAAGCGTCGTGGATTGCTGAGTGTAGTTGCCCCCCAGCGCCGGCAGCAGTCCCAGCTTCACCATCAGCTGAAATCCGTTGCAGACGCCCAGAATGAGGCCGCCTGCATGGATGAATTTGAGCAGTTCTTCGATAAGCATCTCGCTGGCGTCGGCAATCGGCGCGTGCAAAAAACGGTTGGCGCCGGCCTTGGCCGACCCCAAATCGTCTCCGTCTAAAAACCCGCCGGGGAGATTCAGAAAATTGTAGTCGGCCAGACGTTTTTCACCGTAGAGAATTTGACTGATATGCACAATGTCGTAACGGTCCGCGCCTGCAAGCTTGCAGGCGTGCGCCATTTCCATTTCGCAGTTGGTGCCGTTGCCGGTCAGGATGATCGCTTTGACCTTGTTTGCCATGGTATGTTCCTGTCTAGAAGTTAAGCGGTTTTTGCCACGCGCTTTTGAGCGTGCTTATTTTCTCTCGAATGACGGGTCTTCCGGAAAGTCCGCTGATGTTGAGCAGGCCGTCGCCGGTGACAAAACCGATTTCGCGTGCGACGTTGCCCTTCATCAGTTTTTCGAATCCGGCCTGATCCTTGGGGGCAATCGTCACGACAAAGCGGCTGGCCGTCTCGGAAAATAAAACGAAGTCGTCGCGCTTTTTGCCGCGGTAGGGAACATCCCTTAAATCGACGTTGAGGCCCAGGCCTCCGGCAAACGCGGTTTCGGCAAGCGCGACGGCCAGGCCCCCGTCCGAACAGTCGTGACACGAGGCCACAAGGCCCGCCTTGATCGCCTTATGCAGTGCGCGGTAAAGCTTCAACGCTTTTTGGGCGTCAACTTTGGGAATTTTATTGCCGATTGCGCCTTGTTTGGCAAACCACTCCGAACCGCCCAATTCGTCTCGCGTTTCGCCCAGAATATAGACCAGGTCCTGCGGGCGTTTGGCGTCCATGGTCACGGCTTTGCGCACATCGGGAATCTTGCCGATCACGGAGTACAAAAGTGTCGGCGGCACGGAAATTTTCGTTCGGCCGATGGAGTAGTCGTTTTTCATGCTGTCCTTGCCGGAGATGCAAGGCACCCCGTAAACGGTGGTGATGTCGAAAATGGCCATATTGGCGCGCACAAGCTGCGCGAGCTTATAGTGTCCGTCGGGCGTTTTTTCCGACTGCACCGGATCGCACCAGCAGAAATTGTCGAGTCCCGCCAGATGATCGGGATCCACACCCACGGCCACGGCGTTTCGCACCGCTTCGTCAATCGCGCAGGCCGTCATCCAGTAGGCGTCGATATCGCTGTAACGAGGGCAGATGCCGTGGGCGACCACCACGCCTTCCATCGAATCCAAAAGCGGCCGGACGACCGCCGCATCCGACGGCCCGTCATTGCAGACGCCGACCAGGGGCTTGACCACCGAGCCTCCCTGGACTTCATGATCGTATTGGCGCACCACCGATTCTTTTGAGCAGATATTGAGGCGCGAAAGCATTTGTTTAAGCGCCCTGCCCAAATCGGCGGGCGAGGCCCATGTCGGTTCCGGATGTTTCGGCGCCTTCCAAACGGCTCGCAGTTTCATCTGCGGAACACCGTCGTGGAGAAAATCCATATCGAGATAGGCGACGGTTTTTTCGCCGTAGCGGATGTGGAATTTTCCGGAGTTCGTGAACCTGCCCAGCACGGTCGCCTCCACGTCCATCCTGCGGGCAAGCGCCAGAAATTTTCCGACTTTCTTCGGATCGACGGCGAGCGACATGCGCTCCTGGGCCTCGGAGACCAGAATTTCCCAGGGCTGAAGCCCCGCGTATTTCAGAGGCGCAAGCGACAGATCCATCTCGCAGCCGCCCGAGTAGGTGGCCATCTCGCCCACCGACGAGGAAAGCCCTCCCGCGCCGTTGTCCGTGAGCGCACGGTACAGCCCCAGGTTCCGGGCCTGAAGCAGAAAGTCCGTCATTTTCTTTTGCGTGATCGGGTCGCCGATTTGCACGGCCGTGACCGGCGATCCTTCGTGCAACTCTTCCGAAGAAAACGTCGCGCCGTGAATGCCGTCCTTGCCGATGCGGCCGCCCGTCATGATGATGACGTCGCCGGGTTTGATTTCTTTGCCGTGCGTCGGTTTGCCGTTTAATTTGGCGGGCATGATCCCGGCGGTGCCGCAGTAAACCAATAATATTTAACTGATTGTGGATTTTAGCTTTTTCTACAGGAGAAATAATAAGCTCCAAGCCTTCCGGGTTGCTTTTATCACACTGAGCCTGTGCTGAGAATACACTCAGGAGAGTTAATAGTATTAGCAGCAGTTTTTTCATGGGAATGTTTATTTTGTTCTGCGAATGAATGCATCACTAACTGTGATTTTTAATATCCAGCTAGGGTCATTTTCATTCATATTTACTTCAAAATCGCTTAGTTTACCACCACAACGAACTGTAGAAGCAAAGTAGTAATTTAGGTCAAGTTTTTCATTGAAACGAATATCTTCTGCCATGATGATCTTAAAGTCACTTGTCGCAATAGCAGTGTATCCGGTTGTTTTTTCTCCCGCATTCGATAAGAATGTTTTGTTCAGAGTGTTTTTTGGGTTTACAGAAGCAATATGACCTGACATGAAGATAGTTTGGTTTTTGTATTTTGTTACCAATTCTTTTAATTCAGCTCTTGTCATTTTTCCTTGTGAGGTTAAAGCTGCTGCTGAATAAATATTGATGTAAGCTACCATCTGGTGGTATTCAGAGTTATCTCCTTCGGCTTTTGCCAATAGTTTTTCAGATACTTTGTTAGCTTTCTTAAAGTTCTCAGCTTGTAGATAAGGAATTAGTTTTTTGTAGTCATTTTCTGTTATTTGTGCATTAACTGCATGAAAACTAATAGCTAGAACGAATAGTAAAAGTAATTTTTTCATGTTTGTTTAATTTTTTAGTTGAGCAAATATAATATTATTTTTCAAGTTGATTATTTAACATTCTCATTATAGATCGATTGGATTATTAACCCAGCAATGGTTAGTCCAAAAATAGCCGTGATATGACTTACAGTGCCATTCATACTTGCTTTTTTATTATTTGCCTGATGACTCTCATCTTGTTCATGAAAACTTTCACCTTTGTTTTCAAGTAGCTCGTCGCTGTACACGCACATGAATTTTTTTCCGGGCAGATCACCTCTTTTTATGCGTTTTCGTATGGCAGAACCTAACGGACATCCTCTGACTTTCCAAAACTCTGCAACTTTAATACGCGTTGGGTCAATTTTTAAAGCCGCTCCCATTGAAGAAAAAAATACTGCATTTGTTCGGGTTGCTTTTCGTATTAAATGAATTTTGCTGCTAAGGCTGTCTATTGCATCTATGATGTAGTCATATTTTTCCAACTCAAATTCGTCGTTTGAATCGGCATTATAGACTTTTTGTATTCCGCAGATGTTAGTATCTGGGTTGATGTCTAGCAATCGTTCTTTTAAGGCTTCAATCTTTGACATCCCAACAGTCTTTGTTGTTGCATGCAGTTGGCGATTTACATTCGTAACACAAACCACATCACTATCAACCATAGTCAGGTTTTTTATTCCTGAACGAATTAAGCTTTCGGCACACCAACTACCTACGCCTCCAATGCCAAATATTATTACTTTTTTTTGAGCTAATTTTTCCATCATTTCTTTGCCCAGCAGTAACTCCGAGCGATGGAAGATCCTTTCTGTAATCTTTTCCATTTTATGAAATTCTAATTAGACAAATTTAAGAACAGTTTCATCCTTTTCAAAAACATAAATGATAAAACAAAATGAGGGCTTCACTTATATGTGAAACCCTCAGTATTGTAATTGTTAGGTTTTAGTCGTTGAAGTGATAAAGGAAGACTACTTCACCTTCGTATGCAGGTTTTTTGTTTCCTTCAATTTCCAATTTAACACCTATGTTTGTTCTTGTTACACCGCGAAGATTAACTGCGCTAACCACTTTTGCAACTAGTTTTACTTTACTGTTTACAAGCACCGGTTGATTAAATTTAAATTTCTCTATACCGTAATTTACTTGTAATTTTAGGTTTTGGACATCAACGATCTGATCCCAAAGATAAGGGAGCATTGAAAGTGTTAGGTATCCGTGAGCAATTGTGTCTCCAAATGGAGATTCATTCCTTGCTTTTTCTTTATCAACATGTATCCATTGGTGGTCAATTGTTGCATCAGCAAAAAGATTGATTTGCTCTTGTGTAAATTGGTGCCAATCAGAAACGCCAAGTTCTTTTCCTATCATTGCTTCAAGATCAGCAAAACTTTTAATAATTGTTTTACTCATTATTTCAAGGTTTTAATTGTTTTTAGAGCTGCAAAGATAGTTTTTTCAATTTATTGGAAAACAAAAAATCCCTGCGCTATTAGGCAAGGATCTTTTAGAACTTGTTCGATTTTATATTTCAGGCAGCTACTAAATGTGCCCCCTCTGTGTGTAGTATATGCTCCGCGGCTTCAATTTCATCAATAGAACCATTAACAACTACCAAAAACTTTTTCTCGATCATGTGCTCCTTATAACTAATTCTGTTTTCATTTTTTAAAATAATTGATAGAGCAATCGTTATAATTCCACCAATCATTAATCCAAAGTTAAATCCTAAAAAGCTGTTTATGATTTGACTTGTTTCTTTCATGAAATCAAATCCGGGAATGTTTACTACACCTTCTCCTG
>Ga0208195_1004482_pt1 | contig 10974 bp, 18 predicted proteins | sample AD_UKC077_MetaG_FD_184441 | JGI IMG/M metagenome (GOLD analysis project Ga0208195, IMG submission 184441) | Active sludge microbial communities of municipal wastewater-treating anaerobic digesters from USA - AD_UKC077_MetaG (SPAdes) (version 2) | ecosystem: Engineered > Bioreactor > Anaerobic >...
CGGCAGACGCCGGGAGTGAGATTGCCACCGCCGTGTGGGCCTCGGCTACTCGCACCGTTACCTCCGCGGCGAACATTACCAGCACAGGCGGCACGGTCACTCTCGATGGCAGCGGGTATGTCACATATGCCAACGCAGCCCCGCCCACGGCCGCCGCGATCGCAGATGCCGTGTGGGACGAATCTACGACGGGACACACCACCGCCGGGACATTTGGCGCACAGTGCGCTACGGACATTGATGCCATCCTTGATGATACAGGAACCTCCGGTGTCGTGGTGGGCTCCATTGCCAATAATGCCATCACGGCCGCCGCGATTGCGACTGGGGCCATTGATGCCGACGCCCTTGCGGCTGATGCCGGCACGGAGATCGGAACTGCTGTCTGGGCCACTACGACCCGTACCCTCACGGCGGCGACCAACATCACCAGCACCGGCGGGACCGTGACCCTTGACGGGTCAGGCTATGTGACCTACGCCAACGCCGCACCGCCGACCGCAGCGGCCATTGCTGATGCGGTCTGGGACGAGGCGCGGGCGGACCATACCTCGTCCGGCACGTTTGGGCAGGGAGTCTCCTCAGTGCAGGGCAACGTTACCGGATCGGTGGCCTCCGTTGCCGGCAATGTCGGCGGGAACGTCACCGGGTCTGTCGGCTCTATCAGCGGCGTGACCTTCCCGTCGAATTTCGCCGACCTTGCGATCACGTCATCCACCGGCAGGGTGACAGTCGGGACCAATACCGACAAGACCGGATACTCGATCAGCGGGACGAAGACAACGCTCGATGCGCTCAACGACATCACCGCAGCCTCTGTCTGGTCTGCCGCCACCAGGACGCTGACGTCGGCGGAGAACATCACCTCGACGGGCGGCACGACGGTGCCCCAGACCGGTGATGCCTACGCACGAATCGGGTCCAACGGGTCAGGCCTGACTGGTATCCCGTGGAACTCTTCCTGGGACGCCGAGGTCCAGAGCGAGGTCTTTGACGCCCTCGATGCGGCGTACACCGATGCCACGAGCCTGACCTCCAACGGTCTGCTCGACAGGATCAGGATTCTGTGCTGGATCCTGCGAAACAAGATCGAGGTCACGGACGCCAACGGAAATACGGTCATCTACAAGGACGACTCGACAACCACGGCGTTCTCCGTCAACTCCATGCTGACGGACGATTCCACGACCACAACCCGCCTGAGAGCGGCGTAAGAAGGGGGAAGCGATGGATTTTCAGAGCCTCATCAAGCCGTATAGTGAAAACGGCAGAACCATTGAAGGGCAGATGAAGTGGCTGCAAAAGAAGGGTATCCGGCAGGACTCGATAGACCTTGCCATGCTGGATGTCTACAGTGAACTCGAAAAGGGAAAGTCTTTCGAAAACGGCACGGCCCTTGATCACTACCTGCTGTCCAAGGCCATAGAGCGGGAGCAGGGCGAATTGATTACACAGTACGAAAGGCTTTGCGCCAAGGCCGCGAAGATGGAGCACCTGAAGAAATACGAAACAGGAAAATGCAAGAAGCTGTGGATGGTGATGAAGGGTGAACTGTAAGGCATTCGTCAGTTGGGGAATGTATGGAGGGACCTCTGCCGGGGAGCGGGCGCACCTCTTCGCTTCGTGGGGGCTTATGCCGTCCCTCCCGTCGATTGGCGGCGTACTCGGGGCGGCGATGTACTATTACCGGAGAATGATGGAATGAACTACAAACCTTACCTGAGTTGGGGTGTGTTTGGCGGGGCAAATGCTACGCAGAGGGCGAACGGCATTGCATCGTGGGGTCTGAGGTTGTCCCTTGCGGCCGCAGTCGCCAGCGCAAAGCGCAGGCTAGGCCTTCTGATGGGGGTGTATTGATGAGACAGGAAGTGATCGACTTCTATGCGGGACACAAGATCCCAATCGACAAACTCGTGCAGGCGGGAGCAAGGCAAGGCCTGTACCCGTCGTCCGTCAAGGCGGCGGCAGAAAAAGTGTACGAATCAGTGCAGGCGGGCGAAAAGATAGAGCCTATCCGGCTGGCATGGGAGACCTTCGGCCGGGCGGAAAGAAGACACGAGCGCGTCGAGACGCTAGACAACATTCAGAAATCGCTTGACAATCTGGACGCGAAATTCACCGACTTCATGACTCCTTGGTACAAAAAACTTTGGAGGCGCATGTATGCTGGACGTAAGTAGCCCCCCCGTCAAAAAGACAAGCAGCGGAATTGTTTATGCTGGTCCGTGTGTGTTCCACGGGTTCCTGATCGGCACGGACGGCGTCAACGATGTCACGGTGACGTTTTATGATAATGCGAGCGCTGCCAGCGGAGAGGAAATAGTTCCAACGAATACCTATGATGCAACGGCAAAGGCATTGAACGGCGCAACCAGCATGAAGGTCAGATGCAAGAACGGAATCTACCTGGAATTGGCCTGCGCTGGTACGGCAGAGGTTGTGCCGCAGTTTGCGCCGCTGTGACGGATATGCGCTTTAGTGGTTCAGGCGGTGGCAAGCGATGACCCTCAAGGAAATGGAACACCTAGACTTCAACCCCGTCGCCATCGCGCTTGTTGTGTGGTGGGACGGGCTGATGTGGTGGATACGCGAAATGCAGATAGCGCACAATATGATTCAAGGGGATAGCGGAAATGGCAAACGGTGACGACAAAGAAAAGTATCCTACCTGGAAATGGATTGTCGGAATTCTGGTCCTCGTCGTCATGATGATGAGCGGCGGCTACATCAACAAGCTGGATTCCGAAGTCAGTTCCTTGAAACGGGAGAAGCTGGACCGTGCTCAGTACGATTGTGACATGGCGAAGCTCGAAACGAAGATCGACAAGATGGACGGCAAGCTGGACCGCTTGCTGCTGAGGAATAGCCAATGAGACAGAACGCCGACAAGGTGATCCGCTTCGTTCTCAACAAATTGGAGGGCGGGGGGAAGATCGTCAACCACAAGAGCGATCCCGGTAGGCTGACAAAGTGGGGCTTCTCGCAGAAGTGGAACTCGGACATCGACGTGCGGACCCTCGACGAAGAGGGGGCCGTCAAAAGGGCGATCGAGCGCTACTGGATCCCCGCCGGCGCCGATGAAGTGGCCTGGCCGTGGGATGCCGTAGCCTTCGATTGCGCCTTCAACTTCGGGCTGGATGACCTCGGGGCAATCAACAAAACGGGTCCGGAGTGCTGGCAGGACGCCCTTTTGATGCGGATGGTCAGGCACATGACGAAATCGGGGGCCAACACGTTCCCCCTGCTTCTGCGGTGCCTGCGGCTCTATAACTGGATCAAGACGCAAAAACCATGAAGACGAAAGCCATCATAGACACGGAAAAGAAGCAGGTCGAGATTCACGGGCAGATGAACGACGGGGAGATGTACTTCCTGCGTTACCATTTTGAGGTAAACGAATTGGAAGTAAAAGACAGCAGGCAGGCAGATAAGGAGACAGACAGATGATTATTAAGTTTTTCCACAACGGACAGACGATGTTGATTGACGGCGTTGAATTCTGCAAATACCGGACCCTTGATCCGGGCGAGCCGGTTATTTCTCGGATGGATTGCAAAGACTTCACGGACGACCAGAACAAACCGATTGCTTGCCCTCCGGTGAATCAGGCTGAGGGTCCCAATCTTCGCCTTGAGTTTTGGTACGAGCGGAACGGGAATCCTGGGCAGCTTCTTTGTCACCGCCCCGTGTTCCTGATGAGTGACGAAGGCAAAACCATCGAACGAATCTAAGACAGCCGCCTGCTGTCTACTTTAAGCACAGGAGGAGAAGAAATGAAACGTAAGCTTTTTGCAATTCTCATTGCAGCCCTGTTCCTTGCGGGCTGCGCGGGCATCCAGGTAAGCGACGATGCATCTCAGGCCGTGCTCTACAAACTCGCCGGTCACAGGCTCGGCTACGAGCTGGGCAAGGCAGACCCCGCCACGGCTCAGATTGTCGCCAAGGCCGCCGACGGCATTATCCAGACCATCGAGACGGGGACCACGGCAGAGGCCCTCAGTGTACTCCTGCAGGAAGGGCTGGCGAAGCTCGCGGCGGGCTATCAGAACGACCCGGCCCTCGCGGCAGAGGTGGCCATCGTCGCGGAGTTGGTGATTTTCAAGGGTAGCGAGGTCAACGTGGACGCCTATAAGATTTACCTCGCTCAGATGAAGGCCGGGATGGAGGGCTACAAGATGGGCTATGCCCTCGCGCTGCTGGTGGCGGCGAAATGAACGACCTGACCGTCTACCACTCCGTCAAGGCGCAGCTGCAGACAGGGGACCTGCTGATGTGGTCGAGTGACCGGCTCATCGGCAAGGCGATCCGCTGGCGCACCCTGTCCGAATACTCCCATGCGTCCCTGGTGATTCGCCTTGCGGAGTACGAGGGAACGGAAGGGCGCCGGTTCACCACGGAGGCCCTTGCGGACGGGGTTGTGCTGAACATCCTCTCGTCCCGTCTCGCCAACTACGACGGCCGCGTGTGGTGGTTCCCGCTGGACGAAGAGAAATGCAAGGTTAAGCGCTCCCATGTCGGGGAGTGCGCCCTGTCCTTTATCGGGACCCCCTACGACTATCAGAGCATCCTGCGGCTGTGCCTTCGCAGGGTATCGACGCAGATGGACAAGCTCTTTTGCTCGGAATACTGTGCGGTCTGCTACGGTCTGGGAGGCGAGGCCCCGACCCCGGCGGACATGCCGAAACTCGGAATCTTCAAGGAAGCAGTGAGGCTGATATGAACGAGATCCTGGAACGAGTGAAGGACATGAAGAGCACGCTGCCGGGCACGTTGGTCCTGCTCGGCTCCATCGTCGTGATCTTCAAGGAGGCCGTTGCGGAAGTTGTGCAGTGGATCGCCGGGCTCGGATACACCCTGACCCCGGACGGGGAAAAGCTCGTCGCGGTCCTCGTGGCCGCAATCGGGCTGTACCTGATTTTCGGGGCGGGCAAGACGAAAACAGAAACCCGGGTCATCCTCAAGGACAAGGAGTAGGCCATGGCGACCAACCTCACCGAGATCTCCCGGCGCGTGGCACCTGACGTCATGGGGTGCCCCAACGTCCTTGTCGACGAGGCCGTCTTGAGGACCATCATCAAGTTCTGTGAGGAAACGCACATCCTCGAGAAGGCCTTCGAGCATGACGTGCTATCAACGGACATCGTAGCGGCGGACAACGATTCGGTGAACGTGAACCTTGCCACTTACATCACGGATGGCCGCCCGATCCTGCTCACAGAGTTCCGGATCGACGGGGCGAAGTGGGACGCCCAGGAGATCAAGCTCCTGAACGACCAGGACGACCTCGACGAAATCTCCATCTCGGGCACGAAGTTTTTCACCTGGCCGGACACGACGCACATCAAGTTCTATGGCATCGAGGCCGAGGATCAGCGGTTTTACATCAAGCAAATCTTCGTGCCGCTCGATACGGCGACGACGATGGACGATGATCTTTATTACAGATTCCGGGATACGATCGCAGCGGGCGCACGGGCGAGGCTCATGTCCATGCCCAGGAAGGATTGGACGGACCAGATCACGGCCGCCAAGAATCTTTCCGATTACAACGACGGCGTTGCCAGCGCGAAGATAAAGAAAGACAAGGGAATGACGAGGCGCAGCACGAGCGTAAAATCCTTGAGGTTCTTCTAATGCGGATCCGGCAGAACTTCTTTTCCGGCGAGCGCCCCCGGGTGGCCACACACCTGAGCAAGGAATATGAGGCCCAGGTTGCGGAAAACTGCGACCTTTCACGCGGGGACCTTCGGCCGTTCAGGGCCAATGCCCGGATCCAGAACCTCACAGAATCCGGCACGCTCAAGACCCTATACCAGTGGAAGAAGTCCGGAACCGACGAGTGGATCGTCAATGCCAGCGAACTCGATTTCGCCCGCAGCCCGATTGCAGGCGAGGCCCACGATCGCGTCTACGTCACGGGCATGACGGAGCCCCGGGTGCTGACCACGTCCATCCTGAGCGCGACCTTCGATTTCACGACCGATTATTACAAGCTCGGGGTCCCGGCGCCGGCGGCGGCGCTGACGATCGACGCGGGATATACACCCGGAGCAACGTACCGGGCCTACATTTACACCTACGTTGTCAAGCTCGGCACCACGGACGCTGAAGAGGGGCAGAATTCGGCCATTGCCTCCATCACCGATTACGGCTCGGGGGATGTCACGCTTTCCGGGTTCACGGAACCCCCGGCCAGCCGATCCATCGGGAAGATCCGGATTTACCGGACGGCCGCGTCAACATCGGGGGTTGCGGAATTCCTCTTTGTGGGGGAATTCGACACGGCCGGCGTGGATTTCAGCACATACACCTTCACGGACGACGTTGCGGATTCCGCCCTCGGGGAAGCGTTCACCTGCGAGGATTGGGCCCCTCCTCCTGCAACCCTTGCCGGATTGATCGCCCCCGACGGCGGATCATTGGCCGGGTTCGTCGGCAACCGCGTCTACATCTCGGAGCCCTTTCTTCCCCATGCCTGGCCGTATTCCTACCCCGTCGATTCCACGATCGTCGGGCTTGGCTACATCGGGAACACCATTGTCGTGCTGACAGACGAGTTCATTTACCTCATGTCCGGCACGGCCGACGCCATGAGCACCACGAAGCTCAACGGCCGGTATCCCTGCAGCTCGAAGGCTGGCATCGTCTCCTGTGAGCTGGGGGTACTCTTTCCCTCAGAAGAGGGCATCGTCCTGGTGACGCTGGACGGGCCGAAGCTCTTTTCCTACGACTACTTCACGGGGAAGCAATACCAAGCCAATTACAGCCCCTCGGCGATCCGGGCCGTGTACCACGGCGGATATTACTTCGGATTCCACAACAACGGGGCGTTCCTGATCAACACCCGGGATATGTCCCTATGCCGGATGACGACCTATCCGACAGCGGCCGCCCCGCATGTCTCCCTGGCGGATAATCAGCTCTATTTCATCTCCCAGGATTACGAGGGCGACAACGCGATCTATGAATTCGAGGGGGAGACAGAATCCTACCAGCAATACCGCTGGCGCTCGAAGGAGTACCTTCTCGGGGTCCCGACAAGCCTGTCCGCCGCCCGGGTGATCCGGGACGTCTCGGAGTACGTCGCCGAAAACACGGAGACCTTCGACGAGGAAGACGACGGGGTCGGCGGCGTGGTGAACGCGTATCCGCTCAACGAGGCCACCCTGAACGACGACGGGGCAGCCCTGGTCTATCTCGGCGTCACGTTCAAGTTCTACGGCGACGGGGTGCTTTTGCTCGAGAAGACCATATCGGATAACGAGGCTTTCCGCTTGCCCGCCGCGAACGCCTACAGGCGGTGCTACTTCGAAGTGAGCGGAGACATCCCGGTTGTCGACGTGGCCATAGCGCCTTCCATGGAGGAGCTTGATGTCGCTGCTTAGACCGCAGAGGTTCGGGAAGGTGCCTGACGGCCTGACGTCGTATCACAGGGAATTCCTGCAGAGGGTGAGCGATGCCGTGGCCATCCTCATCGGGGCCAAGAAGTCATCGACTGACACGACGTACCCGCCCCGCAGCCAGGCCGTCACCTGGGGGGATTTCGAAGCCGTGACGGAGTATGCAGATAACGCAGCGGCTTTGGCGGGCGGGCTCAAGGCCGGGGACCTCTACCGTACAGGCGACGCATTAAAGGTAGTCCATTAAGATGAAAGAATACAGGCTTTTACCATACACGGCCATCGACGGAATCCCGACCTTCGCAGATTCCTTTATCCGGGGCCTCTTCGAGAGGATGAGCCAGGAGGGCCTTGTCGAGCGGGTGTTTTACGATGGCACGATCACAACGCCGGATGCTTTCCTGCAGATGATGAAGTTCAATCAAATCAGCCTGTTCGTGATCGAATTCCGGGGTGAGATCGCCGGGTGCTGCTGGCTGAACAATTTTGCCAGCCGACGCGGGGAGTTTCACTTCTGCTTTTTCGATAACCTCCGCGGGCAGGATGCCGTTGGCGTGGGGCGGGATGTCGTCTGTGATCTGCTTTACATGGAGGATTCGGCCGGGAACCCGATCTTTGATCTTCTCTTTGGCATGACGGAGGTTGCGAATAAGCCGGCAGAGTTCTGGTGCAGGAAAATGGGATTTGAATACCTCGGCATCATCCCGTCTGTGCTCTGGAACGCGAACCTGAAAAAGAGCGTGCCAGCTCACTTCTGGTATGTCGAAAGGGGGCCCTATGGGCGGCAGTAAGGGCGGAAGCTCGACGACGACGACGTATAACTACGACCCCGTGGCCTCGGCAAAGATGGCGGAGATCGCCGAGCGCCAGCAGGTCATGGCCGAAGATCAATGGGATATGTATAAAACATATTTCCAGGACTACGAGATCGCGGTTGCCCAGGCCAACAAGGATCTTCTCCCCTATATGACCGATTCGACCCGCGAGCAACTCCAATACCAGCAGGAGGCGGCGGCCGCCAACCGAGAATTGATCCCGGCGGCAACGGCACTGAACAAGAAGGAACTCGAGGGGCAGCTCCCGGTCGCCGAGAAGTATTACAGGGAAGCCCTCGAGGGCGTAGACGTCGGGGAAAGGATGGATTCGGCATCCACCGAGGTGAAGGCCGCGGCGAAGCTGGGGGAGTCCATGAGGCGACGCGAGGCCTCGCGCTATGGCATCGACCCCGGCAGCACGACCTTCGGCAACGCCGTCAACAAGGCGGCCCTGGATACGGCCCGCGGGATTTCCGGGGCTCGGACGGGAGCCAAGGAGAGGGCCGAGCAGGAGAACTTCCAGCGCCTCGGGTTGGCTCTCGACAAGAGTGTGGCTCCGGTTGTCGGACAGGGCGGGGCGGCGACCGTCAACAATGCCGACCCGTATTCCCGGGCGGCCGGATCGTACAGCGGAGCGGCGGCCACTTACGCGCCTCTGGCGACGCGGGTGCTGTCGTCTACCCGGACGGAAGAAAGCGAAGGCGGATTCGGGAACTTCGTGGCGAACGTGGGCGGCATGGCCTTGGGCTCTATGGCAGGCGGATACTTCGGCGGCCTCGGCACAAAATGGTCTAAATAAAGGGGACTTGACATGGCTGATATTTGGGATAGCGCAACCAGGGGCTTCAATGCCGGCGTCGTGTTAGGCGAACGGGGGGCCGAAAGGGCAGCCGACCGCGAAGAGCGCGAGAAATGGCGGGGGGAGCAGAAAGAAAGATGGGATAAGCAGGATGCCAGGGCTCAAGAGGCACACGACATTCAGGTCGAAGAGTACGATTCAAAGAAGCAGTTCGAGAAGGCGAAGAAAAGCTTCAACGCTGCACATGCTCTGTACGAGGCCAGCGAGGCGACAGGAGACAAGAATCAGCAGCGCATGGCCGCGAAACTGCTGGCCGACACCTATAACCAGCATTGGGTGAACGGCGACGAGATGAAGATCATCTTCAGGGGAGATTCCGCAGGAAACCCCGAGCTTTCCGCGAAGTGGGAATCGGATGAAAGACTGAAGGGCAAAGAGGTAGCCGTCCTCTCGAGATCAGGCGGGATCATGCCTTTCAATAACCTGAAGGATACATTCAAGTTTGCCGCTTCGAACCTCAACATGGAAAATTTCACCGCGGGCGAGAAGCTGGCCGACGCAAAGGTCGCAGAGCTCAACGCGAAAGAAGAGCCTTTCATGGGGAAGGACGGAAAGTATTACGTCAATTCCTGGAAGAGGGGCAAGGGCGGTATGCCGGAAAAGGGAGAGGCTAAACCCTACGAAGGCGTCATGAAGGCCTCGAAGCTGCAGCAGGACGTCACGGAAAGCGAGACGGTGCTCGGCCGCAAAATGACCCCGGAAGAGAAGCGCGTCAAGGCCGGCCTTTCGAAACCGGAAAGCCCGTCGGAGAGAATCGCCGCGGCTGCCAAACTGGCAGCTGCGAGGGGCGAAGGCGGCGGGAAAGACGGCAAAGGCAGCGGCATGACGAAAAAGGATCTTGATGCAGCTAAGGCATCCCTCGACATTCTCCTCCGTCCGTTCGTCTCCAAGGGCCAGCCGGTCCTCGACCCGGAGACCGGAGAGATGACGCAAGCCGCGGATAACGGTCTGAAGGTTGCCGGGGCGCTTATCGACAAATACAAGGAAGATCCGAAAAGCCTGACGAAGGAAGAGCGGCGGAACCTGCCTCACGCCGTCAGGGCATGGGAAGTCTACAAGTCCATCTCGGCGGCCGTCACGGCAGGCCACGTCTCTCCCGAGCAGGCCGCAAGGATGGCGGAAGGGGAGGGAGCCCCCGTCAACTACAAAGACGGCAACTGGCACGTTGTCCCGAGCGGCAAGGACCAGGGAAAAGAGGCCCGCTGGAACGGCAAGAAGTATGAGATTCGGGAGCGCGGCGGGGCGAGTGCCAGCTTTGAATCGGAAGAGAACGAGACTCCACCGAAGGATGAAGAAGAAGCACCTACACCCCCGCCCCCTGCAGCGGCAGCGGCCAAGGCGGAGAAGACCCCCATGCAGCAGAACGCGACCCGTGCCGGTCTAGTGGCTGGGCACATCGGTGCAAACCGGGAGAAGACCGCCCTGGATAACCTCACGACCGAGGACCTCGCCGAGGCGGGACGGGCGGCACTGGCGGCCGTAACCGGGCCGTTCAACAGGGTAAAATCAGACTACGAAGAACAGAAGAAGCGTTCAGGGAGATAACCGGATGCCTATTCGTGAGATCGACTACGATCCATTCGCCGAGCAGTACGTCCGGGAACAAGAGCTGGCGAAGAAAAGAAATATCCTTGAGATCGACTACGACCCCTTTGCGGGAACGGAAGAAGAGCACCCGGCAGCCGCGCCGTCCAAGCGTGAGGCGCTCCAACCTCCAGCGTCTAAGGTGGGCACGCTGGGCGGCGTGGCATCGGCCCTTGGGCAGGGTGTAGCCGAGGGCGTGACGACGGCCATCCCCGAGATGGTCGGCGAATCCCTTGAGTTCGTCGGGTCCTACCTGCCCGGGCAGGCCGTGGAGAGTATCGGCAAAGACCTGAAGGAATGGGCCGAGGCCAAGGGG
>Ga0208195_1004494_pt1 | contig 10951 bp, 4 predicted proteins | sample AD_UKC077_MetaG_FD_184441 | JGI IMG/M metagenome (GOLD analysis project Ga0208195, IMG submission 184441) | Active sludge microbial communities of municipal wastewater-treating anaerobic digesters from USA - AD_UKC077_MetaG (SPAdes) (version 2) | ecosystem: Engineered > Bioreactor > Anaerobic >...
AATGTTAGCTGTTAAATTTTGTCCTATTAGAGAATAGCTTTGGGCTGGAGAAGGAGTTCCTACTATTGTGCTAAAGGAATTAAGAGTCCCAGATACGGAAATAACTGGCTCACTTCCTACTGTTATCGTGTATGCAGGAAAAGTAATAGCATTATTATTAAAATAGTAATTGGCGTTATTTGTAAACAGATTAAGTAATTCTTCTTTAGTCCCTGATACTGATACAGAAGTTTGAGGTTCACTGCCGTTAGCAAAATAACCGTTATCAATATCTGTTGTAGTACCGGTAAAAGCAACTGCTGCATTAGCTAAGGCTGTTGGTAAATCTGATGTAGTAGAACTATTGCCCCATACCCAATTAGAAGTTGAGATACCATACAACCAGATAGAAGCATCATTTGATGTCGGAGCGGTGGTACCTTCATAGGCTAAAATTTGGTCACCACTTGTAGATAGGTTGAAACTTGAATTAGTTGTGACAGTGCCTAAAGTGGCACTATAAGGACTTGTATTAATGGAAAGAGTTATACAGGTACCCTTACTAACTAACTCAGTATGTGACCAAACAATGGTTCCTTCATTAGGTCTCCAGGTTTGGGCGGTAGCATTCCATCCATTATCGGTAAAAGAAATTTGAGTATTAGCAGGGATATCAGCTAAAGCAACAAAAATCATAGATTTTTGAGTATCGGTATGAACTCCTAAAATAGCGATATCACCTGCTGTTAATCCTATTAAATATGTAAATGATAGGACTGCGACGATTAAAAAAACTAATTTTTTTAACATTGTTCTCTCCTTTTTAATTTATTTTCCAGTATACTGGAAGAGCTTTTTCACGCTTTACTTATTGTATTTATCTTATCCTCTTTATTAATTTATACATCATCTACTTATACTTAAAATATAAAATAAGAAATCCGTCAATCTTTTTTACTTCATTTTGCTAAGAGATGGAAAATGTCATATTTCGCTTTATCTAATTGTTATTAAGTAAATAACAAGTTTGTATTGTCATAAAGTTAAATGGTTTTATATTTTTTACCTATCCTCATTTTATAGATAGAATAAAGGATTAGGTCGTCAATTAATATATTTACTCAAGAGTCAATCATTTTCAAATTGACAAGCATTAACCCCAAAAATATTTGTTTGATTTTGTAACTCTTGTTATTCTGACAAATATAAAACAAATATAAAAGGAACTATTATGCCAAAAACGGAAAATCCATTATTGAAAGAAAGGAACGAACATCGTTTACAGGCTATACCATTTGATGAGATTAAAACAGAACATTTTATGCCTGCTATTCAGGAAGCTTTGAAAATGGCAAAGGCAGAGATTGAAAGTTTAAAAAATAATCCTGCAGAACCAGATTTTGAAAATACTATTTTAGCTCTGGAATTGAGTGGAGAAAAGCTGGAGTATGTAGCCAGCATCTATTTCAATCTGCTTTCTGCTGAGTCGGATGCAGAATTTAAAGCTCTTGCACAACAGATTTCTCCTCTTTTAGCAGAATTTAGTAGTTCTATTATGACCGACCCAGTTATCTTCTCAAGAGTTAAAAAAGTGTGGGAAATAGAGGTTCAGAATAGGCCTAAACCCCAAATTCCCAAAGATTTCTCCGAAAAGCAATATTTGCAACAGGCAGAGCGTTATCGTCTCATTGACCGTGTTTATAAAGGATTTATCAGAGGAGGCGCTTTATTAACTCCAGAGGAAAAAGAAGAATTAACTGAAATAGAGATGGAAGCTTCTAAACTGGGACCTAAATTTAGTGATAATGTTCTTGCTGCCACCAATGCTTTTGAATTATATATCACTAATCCCAGTGATGTGGAAGGTATCCCTCAGAATGTTTTGGAAAGAGCTGCCCATCAAGCAAAGGTCAAAGGCAAAAAGGAAGGATGGCTATTTACTCTTCAACCTTCCAGTATGGTTCCTTTTCTCACTTATTGCAAAAATAGAGAATTGCGCCGTCAGATTCAGATAGCATATAATTCTCGTGCTTTTAACGATAAATTTGATAATCAAGAAATCATCAAACAACTGCTTAAACTGAGAGAAAGACGAGCTAAACTTTTAGGTTATCCCACTTATGCTGATTATGTGCTTGAAGACCGTATGGCAGAGTCAGTTCAAAATGTGATAAATTTCCTGGAGAAGATATATCAAGTGGCTTATCCTGCAGCTCAAAATGAATATAAAGAAGTAGTGGAATTTGCCCGTGAAATTGATAATATCACTGATTTTCAACCCTGGGATTTAGCCTATTATTCCAATAAATTAAAAGAAAAGAAATATGCTTATGACCCAGAAGAACTGCGTCCCTGGCTTAAAGTAGAAGATGTCTTGAGTGGCTTATTTATTGTGGCTAATCGGCTTTACGGTATTGAAATGAAACAGGTTAACGATATACCAACCTGGCATCCTGAGGTTAGCACCTGGGAAGCTTATGATAGAGATGGAAATTATCTGGGCTTACTCTATTTAGACCTTTTCCCGAGAGAAACCAAAAGAGGAGGTGCTTGGCAAACAACTTTTCAGTCCGCAGGACTTTATTCAGACGGTATTCGTAGACCTCAAGTGGCTATTGTAGCATCTCTTACACCTTCAACTCCAGAACAACCTTCACTTTTGCTTCTGGATGAAGCTCGCACTATTTTCCATGAATTTGGACATGCTCTCCATTCTCTTCTGGCAGATGGTTACTATAAAAGCCTAAGCGGAACCAATGTGCTCTGGGATTTTGTAGAATTACCCAGTCAATTAATGGAAAACTGGTTGCTGGAAGAAGAAGCATTGAAACTATTTACCCGCCATTATGAAACCGGTGAACCTCTTCCAGAAGAATTACTGCAAAAGGTTATAGCCGCCAAGAATTTCCAAGCTGGGCTCGCTAATATCAATCAGCTTCGTTATGGATATCTGGATCTTGCTTGGCATATCACACCAGTAGAAAAGATTTCTGATGTAGATTCCTTTGAAAAGGAAGTGACTGCTCGTTTTCAAGTGCAACCTCCAGTTCCCAAAAGCAATATTTCCTGTGCTTTTGCTCATATCTTTGCGGGAGGTTATTCCGCTGGTTACTATTCCTATAAATGGGCTGAATCTCTGGAAGCAGATGTCTGGAGTCTTTTTAAAGAAAAAGGTATCTTTAATCCTGAGATTGCTAATGCATTCCGTCAATATATCTTAGCTCGTGGAAATGCCTTCCATCCTATGGACCTATTTGTCGCTTTTCGCGGTAGAAAACCTGACCCTGAAGCTCTATTAAGAAGAGATGGACTACTGAGCTAATTATTTGCAATAACTATTATTAAATCCCTGAACTCCTATCAGAAATAGATAGAAGTAGAGGTCAGTATTTTAAATTAAAATTAGGAAGGTGAGGTTAACTGACTTTATAATATAGCCTAATAAAAAGAAGCTTATTTATATGAAAGCATCTTTATATTAAAATAACGATTAAAAAGGAAACTTTACCTAAAACAGTAAGGAAAGACCATAACCTTATCTGATTTAATCCAACAACTTAATCTTTCAATTATTTTAACCGTAGGTTATTCTGTCTACAACCATAACTTATAGAAAAATAGCTTTATATAAAAACATTTTTATAAATATCATTTCCTAAAATTATTACTATTATTCATTGGTAAATCTTCATCTCTATCTTGGCTCTCCCTTAGCTCTTGCTTACTTAAGTTCTTAAGAGAGAGGTAAGTATGAGCTAAGTGATAATATAGTATTATGTTATAATAAGATACAATCATAATTAATTCAATCCTTTCTTTTTAAAAACTCTTCCATGGGGGATAATTGATAATTTTTGATAAGAGTTTTTTAACTCCTTTTCTCCTCTAAATACAATTGTATTTTCCCCCTTAATTGATATGTTAGACGGTAGTATAAATTTCTTGATTGAATAGAACTTGCAAAATAATAAAAACTGACCAATATTGAAAGATAGCATTTTATTTTTCAAGCAATAAGAAGTTTTAAAAATTAGGATTTATCTCTAAACCTATCATAGGATGTTTACTTCGTCTTATAAAAGAGGATCCATACTCTTTTAGAGTTCTAAGCTGATATTTAAAAAGCAGTTATACATTTAGAATATTTCTCTTTCTCTGTCCCGATAATCATTTAAATAGGATTTATCTCTTACTAAGTTCATACTTATATTTTTACAATATATAAAATTATGGTTGAAAATCTTGACAATATAATTAATAATAATAAGCATGAAAATTATAAAAACCATATACGGTCATAGTCTGCTATAGTTTGAATAGAAGCTAATCAAAAGTTATCTTATAGAATCTTAATAAGTTCAATAAAAGGTGAAAAATGAAAGAAACTATTCTATTTCTTATAATTGCTTTTTCACTTACTATTATAATGGCTGAAACTATAACTCTGGGAAATGGGAAAAATGGCATTTCGGTTTTAAGCTCTACCGAAAATGAAACTATTTTAGAATATACGATAGGCAAATTTGAAACATTAGCCGTTCAGATTGATAATATGACCTGGCACAATGTTTATTTACCAGGAGAAGGGATATTAGAGAATAAAGGGTACCCTCAATTACCAGTTTTTAATAGAAGCATTATCGTTAATGACAGGTCATTGATGAAGATAGAAATTCTGGATGTTGAATACCAAGATTTTGAATTACCTGTAGCTCCTTCAAAAGGTATTATATATAGAAATGTCAATCCGAATACAGTTCCTTATGTATTTGATTCTATTTACCAGAAAGATAAATTTTATCCAGCAAATTTGGGAGAGCTTTCCGACCCCTATATCCTGAGAGATTATCGGGGAATAACTATCAAAACTTACCCTTTTGCTTATAATGCTTTTACTAAAACATTAAGAGTTTACACACATTATAAGATTAGAATTTACGCTGAAGGAGAGGACAATCGTAATACTATTTCTTTTCCTCGGAACTCAATAACTGTTGATTTTATTCCTATCTATGCACATCACTTTCTCAATTGGGAACAACATCGCTATACTCCAGTGAACGATACTTTTGGTAAGATGCTGGTTATCTGTCACGGGAATTTTTTAAGTGAGATGACTAATTTTGTAAACTGGAAAAATCAAAAAGGCATACCCACAGAATTAATTGAATTTTCTACTATTGGGACTACTGCCACCCAACTTCAGACCTATATTCAGAATAGATATCTTGCTGACAGAGAAATCTCTTATATATTACTGGTAGGTGATTTAGCTTATATCCCCTCACCTACCTATGGTGCTGGTGAAAGTGATCCCTCTTACTCATTAGTAGCGGGAAATGATGCATATCCTGATATTTTTGTAGGACGTTTTTCGGCTGAATCAACTACTGATGTTATTACTCAGGTAAATAAAGTAATACATTACGAAAGAGACTTAAATAGCATGGACTCCTGGGTCCAAAATGCCTTTGGCATCGGCTCTTCCAGTGGAATTGGTGATGACGGTGAATATGATTATCAGCATATTGATAATATTAAGCAACTTCTGATTGCATATGGTTATAATACAGTAGATGAAATATATTACGATAGTGCAACTGCTTCACAAGTAACTAATGCCATCAATGCTGGTCGTGGATTTGGAAATTACTGCGGACATGGTTCTACTATAAACTGGGATACGACAGGATTTAATATCAATAATGTTAATGCTCTAAGCAATGGGTATATGACACCTTTTATAATGAGTGTTGCTTGTTTAAATGGACATTTTGGCTCTAATTGCTTTGCTGAAGCTTGGCTTAGAAAATCAGGTGGAGGTGCTATTGCTTTTTATGGTAGCTCTATAAATCAAAGCTGGAATCCTCCGATGGAAGCACAGGATGAAGTAACAAATTTACTCGTGGCTGAAGCTAAAACAACTATTGGCGGACTTTTCTTTAATGGCTGCGGTAGTATGATAGATGTCTATGGAACAGAAGGTGTAAATATTTTTAGAACCTGGAATATCTTTGGTGACCCTTCCCTTTTAGTAAGGACAAAAACACCTACACCTATGACCGTTACTCACCCTGTTACAATCTATTCTGGTTCCACTTCAATTATTGTTTCCACCGGCATTTCAAAGGCTCTGGTTTCTATAATTTATAATAATTGCATATATGGTAGAGGTTATACCAATGCTGCTGGAACTGTTTCTATTAATTTAATTAATGCACCATTAGGAAATTTGTCATATACAATTACAGTAACAGCTTTTAATTGCGTTACTTATATCGGAGTTATTAACCAGATTATACCCAATGTTCCCTGGATGACTGTTTCTTCTGTAGTTTATGATGATGACAATAATGATATCCCAGAATACAATGAATCAGGATTCTTTGATGTAACTTTTTCTAATGTTGGTTCAGCTAATGCTTCCAATGTGAGCTGTGTCTTGTCTTGCTCCACTGCTGGTATAACAATCACTCACGATACCATAACTATTCCTTCTTTAGCTGCCAATGCTTCTACTATCATAGATAATGCTTTTGCTTTAAGTATTGCCGATAACATTGCCAATGGCACTGAAGCTAATTTCACCATTACTATGACTATGAGTGGTTACACTCCCTGGACCTATGAATTTTTCCGAATCATCTCTGCTCCTGCACTGCAGTTTGGAAATATCACTATCTATGATCCCACAGGAAATAATAACGGAAGATTAGACCCAGGAGAAACGGTTACTATAACTATCCATTTAAATAATAATGGAGGTTCTGCTTCTCCTTCCGGAACGGCAACTATGTCCTGTTCTGATTCTGGCATAACTATAAATAACGGTTATGCAGTTTTTTCATCTATACCAGCTTCAGGTAATACCACTCTTTCTTTCAATCTAACTGCCAGTTCCAGTCTGACAATAGGAACCTTAATCACGCTGAACTTTAATGCTACCGCTGGAGCTTATACGGTTAATAAACTTGAACCTATAACCTTAGGACTTATCTTAGAAGACTTTGAGACTGGAAACTTTAATGCTTTTGGCTGGACAATGGGAACCTATCCCTGGACTATAGATTCCAGCACTTATCACAGTGGTAACTATGCCGCTCGCAGTGGAAGTATAACCCATAGTCAATCCAGTACAATGGAAATAATAAGAATCTTGAGTTCGGCAGGAACCCTTTCTTTCTGGTATAAAGTTTCCTCAGAAGCCAATTATGATTTTCTTAAATTTTCAGTTGATGGAACAGTCCAAGGTAGTTGGTCAGGAACGGTAGATTGGACTCAAGTCAGTTTTCCTATTCCGGCAGGTCAGCATACTTTTAAATGGGCATATACTAAAGATGCATCTGAAAGTAGTGGTTCTGATTGTGCGTGGATAGATGATATTATCTTCCCTACATCTATAACATATACACCTCCAACCATAACCTATTCTCCCTCTTTTTTTATACAGAGGTTAAATCCTGATCAAACAGCTATACAAAACCTGACTATAGGAAAGACAGGAACTGGAACCCTAAACTTTACCGTTTCCCGACCTTCAGGTACCACTACCGTTCTGGATGAAAGTTTTGAAAATGGAGGTTCTATCCCTTCTGGCTGGACTCAAACCATTATTAATGGTTTTGTTACCTGGACTTTTACTACAGGTGGATATAATGGACACCCTGCCTCTGCCTTTGATGGCACTTATAATGCTAGATTTTATTATGGGAATACTACCTCTTTTACCACTAAATTAGTTACACCACTTCTTAATCTCAATGAAGCAGACGTTGCAACTTTAACCTTCTGGCACACACAAGAAGCGCGAGACGGAAATCAAGATCAGCTTAAAGTTTACTATCGGACCTCTTCTACTGCTCCCTGGAATCTTATTACCAGTTATACCAATAGTATTGCCAATTGGACCCAGGAAACAATTAATCTTCCCAATCTTTCTTCCACTTATTATATTGCTTTTGAGGGTATTTCCCACTACGGTTATGGAGTCTGTGTGGATAAAGTAGTAGTGACAAAAACTTTAACTACGATGATTCCGACCTGGATCACGGTTTCAGGTGGAAGTTCTTATTCTGGAAGTATAACCTATAATGAACCAGCTCAAGATATTCCTATAGGATTTCATTCTGTAGGTCTCAGTCCCAGTACTTATACCACAAACCTTACCATCTACAGTAACGATGCACTCCATCCCTCTATCACTATTCCTGTTAATCTTATAGTTTCTCAAACCTCCATCCCCATAATAGTGATTAATCCCTTAGCTATTAATTTTGGGACTGTGGCAATTAATAGTAGTGTTCAGGAACAGTTCTCAATACAGAATACCGGAACAGCTATCCTTTCAGGAAATATCAGCACCCCTGAAGGCTACACAGTTTCTGATGCAACCTTAAAAAATAGTAAGGGAACCTTATTCCCCAGATATAATGATTATCCACGCAATACCTTGAGCTATTCAATCAATCCAGGTTCCAGCAAAATCTATAATCTCATTTTTTCTCCTGTATCGGCAACTACTTATTCAGGCAATGTAGTTATCACCAGTAACGATCCTAATAATCCTTCCTTAAATATTGCTGTTACTGGTTCAGGTTATATCCCCAATATTCCTCCAATAGTAACTATATCTAATTCTGCTGCCGGTTTAGTTCTTAGCTGGAATGAGATTCCACACGCAACTCAATACCAGATATATCGCTCTACTTTAAGCCCTTATGAAGGTTTTGAATTAATTGCTTCCATCACCGAATTACAATATGTAGATTCAGAGATTCATAATCAAGCTTTCTACTATGTAATTGCAATCAGCACCCAAATTACTAACCAGTGACAGGTTTTCAATGAGTTAAATAAAATTAAGGCACAGTTTAATCCAATAAAATGTGAAAGAAGTTATAAGTAAAATTATTCATAATTTACTGAAAAAAGATAGAGTTTTTTAAATGCATTATAGCCTTCAGATAGGAGAGAGATTTTTGCTTGACAGAACTGATAAATTAAGAATATATATTTTGTATAACGATTAAATTAAAGCAAGGAAGTGTAAAATGCGTAAGATCAGTTTAATTTTTCTATTGCTTATCCCGTTTTTATTAGTTGCACAGAGTTTTAACGATGAAGGTATGATGGATGAAGAAACAGGTAGAGAATCCACTCCTTCTTCTCCTGCTTTAGGTTTAGGTGGCACCTTAGGTAATATCCTCATTGATGGCACTTACTACACTCAATTCCGTTTTCAGCCAGAAATCACTATTTGGAAATTTGGTTTGGGACTGGATATTGATTTACTAATAGATAGTAATGGTAATGTTCGTAAAGAGGACTGGGATTCCTGGGATGATGCCTTAAGTAAACTCTACTATTTTAGATTTGCCCAAAGGAAGGATCCTTTCTATTTTAAAGTAGGAAGTATAAATGATTATACTATGGGTCACGGATTGATATTTGATGAATACTCCAATATGTTACATTATCCTAATGTTAAACCTATTGGAGCTTATGTTGGAACCAATCTCAAGTCACTGGGAGCAGGTTTTGAGGTATTTACTCATGATGTTTCCAAAAATGAGATTCTTGGTGGGCATCTTTATATACAACCCCTAAAACCAACTGGAATCCCTATAGTTAAAAACCTTAAGATAGGTGCCAGTATTGGTATGGATAGAGACCCTTATGGCAAATATGAAGATTCTGATGGTGATGGCTATCCCGATGTTTACGATAAATTCCCCAATGATCCTTATTACTGGTTAGACACTGATAATGATGGCATACCAGATAATATGGATATAGACTTAAACGGCAATTCTATATTAGATCATCCTTCTCAAAATCCTTATGTGGATACTGTATTCCCTGGTATTGCCGATAATTATCCTAATTATCCATTTGATACTCAAGTATATCCTGATGAAGCTATGCCCATAGATCAAAGCAATGAGATAACAATCTATGGATTAGATTATGAACTACCTATTTTAAATAAGAAAAGTTTTGGATTAAGTCATTATGCTGAATATGCAAAAATAGAAGATTATGGTAGCGGTATAATTTTCCCTGGATTTGCAGCCAGATTCTTAATCTTTAATTTAAATTTAGAATTCCGCAGTTTCAAAGACCAGTTTCTTCCCGGATTTTTCAATCATCTTTATGATGAGCAAAGGTCTCAGGTGGTATATACTACAATAGAAAGTGAAAATGGTCGTCGTTGTTATTCTTTAAAAACAAAAGAATCTGAATTAGCAGGCGTCACTTCCAGTTTAGGCTGGTTTGGCAGTCTTAAAGCCAATCTGGGAAACTTTGCCTATTTGAGAGTTACCTATCAGGATATGTATAATGATAGCAAGACCAAGGGTAAATCCTTATGGGGTGAATTAACTGTTATTCCTAATATAATACCAAAATTACAAGAAGCTTCCATTGTTTATGGACAATCTAATGTAGATTATATCAGTATTGATACCTTACGTAATGAAAATGCTGAAATTGGCGGAAAGATTGTCTATAACTTGAGTAGCGCTTTTAATCTTGCTCTTCGTTATAACGAATATTATCGGGACCTGAATAGGGATGGCAAGATTAAAGGAAATGATGAAATAATTGAATCAATGTCTTTGGGGATAGAGTTTCAGTTTTAATCAAGTAGGGACAGTTGCTAACCAGAGAATACCCTGACCTTGAAGAGAAAGTTCAGGGATGTCAGCAGTGATGAAAGTTGCTTTTCCGGGAGAAAGAATTTTTTGATGTTCCGGAATAGTGACTTCACCCTGATAGCATAGTATTATCACAGGCATATTATGAAGCTGTAATTTCAAGTTTAGTCCTGGCATAATATGCAGGCTTTGGAGTTCAAATTCCTTTACAGGAACAGAATATACAAAATAAATATCGTCTATATTTTTAGGTAAGATTACCTTCTGCACATAAGGTTTATATAACAGAGTATTCAATACTTCTGGTATATCTTTAT
>Ga0208195_1004503_pt1 | contig 10934 bp, 7 predicted proteins | sample AD_UKC077_MetaG_FD_184441 | JGI IMG/M metagenome (GOLD analysis project Ga0208195, IMG submission 184441) | Active sludge microbial communities of municipal wastewater-treating anaerobic digesters from USA - AD_UKC077_MetaG (SPAdes) (version 2) | ecosystem: Engineered > Bioreactor > Anaerobic >...
ATGCAGACCGAACAGCCGCTCACCGGCATCCCCGGCCTGGTAATGCGTGATGAAGCCGCCTCATCATTGAATCCAGTAAAACCGCTGGATGACCTGGCCGCCATCCCCTCCCCCTGGCTGGACGGCACACTGCATGCCACTGACTACAAGGGCATCCTCTGGCAGCTGTCGCGCGGCTGCGGCTTTGCCTGCGACTTCTGTTTCGACGCCCGTGGCACCCGCGGTGTCCGGCGTTTCCCCCTGGAACGGCTGGAGGCAGAACTGAAACTCTTTGCCGGATCAGGCGTCGAGCAGATCTTCGTGCTGGATTCCACCTTCAACCAGGATGCCCCGCGCGCCAAGGCCATCCTGAAGATGATCGAACGCATCGCCCCCCAGATCCACTTCCATTTCGAGGTGCGCAGCGAGTTCATTGACCGGGAGCTGGCCGGACTGTTCGCCCGGATTCCCTGTTCACTGCAGATCGGCCTGCAGAGCGCCGACCCGCGGGTGCTGCAGGGGGTCAACCGTGTTTTCAACCCGGCTGACTTCCGGAATAAGATCGGGCTGCTCAACAGCAGCGGCGCCGTATTCGGCTTTGACCTGATCTACGGCCTGCCGGACGATACCCTGCAAGGTTTCGCCGCCAGCCTGGACTTTGCCCTGTCGCTCTACCCCAATCATCTGGATATCTTCCCCCTGGCCGTACTCCCCGGCACGGCCCTGGCAAAGCGCAGCAAAGCCATCGGCCTGCAGCACCTGCCCGCCCCGCCCTATACGCTGCTCTCCTCACCCGGTTTCAGCGAGGCTGATATGACAAAGGCCCGGCAGCTGGCCAATGCCTGCGACATCTTCCATACCCGCGGCAAGGCCGTTGCCTGGTTCAACGCCGTAACAAGGGCGCTGGGGCTGAAACCTGCGCAATTTCTGGATCGATTCGGCCAGATGCTCGCCAAGCAGCGCCCCGATCTGACCGGCGAGGCCGACCTGGATGATCACGAAATCTGGCAACTGCAGCGCGCCTTCCTGAAAGAGGCCTTTGCCTCCGGCCGGTTCCGAGCCATGCTGCCGTTGGCGCTGGATCTGGCCGATTACCACTACCACTACGCCGCCGCCCTGTTCGCCCCGCAGCCAAACCGACCCCAAAAGTCAAAGGCAGGACAGCTGCACAACTGCACGGCAAAACTCTCCCCCTCGGCACAACTGGCCGTATTCAATTACGAAATCCTGGACATACTGTCAAGCGCCACGTTTATTTTCCACCCCCTGCGCCAAGTTTATTTTCCAGTTTAACGATCAACGGGCTTCCTGTTAATTCGTGATTGACTGTTGAGGTCGTCCTCTTTTTCGATATGACTCACCCTTCATCGGGAGGTGATGTGCCTTGTGCGCCAAGCGATCCATGAGCGAGTTTGCCAGCACCTGATCGGGAAAGAGTCCCGGCCAGTCTCCCGGCGGCCGGTTGGATGTTATGACGATGCTTCCGCTGTGGTGCCGTTCTGCAACAATTTCGTAGAACGCCTCGGTCTGCTCCTGAGTGAAGGATGTCAGGCCAAGATCATCAATGATCAACAGTTGCGGCTTGAGGAACGCTCGTATGGTTTCCTCGTAAGAGTTCTCAATCCTGGCGGTTGCCAGCTTTCTGAAGAGTTTGGCCGCCGTGGTAAACAAGGTCGAGTAACCGCTCCTGCATGCCCGGTTGCCCAATGCCTGAGCCAGGTGAGTCTTGCCGGTGCCGGGCTGGCCATACAGAATGACGTGTTCTTTGCGCTCGATGAACAGGCCGGTTGCCAAGTCCTTTATTTCTTTCGGATTGACACCGGGCAGCGCCGTAAAGTCAAACTCTTCGATGGCCTTGTGCTCCTGGAACGCAGCCTGCTTCAAGCGTCTTTGCACGCCGCTGGCATGGCGCCGTTCCACCTCGTCTTGCAGGATAATCTGCAAGAATTCCATATACCCGAGATTCGACTCCCGTGCCTGGTCAAGTCTGACTTCCAGGGATTCGGCAATACCGGAAAGCCGCAATGATTTGAGCGTAAGCTGCATGCTGGGCGTTGGTCTCATCGCGACACCTCCCCGAAGCTCAGTGCAGGATGCAAGAATTCCTGTCCCTCTTCTGAAAGCGGCGGCGGTTGCTGCACTGCCGCCGCTTGCGGGATGCCTTTCTCCAGCAGGCGTTTTACGGCGGCGTGGCTGTTGGAGCCGTTGTCAAGAAGGTGGCGGCAGACCGCGTCAAGCTTCTCCGCTCCGTACTTTTCGCCGAGACGGAGGATCGCCTGAGCTTTGCGCAGATGAACCAGGGCATGGGGAGTCAGAATCTCCTCCACCATGCGCCCGGCGTATTCACCCAGTTTGTACGCCTCTTTTTTGCAGTAGGCAGGCTGGAATTGGAGAAAGAGCTGTTTCCCCTCCGGATAGTCAGTCAGGTCGGTACGCCATGTGCCGGGACGATGAGCCGTGGGGTGGGTCTTGATCTGTGCGCCTTTGCAGAAGATGTCTACCATTGTCAGGCCGCCACGTACCCAGACTTTTTTGCCGACAAAGCGGGTCGGCACAGAGTAATAGCTCTTTTCAAAGACCACATGATGATCCGGGTGGACGATGCACTCTTTCCAGTTCGGCATTTCGAAACGATGTGCCGGAAGCTCCTTGAGTACGCCTTTTTCATCCCGCTCGAAACGGATGCGCGGCGCTTCATGTGTGGTGCCGTGCGGGTGCATGCCGATCTCATCTAAAGACCAGACAAGCGCCTTTTCGTTGGCGTCAGCCAGATCGAGGTACGTACGTCCTGCAACCAACTGCTGCCTGACTATCGGAACGGAGCGTTCAACTTTCCCCTTGTGTTCAGGGGTGCGAACCTTGGCTGGATCGGCGACAAAGCCAAAGAAACGCTCCAATTCACCGTATGCGCGGTTGATGGTCGGATCGTAGAGATCAGGTTTCACTACGCCGCTTTTAAGATTGTCAAGGAGCACGGTAGCCGGAACGCCGCCAAAGAACTGGAAGGCCCGGATATGACAATCAAGCCAGGTGGCGATATCCTGGCGTTCTACGAAACGGACAAAGCGGTGGCGGCTGTAGGAAAGGGTCATGACAAACGCCCACAACCGTTTGCGAACGCCGGACAGGGTGAGGGTGGCCTGACCAAAGTCCACTTGTGCCTGAGTGCCGGGATCGACTTCCAGGCGCACCGTAACAGCGGGCTGAGCAGGCGCAATCTTTTGAATGTAGCGATTGATGCTGCGTTCGCTGAAGCTGTGCCCGGCTTCCGCGAGAAGCCGCCAGATCTGCTTGGCGGTCATGTCCTGCTCTTTAAGCAACTCTTTGATCCGTTCCTCGTGAACGGATATCGCTTTAAGAGCCGGAGCGGCAGCAGTTGTGCAGCCGGACACCTTTGCCGTGACTGACAAGGCGATGGTGGTTATCTCATCAGCGCTGCTTTCTGCGGTTAGTCCGGCGGCCACGGCAAGTTTCAGATAGTTGCGCACCGTGGGACGGGTGATCCCCAAACTCTCGGCTATTTTGCTTTTACTGCGCCCCTGTTGCCATTGATACAATACTTCACTGATTTCGATCATCGGTATGCTCCTTCGTGCCATGTGGTCTCCTGTACGGGAATAATCCGCACAGGGTAGAAGGAAACCGTTGATCGCGTCACTGGAAAATCACCTTGGCGCAGGGTGGGGTAAAACTGGCAAATAAGTTTGGCGCTGGGGGTGGCAAATTAACTTGGCGCTAACACCTCGCAAACTGGAAAATTACCATGGCGCTCGACAGACATACTGGAGGCAGGCGAACCGGACCTGCGCAGTTTTTGCAATGACGTCAAAAAAAGCGGTTCATGGGCGCTGATCTACAAAGGGCCAGATGGCGGCATTTACACCGAATCCGTAATCGAGCCGTACTATCGCATGCTGGAGATGATGGATGGAGTTACCACTTGCGGAGAGATTGCCCAAAAGGCAGGGATCACCTGGGACGATGCACGGGAGTTTGTGGAGTTTGCCGTAGCAGAGGGGATTGTTGTTTTGGTTTGATCGAAATGGTGAAGTCGCCTTTGAGACAGTCACGTACCCCCGGCAAAGCCAGGGGGCCTATTGCCTAACTCCCATAACGGGACCAGAAGCTGCTTTTTCTGCCATGATTCTGCTGCAGCCCCTGCATGTAAACAGAGTGGTTGTCAAAAGTCTGCCAATCTGAAACCGATCCGGCAAGCCGGTCGAGTTTTTTGAGATACCGGACTCCGTGGGGGTAGGTTTTGGTCTGCGCCCGGCGCAGGATGGAATCGAGCAGTGCCCGATAGATTAAAGATGCACAGAGCTGACGACCGCCCTTTTCCATGGCTTCGGCCAGTCGCAGCAGTCCTCCGTAGTAATCGTCATTGAGTTGATCGGCACGTTTCAGCAGATACGTTTCAGCCTCCACCAGGCGCTCGATGTCGACAAGAAAGGCAGCATCAACCAGAGATAAAACGCTCTCGCCAAGAATTGTCCCTATTTCACCTGCCAGCACGTCATCCCTCTGGTCGTGGCCGATAACATCCAGCAGACGCTCGAGTGATATGGCACGGCGACTCCTCCTGAAGATGCGCCAGGCGGCATCGTACTGTTTGTCCCGGTTGCCTGCCCGGTCATGAATCTCAAGCAACAGAGTGTCTCGTTCCTCAGCCAAGAAAGTATCCGTTTCCGCTATCTTTTCCAGCCACGACAAAGCGGTAAACCCGTCACCGCTTTCCAGATAAACCTTCGCGATATCCACACAGGCTGCGGTAGAGAGATTTCCCCACGAGGCTAATCGAGCCTGCTCGAACAGTGGTGCATCTTTGAGCTGCCGGGCAAGAGATTCAACATTATTCAACCAGTGCCGTTTCTGGTATTCATCTGATTCCTGATCGGCCTTTTTCTGAAGGCGCCCCACCATCACCCGCATAACCGGTTCTGGCAGATATTCCTTGGCACAGTCAACAATTGCATCCCGCACACCATAATCATCCGACTGAATCACCCTGAACACGAGATCTCCCAGCCACTCCTTATCAGCGCAGCGCGAGGCGTAACTTACAAACAGTTCTCTGGCGTTATAACGAAAAAGATCACCCACATTACCACTGGAATCATCGCAGTGTGCCAGTATACCCACATCAGCCTCGTAAAATGCGGCAACCAGTTCAGCGCCGGTACGCGGATCCTCCACAGCGGCCCGCAGGTCCTCCAGCAGCGCACCCAATTCCCGGGCAAACCGGGCGGATTCGCCCCAACCGATAAAGCGACGACTGCGTTTGAGTTCGGCCAGCTTGGCTTTGAATCGCTTGATATTTTCCTGAGGGGTTGCAATCATCCGCTCAACCAGATCGTCTGAGGCATCAATACTGTTTGCCAGTTCCAGCAGGGCATCGGCCAACCGCTCTTCTCCCAGTTCCAATAATCGCTGTTTCCGTTCTGAATTCAAATGCATTACCTCACTTTTCCGGTTCCCTGACCACAATAAATCATGATTGTCTATCCTTTAGCGTAGCAATCAGGTTGCGCCATTCTGTCAAAGCCGCCATTCGCGGCGATGTTCGGCCAGATATTGCTGCGCTGGCCAGAGTTCTCTGTCCGGTGGCGGTATGATACTGCGTCTGGTGAGGGTCAACAGAAAGCCGGGGACATTGGGATTGGCGCTGATCTGTCGAGAGGTAATGACATCGTAATTTTCGGATACTCCCATCATACCTTCATCAAAGGCCCAGTGGCAGATTTTGCAGAGTGCCATGCCATTTCAAAGATCGTCGTTTCTGCTTCTGCTCCAAGGAATAATGTGGGCAGCATCCACCACGGTATGTCCTTCTGCTGTTATTATCCGTACCCCGCACAGGGCGCAACGGTGATCGTACGTGCTGACAACTATCCGACGAAACCCCTGGTCACGGACAGCCGGTTGATAGTTATCTGCCTCGACAATCTCCTTAACAAGCGGCAGATGTGATTTTTCCTCCAGTAGCTGACTGTAGACAAACGCTTCCCGATTGATGACCGATTGTTCGCGCAACAGCACTGCAGCCTCTGGCGAAAAACAAGATTGTAGCAGTGCCTCTTGTAGCGCCCCCCTGCCATCTCTGCTCTGCATAATGTGAAACAGCTCTTCATCCAGCTTTGCACCCAGGGCATACTTGCGCAGGTAGGTGACGGAGGAGGTGTTGTTGATAATTGCCGGGATAATGGTCGTGCCCGGTTGCGGCACCAGTTCCCAGAACGGTTCCCGTTCGAGGCGGGAAAAGGGAAAGGCGATACTGCTGGTCTGTCCCAGCGGAATAATCCGCCACCAGTAGAGGTTGAACAGTTCGTTCAGCTCCACCAGGTCGCCGGTAACGGCGATGAAAGGTGAGGTGATAACGCCCCGCTGCACCAGGTCCAGCACCGCCAGCAGCAGGAGCGGCTTATGCGGGGCTTTGCGTTTGGTGGTGTCGGTCCAGGTTGGGCCGGGGGCACGGTTGAGGGAGACGAATTGCTTGATAGAAGTGGTGAGGTCTGTCATTAAATTCTCAATTATTGGCTCGACACTACACTACACAAATCTCTGCTTTATAAACTCCTGGGTTTCACTCCCGCTAAGCATAATTGTCGAGGCTCCTCCCCTCACAAAAAAACGTTCTTCATTCCCATCCTTAACAAATACTGCTGTTTTACCTGGCTTGCACTCAACCACCAGCACTTTCTTGTCATGATAGTCGTCAAAACGGGGCTGAATGTGCAGCGAATGCTGTGCTCCGATACGCTCCTTGATTATGTTGTCCAAGTGTAGAAGCATCTTGTCATCGTTTTCAAACTTATCAGCTTCCACTCCGACTGGATTGCCATCGTCCATGACACCAACAACAAGCGTGCCTCCATGAGAATTGAGAAACGCCGCGATTGTCTTCAGTATTCCCATTTCCATCCGGGCATCCTTTTCGCCGGTATGCAGGTTGGTGCGTAATGTCCCCTTGAACTCTATCGACGTTCCCTCACCTTGCGCCGCCAGATCGGCAATGGAGAGAACTGCATCAGTCTTTGCCGGGCCATTCTTGGCCAGAAGTTCATAGGCAGCGCCAATTACCTTGGCCATCATTTCGCGTCGCTGCTTCAAAAAATCCTTATAGTCCATCGTTTCCCATCCGTCGGGCAAAGCATGCCAGTAGCGCATCTGCGCTATCTCTTGGGGCGAGAAGCGCTGGCTCAGTTCCGGCACATACTCCATCGGCGCTTTGTCGGAGATCTTGGCATTATCGCCCCACTCGACCATGGTGAAGTTGGCGATCTGGTTGGTGTCGCGGCTGTCTATTATCCCTTTTTGCTTGAGATAAGCCTTGGGGAAAAGGTGATGCCGTTCCAGTGAAGACCGATGAGCCTGAGTGTATGGATCAAGCAGCTCTGAAACCTTGTGTTTAGAAAAAAGGACTTTGGCGTCAAGAAGATTTTGTGCCGCAAAATAGGCAAAAAGAGACGGGCTGCGTGCCGCTGCTGTAGCCAATTCGTTAGGGAGTGTGATTGACCAAAAATCGCTGGTCAACAGCGAATCACACACCTGGCGCAGTGTTTCAACATACTCATCCGCTGTCTTTACCGTCCGCAAACGGGCAAGATCGAACTCCATTTTTGATTCCGGCGAACTTGTGTAGCGCCCGGTCAGATTGACCATGTAGTACCACTGGGCGATCACACGACGTAGTTTGTATTCATCCACACCATATTCGCTCCGGCCAATCAGGTAGAAAACATAAGTATACAGCAAGTTGGTTTCAGAACTGATCATGGTATCACTGCGATACCCGGCCTGTACCAAGGTTTTAAGGAAGTCATGCCAGTTTTGAAGGTTGAGCACGCGGGCCTGGGCTTGCTTGAGAACCTCAAACTGGGCATCGCGCCGCTCAGGACTGAACTCCTCGGTTGCCAGATCTTTACCTCGCAGTATCGAATAAACGTATTGCAACCGGGCACGTCTGAAAGCTAAGCCGACAGCAACGCGCAACAATTGATCGGGCTTGGGTCGAATAAAGTGATTGAATGGCGACGGCTTGCCGACCGTCGGCACTTTAGCAGCACGGCAGAAGTCTTCCAACTCCTTACGCCCCGAATCCCAGAAAACCGACATTAGGGTAAGGATAAAGTCAGCCTGATTGAGGGTCTTACCTTCGCTGTTGATGCGGACAAAAACTTCGGAGACCTGCTCTTCAGTTACAGTGGATGCCAGTTGCAAAGCAGTAAACGGGAAGCTCATTAGTTGTTGAAGTTTAGAGATAGCCTTACGAACCACCTTGGTATCATCGCTGGTAACTTCTCGGGACGTTGCCAGATTGGAAAGGTAGTTATCGGTGAGTTCAAACATATCAGCATCCTTGGCCCAGACCGCCGAGATGTTGGGAATAAAGGTTTTGTCCTTGCGGATAGCGGCATCAGCAACCTCAAATTTCCCTTCCAACGGATTGAAGGCGATTTCGATCTGCTCGGCAGTGTAGTCCTCGCGGATCACCGGAATACCCTTGATGACTGCGAAGAGCGAGGTCAGTCGCTGTTGGCCGTCAACAAGCAGCAGGCTCGGTACGACCTGCTTCTGATCCGTGCCGATGGTCTTCACCCCTTCGAGCAGAGCATTTTCCCAGAAGAGTAAGTAACCAACCGGATAACCTCGATACATAGAGTCAAAAAGGTTACGAACCTTGGAGTTTCTCCAGACGAAAGGGCGCTGGATGTCAGGCAGTCCGATCTGGCCCAGTTCGACAAATTTAACAAGAGAATTAAGGTCATAGTTTACTTGTTTGAAAACGGTCTCACTCACGCGCTAGCCTCCTAAATTCAAATATCCAGAGCATCACCACTTCCTGAATACGATGGATACTACTCATCCTCTTTTTTGTTGTCTTCCTCAACCTTTTTGTTCTGCTGTTCTTTCAAATGCGCAATAACCGGCAAACAGACAATGCGCAATATGAGCCACCACAGATATGGTACTTCAACAATGTAAAAACCGTCATCAGAAACCAGACCATGTGCAAGTCTGTTCCTAAAATTGGAACCATGCCTTTCTATCAGTAACCCTTGCAAATCAAAAACTATGTCCTCTCCCAGAACCTCTTTCAAGGCTGGCTCATACAAAATATCATTCAAATCTCTTCCATTTTGAATTCCTTGATCATCAAGCTTAGAAACAGCAATCCCTTTATGCTCCAGAATTTCTCGAATTGAATTTTCAATCTGCGGAATCAACAAATGTACTGCTACAACAAAATCACCTTTCATCCCTTCATACAAGCCTCGTGCATAAATCTGTTCCCTATTTTCAGGAACAAAGGGACTATATTTTACAAGCGACAGAAAATCGCCAAGATTCACGTTGTGTTCTTGCAAAAGTTGTCTGCGAGCTGGCTCGATAGCTCCCTGAGTATCAATAATATGGTCAAACTGGGCCAGGGAAAACATTTCTGCACGTTTTGCTCTCTCCACCTCTTCAGGATCATTAGAATTGATGTCCGGCTGCCTTCCAATGACTTTCCCTTTCTCATTAACAATCACACCTGGAAAAAGAGACTTAAAAATATACTTTTTGAAACTATCTACAGCTTGTTTTTTTAACCGACTAACTTTGGGGGGTGAAACGAGGAGACATAATGCAAAAATTCCATCATGAAGGCTCTTTCCGGTAACTTTCGCAATTGAACTTTCGATCAATTCACTTGCGTCCTGTTGATGATGAAACTCCTGCATTTCTTCGGGAGTCCTATTTTGAACCTCAACAAGTTGAGCATGAATTTCATCGATGCGCTTTTTTTGCCCCCCAATTCTCCGGTACACTTGAATTGCCTGTTCAAGCCACTTTGCAGTAACCAGAGCGCTATCTGTCTGCGCAGCCTCTTTGACAAAAGTTTCGGCCACATTAATTTTCGCAGACTTTTCTTCATCTTGATTCTTTGCCAAAGCATCCCACTTCGACTTAATTTCCCAATAATCTCTAGCGCGACGATAATTCCCTTGGGTCTCTGACTGTTGTGCCACTTTCCTGCAAATTTCAGAATACTTCACGGGATCGCCATGACGGTGTTCAAGTAGAAGTTCCATTAATTTAGCTGATAAAAATAACGGATCATTACCATTATATTTATCAAGGACACTCTCAATATGTGAAACAACTTTATCGTATGCAACTGCCTTCTTTCCGAGAGTTGCTGATAAACGAAAGGCCCTTTCTATTCGTTCAAATCCTGTTGTCCACTCCGACGGGTCTTCAAGGGCTATTGCAGACTCTAAATATGCTTCGACAGCAATAACAGCTGCGCGAAAATCCCTCTTTGTAAGCCAAAGAACATCCCCTATCCGTGCCCTAATCTCCGGATCCTGAATATCAGGGAAAATTTCTGTCAAAGCTTGAAGATGTTCAGGTGAAAGATCAGCCACAATAGCACTCCTACCGGTCTGCATAACTAACATAGGCCCAAAAGGCTCATCCTTGTTTCCGGCATTCATGTGGAATGAGCAAATAGCCCCCAACAAGGTCCACGCTTCTTCTGCTCTTTCATTTCCTATCTCTGCTGCCTCTTTCGCTTTTGCAAAAAACCGAGAATCATAACTGTGGCACTCTTTTTTCTCTGACTCATCTATGACCGAGCACCACTTAATTTCGTCGAAATCAGATTTAGTTATGGCAATATTTCTTAATGACATATTCACAGTCCTTTTAACTGGGTAATTCATATTAAACATGTACATTGGAAGAAAATCCCTGATTTTTCAGCCACCCCTTCGATTATCCTCAAACATCTCCACAGGCATCGAATACCTTAACCGCCACACAACCTTAATCGGTCGCTCGCTCTCATAGCTCACCATATCCACCGGCCCCAGATAGGTAAAGGGCACCGTAACATTGTTGCGCTTCTTCTGGTCACGGGCAAAAACCAGGATCGTATAGCCTCGCTCCTGATGGTTAATCAGGTTCTGCCC
>Ga0208195_1004506_pt1 | contig 10932 bp, 11 predicted proteins | sample AD_UKC077_MetaG_FD_184441 | JGI IMG/M metagenome (GOLD analysis project Ga0208195, IMG submission 184441) | Active sludge microbial communities of municipal wastewater-treating anaerobic digesters from USA - AD_UKC077_MetaG (SPAdes) (version 2) | ecosystem: Engineered > Bioreactor > Anaerobic >...
CTCTACAAAGTCGCTGCCTATTACCTCCGCTAACTTGTCGTAGGAGCTTGCAAAGGTGCTGCTCAGTTCGTTAAGCGTCTCTCTCCTTTTGTCTCCCTCCTCGTACCTTTCTGCGAGGCTTGCTATAGTCTCCTCTCCTTTCTTTAGTGTCTCTATCGCTGTAGCGAAAGTAACCATATCGAAAGAGGTTCTAAGCTCCTTACTATCGTTCTGTTTCTCTGCCATAAATAGGTAAACTTTATTATTAAATTACTTATTTCCGTTGAGGCTGTTCCTTACTTCCTCAGCCAAAGAGGAAATATAAGCCATTCTTTTAGTATCGTCCTTAACTCTACGTCCTCCTATGGTCGTTTCCTCTATCGGTGGGAGCTGCCTACTTACCCAATCGAGTTTAACGCCATCGCCCCAAACTTGTACTTTATCGTAGCCGTTCTTAGTGTAGGGTTCTATCCTGAGCGTAGAGCCGTTTTTCAGGCTCTCTAAGCCCTCCTTACTTGCAAGCTGTAGAATTATACTCTTAAAGGTGTTAGAGGCGTAGGGAAAGCCCAAAGAGTAGAGTTCTCCGCTATCTCCGTCCCTGAGGTCTATATACCAATAAACTACTACCTCTCCCCTAAAGGTTCGCTCCTTTTGGCTCATCGCCTCTAAGCGTCCCTCTACATAAGAGTAGCGTTCCTCCGTTCCCTCAGGAGTGCGCCTTACTATAGCCCCCTCCTTTATGTTGAGGTAGGTCTTTCTTCTCTCGCCTGTTATACGTTCTCCTAACATACTTATTCCTCCTCCGTATCGTTATACCAAAACTCGCCCTCTCCCCTGAGGTAGGCTAACTCCTTTTCCTTAACGCCTAACCAATCTTCTAAGCCTAAGTTATAGTTCATCTGTTAGCCTCCTCTATTAGGTAGTTAAACTTTGTTCCTCTTAGTGTCTCCGTGAAATATCCCTCCTCGAAGATACGCTTATAAAACTTGCTCAGGAAGTCTATAGCCTCCCTCGCTGTCCCATCTGTGTAGAAAGGAGCTACTACGTTATCTAAGAGTAGGTAGATACTCTCAAACTCCGTAAGAGCCTCATCGTAAGCGTCCCTATAGTAGAAGTTCTCCTTAAAGCCTCCCTCCTCATCTTGTAGACTCTTATATTCCTCGTACCTGAGTAGCCCTACCCCATTGAGGAAAGCAAGCTCTAAGAGGTCTAAGTAGTGGGAGGCTGCTCCCTGTATCGCTGCCTTATCCGCATCGTTGAGGCTCTTAGCCTTAGCCCTGTAGCCTCGCTCCTGTAGCTGCTCCCTGAGGTATGGGATAGCGTCTAACTCGCCCTCCTGCTCATTCTCCACTAAGGAGGTAGCTATTAGGATGGTTTGTAGCTGTAGGAGCTTCGCCCTTATCCTGCTACGCTTCGCATCTACAAAGGTCTCGGCTTTCGTTATGTTCGCTTCTGTGTGGGCGTTGCTTAGTTCCTCCGTCCATCGGGTACGCTCCTCAGGTGTAAAGCCATCTACTAAGGTCTTTCCGTTCCTGAGTAGTCCCCTCTCCTGAATACGGAAAGAGGCTATTATCTCGGCTATTCGCTCGCTCTCCTCCGTGCTTGGGATGGTGTCTAAGCTGCTGCCTTTCCCTGTAAGGAAATAGGCTACTACTAAGCCCTTTCTCTCTGTGGGGAGTTCCGTAAGCTGCTCCCTGTAGGTCTTAGCCTCATCGGGAGTTATATAGCCCACATTCAGGAGAGAGGCTACTCTCGCCTCCCTGTTCTGCTTTATCTTCTCTGAGGTAGGGAGGGCGTTAAAAGCCTCCCTCTCCTCCTGTATGGTCTTTAGTATATCCATTTCAAAAAGCGTTATCTATTAGTGTTTCGGGAGCGTCCTTAAGGCGAAGTTCCTCTTTTATGCTCTCCGTGTATATCTGTGTAGTAGTGGGCGAAGTGTGCCTTAGAAGTGTCTGAGCGTCCGTAAGGTTTCCTCCGTTCTTAAGTATCGTTACGGCTGTAGTGTGCCTCAGGGAGTGAGCCGTAAACTCTCTTCCGTCCAATCCTATAGCCTTAAGCCCATCTTTGCAAAGTCCGCTTATAGTCCGTGTGGTAAGCCTCTCCCCTGTGTTCCTGTGGCTGTCGGAGGTAAATAGAGGCTCGTTAGCCTTTACTCCCTTTCGGGTAGCTAAGTAGTTCTTTATGGGGAGGTACGCTTTATCCGTGAGTACTACAAAATCGTCCTTAGTGTCGTGTCCCTTTCCCCATACTCGGAGTATTCTCCTGTTAGCCTTAAAGGTGATGTCCCCTACATCGGCTCTAACTACCTCTATAGTGCGTAAGCCTGTCCTTAGTATCAGGTTCACTATAGCGAAGTCCCTCAGGCTAAGGCTCTCGAAGTGGCTAAGTAGTTCGCTGCTCTTATCCTCCGTTAGGTGCTGCTTCTTAAAAGCCTGTACCCTGCGAGGCGTTTTTACTCCCTTTGCTATGTTCGGGTATAGCTTCTCACTCTCTGCCCACTCGTAAAACTTCCTCAGGGAGGTAAGGTAGGAGGCTACGCTCAGGGAGCTAAGTCCCTTTGCAAAGAGTTCGTCTTTGTACTCTAAAATATCGGTTCGGGTTAAGTCCTGTATCTGCTTACCCTTTCCCTCCGTCCACTCGAAGAAGAGCTTAAGAGTTCGGGAGTAGAGGTTACGGCTGCTCTCCTTAACGTCCTGTCCTGAGACAAAGTAGGCTAAGGCGTTCTCCCATTTAGCCCCATCGGTAGGGAGGGAGGCTACTACTTGCGCCCCTCCTATCCTTACTATATTTCTGCTATGTACTTGCATACTCATTTCGGTTTACCAATTAAATACGACACAAAGGTAATAAATTATTTTCATACTACAACAAAATAAACCTATTTTTTTTGTTAAAAGTGCATTATTTTTGTGTTTTTCCCTGTTTTCGCCCTCTTTCGGCTCGTTTTTCGCCTCTTTTTATATGGGTAATAAAGTAATTTAGTTTACCTATTTCCGTCCATCGTTGAGGCTCAGGGGTTAGGGGCTGCTCCCCATCAGGAGAAGAGGATAGCCGTTAAGCCTGTTTCCTCTCGCCCTGAGCGTCCTTTCCTGTTCGGATGGTAAGTTATACCTCTGAGGAGAGAAAAGGCTCTGTTTTGCTCTATTTTAGAGCGTGGATAGTGGGGAGCTTGCTCGGATAGCCGTTAGCCTCAGCCGTAGGGATGGGGTATTAGGCTACCCCCTGAGTTTTCACTAAGGGGTATTAGGCTGCCCCTGTGGGGTATGCTGTCCACTTAGGGGTAGTGAGCTTCCCCTATCGGGTTTCGTGCCACATCAGGAGCGTAAGAGCCTCATCGGGTAGGGTAGAGTAGAGGGAAGAGAAAAGAGGGTGTAAAACGCTGCTCTATCTGCCCCCATCGTAGGAGCTTGCTCCGTGTGTGTTTTTGAAAAACTCTAAGCCTAATTAGCGTTAAGTTACCTTAACACAAAGGAAAAGCCTACTACAGGAGTAGCAAGCTATGTAAATTCGGGGTGTAACAAGAATAAACCATTTAGTTTATTTTCGCCCATCAGGAAAAGGGAGAGGGCGTTTAGTTCCCCCTCCCTGTCCGTTGGCTTAGTCGTAAACTCTGTAAGTCCTGTTTCTTCCGTTTACCATCAGGCGCACTATTTTAAGCTCTGCTCTCTGCTCCTCGTACTTCTTACTTTGGTGCTGTAGGAAGTCCCTGTAATCTTTCCTCCATTTCTCTAACTCCTCTACGCTCTTGGCTTGGAGAGGGTACAGGGTAAGCCATTCTACGAGGCTACTATTAAAGTTCCTGTCGTTCTTCGCTATCCGTTCCCTCGCCTCCGCTAAGGCTCTCTCTACAAAAGCCTCGCTAAATAGGTTTCTGTACTTCCGTGCGTCTCTTCTCGCTTTAATGTAATTCGCTAAGGGGAAAAAGCGTAAGCCCCTGTTCTTCTTTCCTTTCATATTCTAACACTTTTAGGAAATAAAATAGCCCTCTGTTTAGGTGTCCTCGGCTGTGTTAGTAGCCGTGAGGGAGTTTCCTCTTCCTCCACCTTGCAAAGGGCGTAAAATCTCTTTCGGTCTCATTGACCGCTAACACATTTAGGGATTGCAAAGGTAGTTATTTATTTCCTTATCTGGCGCTGATCTTCGGTAATGCGGGAATAAGCCCTGATCGTATCGGAAAACCGGCAACGCGTGGTAGCCTGGGGAGGTGTTTTCTTCCTGGAATGTTTGGTTCGGGTGGAAAGGACTGTCTTGTCTCCTGTTTTTCGGGCGGTGACATTGCCGGCCGAGCCGGAGAAGTCGTTAAAGGCTATGGAAGGAAGCAGCTTCATGATTTTGCAACAGTTAAATTAGTAACTAATTCATCTATTGCAAATATAATAATTTATTTGAAGTATTGGTTTAGGTAAATAAACCCTTACAAAGAAAATGAACAGGATAGCTTTTCACACACATTACGGTACCCGGTCACCGTATCGAGCAGCAGGTAACGCAGGTGCACCGTGTACCCGGGAAGATCCAATCCCCACACGGACCGGTAGTCGGGAATGTTGAACAGGATTGTCCGGGGATTTGACGGATCCGGGGAAGCCTCAACCGAAAGAAAATTCCGCAACTTCCCGGGATGGCAGCCCCTTCCGGGGGCAACCAGCTGGATCTTTCCCAAGGCACGGTACCTCAACGGATCGTCGGTGCCACCCACGAAAAGCGAAAACCGCAGCACCATATCGGCATTCCCGGAAACCTGTGCGGAAACGAATGACGCATAAAACGGAGGAAACGCCTCGAATCGTGCCGGAGCCGGAACGTGCTCGTTCCCCAGCGTCGCGAACCCGTGGTATGCCGACACGAACAGGTTGTACCCGCTGATGTGGTTCTCATGCAGGAACGGCGGCCGGTGGGCTGCCACCTCCCCGGCATACCCCGCCCATTGCAATTGTTCCTGATGGTCCAGGGTCCGCCAGGCAGCCAGGGCGCGAAGGTGCACCGACTGGTGATCCAGCTGCTCCAGGGTCCCGGGAAACACCGGGGCCGGCTTGCTGCGCCAGTAACATTTTCCGTTCCTGTGGTAGAACGTGATCCCTCCCACTGAGGACCAGCAGTCGGAGAATCGGATATTGGGGTGATAGACGGGCATGGGTGCAGGTTACAAGTTACAAGTCTTAAACACAAGGTTTGCTTGCGTGACGCTACAAAGTTACAAAATCAGGATGGCAAACGGGAATGCGTCGGACCATCGCACCGCTCCCCTTTTATGATTGTTTCCGGAAAAAAGAAACAGAAAGAAAAAACCGAAAAAAGAAAGAAAAATAAAAAAGGACTGCTTTATATGCCCCCGGGACGGGGCTTGTCAAGGTTGAGTCGGTAAAAATACGACCGCCCCCTTCTTGGGGAAGATGCGTCGAAGGCTCATCTTTCCCGGCGGTGGAGATTTTTGCCGGGCGAACCCGTTGGGCCGAAGGACCTTGACAAGGAACGGACCGGGGGTTACCTTTGCAATCTTTTTTATTTGACGTGACTGATCTGAACAGGAATTTTTGAATGATACGGGATGCTATCCATGGATTGATGCGGGCGAGCGTGCTCCTTCCGCTTCGCTCCCTCCGCACCCTCGCCTTATTTTGTGCTGCTGGTGAGCGGAGTATTGAGGAAGTGTGGAGCGGAGCAGACCGGAGGTCGCGCAGGCAACACAGTGGCCGGAGCGTTCACCGGAGGGATGCGATGCGGAACAGTTCCGTTCCGCTTAGGTGGAAAGGTGTGCCCGCTGCGAAGCAGCGTGAAGACGATACCGCTCTCTTCGCTGTGAAGGCGGAGCCGGCACAGGGAAGGTGCTCTTGTTTTGCGAAATGTGATTGGAAAAAGGCGGATATGCGTCATGAAGCCAAGGCGCTGAGGGTGCGAAGACGCCCTGGCTTCATAGAGCATTTCCGCATCAAAGATTCCGGATCAGGGCGTTTGCGGGGGAGCGAGTGAAGTGACGCCGCAATTCAGGAACTGAACGGAACGAAAGGAGCTCTCCCGCCGGCAAAATTGGCGTATGCGGGGTTTGGAATGGAACGCACCCCGGGATGCGGTGGAATGACAAACCCGGCAAAGCCATCCGCTCTCTTCGCTGGGACGGCGGAGCCGGATCAGGGAAGGTGTACTGGCAGTTTGGGTGGGTCGAGGCATGCGGAGAGGTGCAGCGGAGTGTTCCGGAGGTTGCGGAAGCCACGGAAGCCATGGAGTGGCTGGAGCGGGAACCGTTGGGATACGGAGCGGAACCTGTCCGGTTCCATTTGGGTGTATCAAGGGGGCGCTGCGAAGCAGCGTGGGGATGATTCCGCTCTCTTTTGGGAAAAGCGGAGAAAATGGGGAGCAGGCCGATGGCCTGCGTATTTTCTCCGATTGACACAAAAGGGGGACGGCCCTATTTGCACATAATCTGGGTTATGTTTCGCAGCGAAGCTTGCGGAGCGAGGAACATAACTAAGCTCAGATTATGTTAAATCAGGGGCGGCCTCTATTGAGGGTAGAGCGAAGCGGCGCCCGAACAGGAAAGGGAGGCGGCCGGGAATGGGGCGCGCCCGAGCCGCAGTTCCGGTGGAAGGTTGGCAGGCTGGCCGGTTTGTTGGTTGGGTAGTCTTTTTTACTGATGAATGCAGGGCCGTGGCGCGGATGCATTGCCGGGACGGCGAGTGAGCGGAGCGAACACCGCTGACCATTGGGTGGGAAGGCGAACTTGTTTGCCGGGCGGGGATAAAACCATGAGCGGAGCGAATACCGCTCTGTTCTGGAGCGTCAAGAGTTTGTTGTCCGGAATGGAGCGGAAGCGGAATGGAGGATGACAATCTCTGAGCGGAAGTACGGATAATGTCAGTGATTCGATTGAAGCGGAGCTAGCGAAGCGGAAAGAGAATGACTGATGCCTCGGCTTAAAACTCGGCTTACATCTCAGCTTTAAGTAAGATCCTTATTGAGAGAGTTGTTTAGAATTTGTTTTCCGAAATCAAAGTCATTCCGACCGAAATCAAAGCCAAATCAACTGAAGGCGGTATTTATCTATGTTTCGCTGCTCGTTCAAGTTAAGAATCACGGGGTTTTTAATCCCGAAATTGTATAATAATGATTAATTTAGAGGCAGACTTTCTATGAAGATGACAAATATGTTATTAATAGAATCAAAAAACCATATATAATGAAAAAGATTGTCTTACTGTTTTCCATAGGATTGCTGTTATTTTCCTGTCGCCCTCCGGAGAATCCTTATGTCAGCACAGGTGAAGTAACCAACATATCTTCCACAACAGCTACCTGTACTGGAAATGTGACTGCGGATGGTGGTGCGACAATAATAGCTAGGGGCTTTTGTTGGAGTACTTCACAGTTTCCAACTATATCAGATTCTAAAACAAGTTGTGGTACTGGATTAGGCGTTTTTACAGACAATATTACGGGTCTTACTCCAATCACCACCTATTATGTGACGGCTTATGCTACAAACTCCGTTGGTACAACCTATGGCGAACAAAAAACCTTCACTACCAAACCAGAAATGCCTACTGTGGTTACAGGTGAAGTAACTGACATAACTGATAAAACAGCTACCTTTACTGGAAATGTGACTGCGGATGGTGGTGCGCCAATAATAGCTAGGGGTATTTGTTGGAGTACATCACAGAATCCCACGACATCAAACTCTAAGACAACAAGAGGAACCGGTTTGGGAACTTATTCCAGTAATATCACTGGCCTCTCACCTAATACCACCTATTATGTCAAGGCATATGCCAGTAATTCACAAGGGACAGCCTATGGGGAGCAGAGAACTTTTAAAACACAACAGGAACAAGACCCGGTATTTGGTAGTTTTACCGATTCCCGTGATGGTAATCAATATAAAACAGTAACTATTGGTTTGCAGGTGTGGATGGCAGAAAACCTGGCGTATCTGCCTTGGGTAAGTGCAGACTCAACATCTGCCACATTAAAGCATTATTACGTTTATGGTTATTACGGTACAGACGTAGCTGAAGCCAAACGATATGAATATGAATACTTTCATCCTGATGGACATTTTCCCATTAAAACATATGAAACCTATGGGGTGTTGTATAACTGGCCTGCGGCCATGAATGGAGCGGCAAGCAGCGAAGCAAATCCAAGTGGAGTACAAGGAGCCTGTCCAGAAGGCTGGCATTTACCCAGTGATGCAGAGTGGACAATACTTACCGATTATCTGGGAGGAGAAGAGGTTGGTGGTAAAATGAAAGAGGCAGGAATAACTCATTGGCGAGACCCCAACACCGGAGCCGACAACTCAAGTGGTTTTACAGCGCTACCGGGTGGTTACCAAGGTAGCGATGGAGCCTTCTACGACATTGGTCGCAAAGGCTGGTGGTGGAGTTCTACACAGTACAGGACAGATTACGCCAGGCCCCGCGGCCTGAACTACAGTAGAACCTACGTAGACTGGAGCGACAACAGCAAGGAGCACGGTTTTTCTGTCCGTTGCTTACGGGATAAAGATTAATTCATTTGACAATTAGTCAAATTTTTGTACTACTATATCACACAAATATAAATACAAAAAGCCCTGATTAACAAAGAATTGCAGGGCTTTAATTTTTATCTGTTGAAACTATACTGAAAAATTACCTTTTTAGGGGAATTTTTACAAGAAAAGCCCTCACGAATGGAGGCATCTTTCATAGCTACGATCTTTACTAAGCACTACCGCTCTATTCTGGAGCGTCAAGAGTTTGTGGTCCGGAATGGAGCGCAAGCAGAATGGAGGATGACAATCTCTGAGCGGAAGTAAGGATAAGATCAGTGATTCGAATGGAGCGGAGCTTGTGGAGTGGAAAGAGAATGACTGATGCCTCGGCTTAAAACTCGGCTTACATCTCTTAGGGGTACTTATACAAATAAGAAAAGCCCTAATTCATGAAGAATAGCAGGGCTTTTAGTTTTGGGCTAATGAAACTATACTGAAACATTTTCCTTTTTAGGGGCATTTTCAATCAGAAAAAGTATATTACGCTTAATGTACATTTACTGATACAGGTCTCCACTATCCACAGACCTTTGCCCTATGTTAAAAACAAACAGGTAATCATTTTGCACACCATTTATGGTTAGCGGCAGAAGAACGGAAACATGTTTACCAAGATATTCCGAGTTTACCGCTTGTACTTTCGAAAGACCGGAGCGAGTCCAGGCATTAACATTTTTTGTTGGCATTATCTGTCTTGAATCCCACCCATCACCGGAGTAATATATGTTGTCGGCAGGGATCAGCATATCGGACAAGGTGCTTCCACCCGGAATTGTTGTTGGGGGATGAGATTCATACCTGTTTATATACTTAACCCCGGAATGGATTACCCGGATTGCTTTACCCTCATAATCCACATATACTGCATTGTCCCAAGTTATCTGTATAGGGTTAATGGTTTTGTTGGTTAGCAAGAAATTGAATTGTTGGTTGTCCGGCTCCCAGGTAATTTCAAAGAATCTATCCTCATAAGAGTATCTTCCCAGGCTATCTTTTCCCAAGTCGGTTACGACAATTCTATTTCCATAGGATGAATCGGCCAAGTTTGGCTTTTGCACTTCGGTAAGGTTAAACGAATATACTTGGAATGTCGTGACACCGCATGAAGTAAGCAGAAATGCTATAATAATGAGTAAACTTTTCATGGTCTTATTATTGTCTTTCCCATTTTTTTCCATTGTTCATTTTTATATACAATCTGTCCAACAAACAGACAATCATTTAAATATAAGATTAATTTTTGTATATGACTAGCAAAATTATTAAATTTATAAACTAATTTTCTACTAAATGTTATGAGAAAAATAATTTATGCAGTATTGTTCTATATTTGTTTGAGCACCTGTTTGTCAAGTTGTGTTAATCGGAGTCGTTTTATTGAAGCCAATAAAACAATAGATTCTCTCAAAACTGAAAATGCCCGTCTACTAGCAGAAAATGAAGAACTTCTAAATGGTGAAGAAAGGTTGATTAATTTATACAATATGAATGTTTCTAAGGGTAATTATTTATCGGCTGAAGAAAACTATAATAATTTGGTTAAATACCATCCAGAATCAATATCAATAAATCAACTGCAAAAAAGTATTAATGATGTTTTAAATAAAGCAAAATCTCAAAGGGATAGCATTGCAAAAGTTGTAAAGGACAGTATAAGACTTGCTAATATTGATGAATTAGGTGATTGGAGAATTGGTGAGTATGTAAATGATTTCGATGAGCCTACAGGAGAACACTATGTTTATCAAACAATTCTTGGCAAATTCAGTAATTCTGCAACTGCAGGCAGTGATTTACTTGTTAAGTTGATTATCCATAGGGAAAGTCAAAGTTACATAAGGGTTGACACAGAGTATGATGAATATACGAATGGCACAATAGATGGGAAAAATTATAATCAGAGAAAAAACAATTCCATAAAGATTGTATGCCATAAGACAAGAAAAGTATATTTTAACGATGCACAAAGGAGAGCACTTCAAGAGAATGGCACCTACAATTACACTGGTATGCTTCCAATATTAAAACAGGGTGGTAACATAGAATTCAGGGTAAGAGACGATTACTCGACAGTATATTATTATACAGTTCAATCTGATTATCTTGAAAACGCTTTATTGAAGGCGGGCATTGAAACCCTTTAATTATAATGCACATCAATGTTAACCATTAAATGATTATATCTGATACAATGGAAAATATAAACCAGTATTTTCGAATCAACTATATACCATGAGGTTAATTCAGCTTTTTTTATGTACTGTAGTATTGGCGTTTTGCTTACCTGCAGATTCTTTACATGCGCAGACTTCTGATAAAGAAATGAGGGAATTACTTAAATCTCTGCAGAATGAAAATGAGATTGATGTCACATTGAGTATGTCAAAGGTCATCATTCACGGGTATAGTGAATCAGATTT
>Ga0208195_1004507_pt1 | contig 10930 bp, 6 predicted proteins | sample AD_UKC077_MetaG_FD_184441 | JGI IMG/M metagenome (GOLD analysis project Ga0208195, IMG submission 184441) | Active sludge microbial communities of municipal wastewater-treating anaerobic digesters from USA - AD_UKC077_MetaG (SPAdes) (version 2) | ecosystem: Engineered > Bioreactor > Anaerobic >...
ATGGGACTTATTGTCTTGTCTTTGCATTCATATGAAAAATGTAAATCATTTTGCCCATAAAGAGTCATTCCCATTAATAATAAAAGGGATGATATAATAAATTTAGGTATTTTCTGAATGTGTGTCATTTTTGTCTTTTTATACCGCGTGTTGTGTGTTGCCCTTTATTTATTCTTGTATTATGTAAATCTATTCGATAAGTAATCCTTTATTTGTTAATGTTATTCTATCACGTTCAGACCAACCCGCTCCATAAATTTCATAAACCGCAATTTTTATCATCTTTTGTGTATATCGGTGATTTTAATTTTTTGTCACTTAAAGCAGTTTCAATTGTTGTATTATTTAGAATCAATTCTTGTAATCTCTCATCCTTAAAACAGTCTTTAATAGATTTTAAATCCGTTGATATTATTTTTTTATGTTTGACAAGAATCGGACTTGAATAATTTCTACGAAAATCTTTCACAATATCAGGTCTAAATTCATTGATTCTATTAATATTCATAGAATCAAGAAGCAAAATAAATTCATAGTCCCATTTGCTTTCCAAATTGGTAAAAGATGCTGAAGCAGAAATATCTTCAATCACCTTTTTATAATCTACAAATTCAATTTTATCTACTTTCTGACTGTAGCTTTTAAGAATCAATCCAAAAAAAAGTCCAACTAAAGTAATCTGCCTCATATTATAAAATATGTCTTTCAATTATATGTCTAAATGAAAATTTGACCCTTGTACGCACTTTTTTTGGGTTACACACAACGGATGGCAATATGAAACGTAGGAGATTTTGAAGCACCCACCTATCAAGTTACCAAGCCGTTTATTAAATGTTATGTCGCTTAAATATATCACTTTCCGCCCTATGTTTTTTATTGCATGTTGTGTGCTGAATTTTTTATGTCATACTAAAATCAAATCTTTCAATTATTTTCCATTTTCCGAAAACCTTCTTTATTAAAATCGTCTCGGATGAAAAATCTCCAGGCCACGGTATCATTGTGAAATGAAATATTGCATTTTCCCTTAAATCATCGAATAGTATTTTACTTATTGAGTATATTTTTTGTCGTTTTTTAGTCTGTTCAAATAATTCATCTATTTCAACTTTAGATAAACATTTAAAAATTGGCTTTTTGCTGATTACTGTATCATTCTCTAAAAACAATGTATCTATTTTGTTTAAATTCAGTTCATCCCACACAGCGCTAGTATCTTCATTTTTTTCATTTTCATTCCATTCAGATATAATTTGCGAAGGAACAGTTAATCCAGTCATATTCTCAAACGAAACCGAATCATATTCAAAGTACGTTTTTGTTTTTATGTTTTCAATTAAGATTGTGTCCTGCTGAAAACTAAACAAGTCGAAGAGTATTTCATTCACTATTTCTTCGTCAGTTTGGGCACTCAAATTATTGAATGTCAGCAATAAAATCAATATAATTATATATTTTCGCATAGTCTGTTAATTTTGCACACAACATTTGGCACTAAGCGACAAACCCGGTAGGGGCGCGCTTAGTGCATGTTAGGTGCTAGGTGTTATTTCATTCTTTTTCTTCGTTTATTGTCCCAGTAATACTTCACCTCTTTTACAGAACCATTGTAATCAAATTCAATTTCATATTCATTCCTGCTCATTCTGTATTTGTCACGGATTTGTCTTACAATTCCATTTGAATAAGTGTCGTAAACCAAATGAAAATCATTAAATCCACCACCAATAATTTTGTCGATATTTTTTTCTTGCATCTCTGTCAGAATGGTGTCAGTATTTATTCCAATAGCATAAAGAGGTCGAATAAGTTTGTCGTCTAAGACTAAAAGTTTTTTCTTACCGTCAAGGAAAATAGTGTCTTTAGTTTGAGCCCATTCCCCTGTTGTATTTATGGCGTTATTAAGTTCATTATGGTCGCACAAGCTGCAATTGATTTGGATTATATTCATTCGATAAGTGGAGTCAGAATTAAAACGTAGTTGGGTTACAGTACCTAAAACAAACTCAGCTCTGTAAATTCTGAAATGAGAATTTTTTAGTATCTGAGCCTTTGCAGGAACAAAAAAACAACTCAATGTCATTACAAGTAATATGAAATTCAGAGTTTTATTATGTGTCATAACATCTTTTTTAGTTTTTACACTTGCACCTAACGTTTTGCGGCTTTGCGAAGGTGGCGATTTACACCACTAAATTTCATTCGAAGAACTGAACTTGAACCTGCCACAAAACTGTCATTCGAAGCACTGAACCGCCACTTTTGCAAAACCGCTGTTGGCAGCTGGTGTTCTGTCGTTAGTGTCTGTAAACCATTGTCATTGTTGAGTTTCAGTGTCATTGTCTGTCGGGTTGTGCGTTGCGTTTTTTATTTTTTTAGAAGGGTAGGGAAATTTTTTAAAAACAATTTTGTCCTGCGTTGGCTTTGCAAGCTCTTTGACAAAGCTTTGGTTTGAGCGTTGGCTCGTGGGGCTTTGGCAATGTGCTTGCAAATAGGGTGGGTTGCTATTTCTTAAAAAATCCATATTCTTTATCAATTAATAATGCACGGTCAAGAAATGAATTAAACTCCTCGCAGGCGTTTTCTGGGACTAAAGTACAAGAGTAGCAAGCAGCCATATTTAAACCACCGATTCCTTGTCCATCATCAGTATTATAGCAAATGGGGTCAGAAGCACAATCTGAGGCTCTATTTAATGCAGATTTTAAAATTCGAGTTATTTGTTGTTCCGTTGCTTGGGAAACCAACCCTCCAAAACTGCCTTCCGCACCTGCTACGGTATAAATTAACAGACCTTGCATATTCTGCTCATCAATAAAAAGTCTTTCATTTAATGAGGTTGCAGGATAACCACATAAAAATTCCAATTCTTTAATTAGGATGTGTGAAATGGTATGAATTAATACAAATCTTGCTAAGTGCCTTTCTGAAAGAAATTTTTCTCGAACACTTTTATATTCGTGATTTATTGCGTTTTGAAAAAGGGTATTTATTCTCATTAAAAAAGATTGACTTCCAAGTGAGCTATCAATCCATTTTTCAATTTGTTCATTTGAGAACGAAATAAATATGCCTTCTCCAAAGCTTTCTACTGCTGGTAAATATTTGGTGTCTAACTTCCATTTAGAAGTAAATTTCCCTTCAATAGTTGTAAAAGTTTCTCCTGAATCTGACATAAAAACATCACTTGTCATAGGTTCCTGCCTTGTAAAACCTGTCTGGACAGATGTAATCTTTAGTTTTTTTATGCCGATAAGCTGTTCAATACCAAGTTTAGAGAGTTTAGAAATTTCTACTTTATTGAAAATTAGATTTCTAGATGGGTCTTCATATTTTGAGCCCACAGACTTGGTTAAAAAATTATATTCAGTTAAGCGATATTCTAATTCAGGTGTGTATTGGTTGACTTGCTTGTTATCAATGTATTTTTTTATAACCTCAATTGGGTATTTCTTTTTAAGTGCACGAAAAATAAAGTCTGCGTCTTCATTTTCATTTATCCATTCATCAATACTTTCTTGGTCTTCAATTGTTATTCCTTTGTCTGTTGGCAGGAAAATACTTGAAACCATTATTGGGTAATAAACACTATTACTTGTTCTAATTACTGGTTTAAAAAACACTCTGACATCTTTACCATCCTTTTGTATTTTATTTCCTTCTTCATCTTTCAAATATTTTTTAAAAACTCTTAGACCAAACAAACCTGCTAAATTAATTTCACGCCCTTTTGTTTCGCAATCTTCATTAACACATTTAATTCTTATACCTGCTAAATCAGAGAACTTGTTTGATTTTAAATAGCGTAAATCTTGTTTATCGCAACAAGGGTTTCCATAATCGAGTAAAATAGAGCCGTTTTCTGAATCTTCGTCTTTTATTGCTTTTTGTGCTGTAGTCCATAGTTCCCAAGGAATGTCTTTTATTTCACCATCAGGTGAGGTCATTACAAACCTTATTTGCTCTAATTCAGGAGCATACTTTTTCTCGCTTTTTTCATAGCAAATTCCGCATTTCGGAGGGGCAAAGTCCTTTTTAGTAGCTGTTCTCCCTTTTACGTTTTTCCAAATATTCCACCATTGATTAATAGGCTTAAAACATTCACATTTATTACAATAAAACCATTTTGGGAAGAACATCGCACTAATTGTTTCATTCTCATTTTCTGGTATGTCTGCTCGTTTACTTGATGAAACATTATCAGGTACGTGAACAAAAGCTTCTAGTTTTGAAAATCCGCTTTTATGATTTAGTCTTTGTAGGAGTCTTTCATCATTAATGTGAAAGGCACTTGGGATATTAATAACCCATTGACCATCTTTATAATCGCCTTTAAAGAATGGCCATCTATCAAAATCCTCAATCATTAAAGCACCATATGGTGTTTCAATTAAAGAACCTGAACCACCATAAGCACTAATTACCTTTCTAGTTTGAATTTTTACAAACTTTTTATCTGAACTTGTAATTCTATTTTGTAGTGCCATTAGTAAACTGATTTTATTTCGACAAAAGTATCTGTGTCTATTTCCCTCATAGACTGCATAGTTGCCCAATCCACTCCATCGTCTTGTCTTTCTGTTGGTCGTTTTAGAAGTGACTTATATGTTAACTTACTGCCTAAACTTGCTCTATTTTGCCAATCTTCAATTAGCTCATTTATGGAGTTAATAAAATATGAGATTATATCCGGGTCATCACCAAATCTGATTTTTATGAAATCAATAAATTCTTGTGCTTTTTCTTTTTCAAAGTATCTTGCTGCATCATCTTTAGCCATAGCAGGAATTTTATTTCTTATGTATGTCACAAAGGCTGTTGTAAGCATTTTATCAATTGTGTTTTCAGTGAATGGTGTAATACTTATTGGTTCAACACATTTGTAAAAAGCACTATGGAAATTTATGAAATGCTCGAAATATGATTTTTCTCGAGCTCTATTCGGGTCTAGAAGAGTTATGGCTAAACCTTTGGTTTTTCTACCAACACGACTTGATGCCTGAATATATTCTGCAATATTTTTAGGCATTCCATTTAATACCATAATATTTAGTCTGCTAATATCAATACCCACGGAAATCATATTTGTAGCAAGAACAAAGTCAACAACATCAGTAAGGTATTTCAGTCCCTTTTCTCTTGTAACTAATTTACTTTCATCAAAAGGTTTCTCAATTTCCTTAAGCACTGATTTGATTTTCGCACTTTCAACACGACTTGTCAATTCTTCTGTTCTGCTAGGAATGCCATAAAAGTTGAATGAATATTCATCAAATGGCTGAAACAGTTGACTCAATCGATATTGCAAAGTAGATGTGAAATTTGAAACTTCGTCACCTACTTTGTTATATATCTTTCCTACGTCCTTAAGGCTATTATAATAAGATACTATTGTCCAATAGTTGTCGGTTCTTGATTTTGTTTCTAAATTTTTATAGACCTCAAGGCGTGAAACCAATAAATGGGCAAGTAATTGTAATTGTGTGTCAATCGCAGTTTTGCCTGTGGGCATAAAACCGATATATCTTCTTTTGCTTTCTTTGCTTTCTTTTGCAAAGAAACTATAATCATAATTTATTCCCGATGGTGGGAACACATTGACTTTCCGATTTCCATAAAGTCTTTTTATTTGTAAATCAGTATTTCGAGTGGTTGCAGTTGATGAAATGATTTTAGGGCCTATTCCATTTTTTGTGCATAATAATTCTATGGTGCTTTCGAATAAACCTGTTACTGAACCCAAAGGACCGTTTAAAAGGTGTAATTCATCTTGTATTATTAAATCTGGTGGAAGTCCTTCATCTGTATTTGCTTTAAAAAAATTGTGTGCATTCTCTTGCCAAGCCAACATTGCAAACTTATCAACGGTTCCGAATAATAGTGTAGGAGGGTTTTGATATAAAACTTCATCAACAACTTGTATTGGTAGGCGTTTACGAAAAGTGCACTTTTGATTCAAACAATGAATTATGAAGTCACTTCTTTTTGATTTGAATCCATATTTCCAAACCTCCTCTCCATTGCTGTTTTTAACTTTTGAAATTGACTTTGTGCCACACCAAGGGCAACTACTTATTTGAAACTCATTGTATTTATGAGGGTCACCATTAATACCTTTTTGTGCTTCCGCCTCCATTCCATACTTTTCACCGTCAAGTAGTTTATTAGCTTCTTGAATTGTATTTGGTGTTGATGCTTGCCCTACCCAAAGCCCAATAGTAATTTCATTCCCTTCACCATCTTTTAAGTCGTTTTTAAATTCTTTCTGCTTTCGTAAAAATTCAAGTGCGGAAATTAATCTTGAAGCTCTCTCAAACTGTTGTGCGGTTAATAGCCTGAGAGTATATCTCATAATTACAGAAGTACCTCCAAAATTCAAATCGTTATTTATTCTTCTATATGCAATTGTAAAAGCTGTAACTGTCAAATAAGCTTCTGTTTTACCACCACCTGTAGGAAACCAAATTAGATCAACAGTGTTCCTTTCTTGACGTTTCTCAGGGTTAACTATTTCTTCTAAACTCAATATGAAAAAAGCTAATTGAAATGGTCTATATTTAGGAATAAAACCTAAATGTTTTTTTGAGTCATAGGTCCTAAAAAAATCAAGATTGTCAAAATTTAATTCAGTATCAAATTCACTAATTTCCTTTTCCACTTTCCCCAATCTTTTGTCATTAGAAACAATCAATTGAATAAACATTGCCGTATTTGCAATTTGAAAAGCCCTAAATACTTTATCATCACTTAATAAATCAACATTGAAATTTAATCTGTTGAAATTTTCTTTTTGCCTATCTAGTAGTCGATTAGCAATTTCGTTTTCTGCTCTATTAAGTTTATTAACCTCTGTTTCTTGTTTTTCAATCCACTCTTTATAGCTCTTGACAAATCGTTTTAAATTGGAAATGACAGTTTCTTTTGGTAATCCCCAATTTGATAGATTTTTTATATCAAGACAATCGTCAAGACAATCGTCAAGACTATTGTCATCAAATTCATTAATGACATCTTTTATATTTTGTTCAGGCAAAAAGGTAGTTTCTGCTATCGTATGGTTTTCATTCCATTTTGCAGAACAATTGTGTCCTACAGCATAGCTGTTTACGTTTCTGTAAATGAATTCTATTTCTTCTGCTTCTTTATCTTCAAGTTCAGCATCGGGGTAATATGTAGATAAACTATGGTCTTTATATTCAGTTATACCATCTGATTGTATTGCAATTGATGATTGAAATAGACATTTTTTATTTAGGGGTTCAGACTTATTTGAAAACCGATTTGAGGGGTGTTTCTCAGATAAGTTTACTAGCTGAACTTTTACATAATTTGAATTTGAAGCGGGATAAACCTTAATGTTATAACCTACTCTTGTATCTTTATAAATACTATCACCAAGATTTAGTAAAATTGGCTTGATTGTGTTTTCAATTACAATTGTTTCGGTTATTTGAAAATCCTTTCGCTTCCAAATCCTTCCTTTATTTATAATCTTGTCTAGATAGTTAATGTAATAATATGCAGAAAAATAACCGCCTTCTTGCGATTGCCTTGTTAGGTTTGATTTTGTTTTAAATCTATCATATTGTCCATATTCACCTTCTTCACGCTCTGGTTTAGTTTGTTCACCCTTTAATTCTCTTTCAAGGAACATAAAACCATTTTCATATTTCAATATGTCTCTCCAAGCCAATGGAATAGGAATACCTTCTTCAAAAAATGAATCGTATCCTGCTTGATTTATTTTAATTTTAATCTCTGATTGCTTTGGTTGATAATATAGTCCGAAAGAAAAGGTAACATCTATCGTCTTAATATCTTTTTGTAAAGCAATTGACAAACCTATGTTGGTTGGGAAGAAGTTATTTTGGCTTATTTTGAGTTCATCATCATTTGGGTTGGCTATGCCCGATAACTTTGTTTCATTCTCCTTCGGTCTTTGAAAATCTTCTTCATTTGTTTCTGTTGACCCAATTGGAGCATCACTTTGTGCCTCTGTATTTTCCTTTTCATCAATTGTCTTACAAATAGTTTTGTTAGGAAAAACAATGCCGCTGAAATACCTTTGTAATGGATAATCGGAAATTATTTCTTCTTTATCCTCAACTCCCCAAGTATCTGAACCTGGGCCAATCATTCCTTTCAGAATTCTGCTTTGTATTATGTCTCTGGCTTTTTCGTCCAAAAAATCAAATTGACTCATCTTCTTCTGTAATTGAAATGTTTTTAATAGTTCTTTCGGGTGCTGCTTTTTGAATGAATATTTCTATTTCATCCTCGGTGAAATTTGAAAGTATCTTTCCAACGCTTTTACCTTCACTAACAATGTACTCCATAACATCATCACTTAGGTCTCTACCAAGTGAAATCATAATGCCTCTGTAAAACCTTTTACTTCTCTTTATTGATTCAAAATTATCATTTAGTATTGGGTCGTTTAATGTTGATTTTATCGCAATTAAATTATTTGCTGAGTTAGGAAATCTTTCTTTATCATCTTTGGTTAACCATTTTTTGATGGTCATTGGATTGGTAATAGTCAAACCTGATTTTTGAAGTTCCTCCATCAAATCATTTTCTGTATAAAAAGGATTAGAATGAGTTTTTTGGTTGAAATATTTCAACAGTGCTTCCTTCCATATTTTGGAATCGGAATCAACTTTATTAAATCTGCCTTTTTTGTCCTGTTGCGCAGCTATCTCAAAGAGTTTTTCTTTTGAGAGATTATTATAAATTCTGACCCTATCCTTTTGAATTAAGTTTGAAACCTTGCTTTTAGTCCAAGTGTTATTGCTTAAGAGCAGTACATTTTTTGAACCATCTGAAATGATTTTTTCGGCCTTTTCTTCAAATTCAATTTCATAGTTTATTTGCTCAGTCTCTTCATAGTTGTACTCCTTACTGTCTTTTAATGATTTGTCGTGTAGATTCTCTATCAAGTCTGAAACCTTAATTTCAATAGGCTTAATTTCATATTTGAGGCCTGTTATCTTTTCTCTATCGCTAGATGTGTATTCACTAATTATTTCATTGAAATATCGATTTTTTAAGTTTTCTAATATTTCTGATTCCTCTTGATAGCACAAGAATTTATAATTATGTTTTGTGTTTAGAAAGTTTCTCACAACATCAAATGGTTGCATTCCATTTCCAAAAAGGCTTAATACTAAAACCTTCTTAGTAGTTGTGAAATTATTCTGTGTTTTAAAAAATTCCTTTAATGACAGCAATTTGGATTTTGATTTAAATTCATTCTTCCAATTTGGCAGTAAAGGTTCAGGAACTATAATTATATCAAAATCAACGCTGTTTAGCAGTCGAAATTTGTCGTTTTTGAAATTACTGAAAATCTCGCCTATCAATAGCTCAACATTTGTAATTTCTTGGCCTGGATCAATGTTTTGGTTATACAAGTTTTCAATGATACATTCTCTGCTAATTTTGAGCATCAAATGTTGAACGTAATCTAATTGATTAGTATTTCGACTGTTTGATTCTTTGGATAGAACTAATGGATAGAGAAATTTTCTTAACGTTTTTACATTGTTAAGATTGATTGAATATGTAGTTTCTAGATCATCCAAAAAAGCTAAAAGAGACTTAATTGCCACTTCAAATTCAGAATCTTGAATTTGTACGAATTCAATTCTACCAAGACTCAAATCTTCAAGTAAAGCAAACTCTTCATAAGTCCATTTCCATTTTATAAATTGTGAATTCTTATCTTCAAAACCTTCATTACCAAGGATTACACAATTTGGAATATCTCCTTCTCTCAAATAACGTTTGATTTTTGTTAAGTCGTTGTCCTTATATTTATTCTTTCCAATTACAATTAAACTTTCAATTTTAATTCCTTTTTCCAAAACGTATTCTTCCAATGTTTCAAAATCAGGAACACAAAGAATCATTGGTTCAATTGGAATGTAATTCCAAGATTCTGTGCCATTTTTTGAAATCCATCTTATAGGGATTGCTTTCAAAATGTCAATATCGGTGTAAGCTTGATTTTTAATTTCATCATCAAATTCCTTTTTTTCTAGTATTATGGCAGATTTGTAGTTGAATTTTGATGGTACGTAATCTGTCTCAAAAACTAAATTGAAGAGATTCTTATAATCATCAAATCTTGTCCTAACTCTTCTATTTGACAAATCAGAATTAGTCACTATATATTTCTTGATACCTTTTTTGGAAACCTCGGTTGAATATCCTCCTTTGAAGTTTGTTCTGAGTTTATACCCATCATCTTTAATTCCGATTATTTCAAATCTGACACCATCTCTTTGAAGTATTTCTCCCACTTCATAAGTTGTTCTATCATCACAGTAGTTTTTGAAAAAAAGCGATAATGCAGTAGCTAATACAGTAGGAAACTGAGTAATTGAAAGTAATTCCTTGTCAAAGGATTCAATAAATAAATTCTTGTTTGTGTTTAAAGCTTTATCAATAAGGAAGAAGTTAATAGCCTGAAAATTTGAGATTTTGAACGAGTCAATATGGTACTCACTTTTCAAAAAGCTATTTGCTTTTCCTGAAAGTTCCCTAACATACTTTTCAATCTCTTTCATAGAACTATCATTAGTTTGTCGGCAAAAAATGGCTCTTTTGGTTTTGCGAAGGGTCGGCTTGTGTTTTGGGCAAAACCAAATGTGCCATTTGCGGGCTGGCTAAAATTGTTTTTAAAAAATGTGCGGTGGAAAAAAATAAAAAACATAGGGTCGGCAAGGTGTGTCGGATTACTCGATGTCCCTTTGTAATATCACTTCTATGTTTTTGGTCAACTGTCAAAATGGTTTACTTTTTTCTCGTTTTTAGGCGTTAGTTTGTTGTTGTGGTGTCGTCCTTTACACTTGCTGCCAACGGGCCGCGGCTTTGCGAGGGAGCGGATTTTAGCATAAGACTTCCAAGCGAAGACGGAACTTTA
>Ga0208195_1004533_pt1 | contig 10889 bp, 9 predicted proteins | sample AD_UKC077_MetaG_FD_184441 | JGI IMG/M metagenome (GOLD analysis project Ga0208195, IMG submission 184441) | Active sludge microbial communities of municipal wastewater-treating anaerobic digesters from USA - AD_UKC077_MetaG (SPAdes) (version 2) | ecosystem: Engineered > Bioreactor > Anaerobic >...
GTCATCCACAATCGTGACCTTGTAGTCCTTTTCTTTCGCCCAATCGTCAAAGCAATGGGCAAACTTGTGGTTGGAGATGATGACGAACTCATCTATCTTGTTTGCCGTCCGCAGATCGTCAATCAGCCAGTCCACGATGCTTTTGCCGCCCACATCCAGCAGGGGCTTGGGGAAATTCTCCGTCAAGGGATAAAGTCTTGTCGCATAACCGGCAGCCAAAATCAGGCATTTCATAATCTAACACCGTCAGCAGTGTGGCAAATGTGCGCACTGTATTTTCCTTTCAGATTTGGGAATGCTTCGAGATATTCTCTCTCCACTTGTTCCAATATTTCTTTTTCGTAGGCAGGGTCGATCAGCGCCATACAGCAGCCTTTGAATCCTGCACCGGAGAAGCGGCCGCCGTAGATGCCCTTGGTATGAGTCATGATCTCATAGAGCTTGATAAGCTCCGGAGAACCGGTTTCCCAATTTTCAATACTGCTTCTGCCGCTTTCAAAGGAAAGCCGACCGAACTCTTCAATATCTCCCCTTCTCCACGCCTCCGCACCGGCTTCCACTCGCTGATATTCGGTGTACCAATGTTCGGCACGTTTCGCAAAATTCACAGGCAGCTTGTCTTTGTATTTCAGATAGACCTCATACGGCACATCTCTGAGGTTCGTTTCCTCAAACTTTCCGTATTCCATTCCGGCTAAAGCCATTAAGGAATAGGCGGCAGAACGAGCTTCATCCACACGCATATTGAACTTGGAGGAAGCGAGAGAACGTTCCAATCCGGAGAAGAAGATAGCGATCTCATAGGGTTTCATGCTCTCGGGCGTTTTGATCAACTCAAAGGTGTCATCCTTTGTATCGAGATAGAGAAGCTGTTCTTTTCTACAATACACCTCACAGGACTGGTCAAGCTTTCCGCAGGACACACCGACATATCTGTTCTCGGCTTCTTTGGAAATGGTAATCATCTCCGTAGGCGTCAAACTAATACCATTGAGCTGCGCCAACGCAGAAAGATAAGTAATGATAACTGCTGCTGAGGATGAAAGTCCGCCGATGGGCAGTTCTCCGTCAATCACGGCACAAAGCCCAACACGCAAAGGATAACGGGCGTTCAGGGCGATGGTCGCACCTCTTAAATGGTCAGCCCAGTCATTCTCCTTCACCTGCGGTACTTCGGCAACATGCCACTGTGCCCGCTTCGGAAACTGCAGAGACTTGATCTCAATGACACCATTCATCTTGGGACCGTAAGCAATGTAGATGCCCTTATCGATAGCAAAGCCGGTGATCTTGCCGAGGTTATGGTCGGAGTGGGCTCCGATGGGGCAGATACGGTACGGTGTGAAAGCCACATTCTGCGGCTCTTTTCCGTAGGTCTGTTTGAACTTATCAAAAGCACGGGCTCTGGCACCGACAGCGGTATAGCCAACTGTGGTCTGCCTGGAAAGGCTATCTGCCTTTTCTTCATTCGCTTCTTTGGTGCGGCCGTCAAGGGGTAGTTCCGCATCATCGGGAATCAACCAGTTCTTGCCTTCCTTTTTTGCACCGATGATTCTATTGTTACGGCAAAGGGCGGTCACCCGGCGTTCCGGGACACCCCACTTTTCCGCTGTTTGTCTGACATCCAAATAATTCATAGGAATACACGACTACTCCATTCTTCTGAATTGACATCTTATTATATCAAAATATCTTCCGTTTGTCAAGATAGTTATGTGATATTCTAATTTTATGTCATATTTACACATTGACATTTGATTTGATATGGTTAACATAAACAAAAGAAAGCCCCGATCAGCAGGTTCCAATCCATCAGGAACACTACCAATCGGGGCTAAAGGCAATTACGCCGTTTTCTTCTCCTCATCGAGGTCAACCTCAATACTTCCGTCATCATATATTCTTACCGTCTTCAGTTTATCGAAAATCCGCTCATCCACTGAATCAATGCCATTCCATTCTGCACCAAGCGTCTCGGTCAAGGCTTCAAGCAGTTCTTCTTCCGGAATAATCAGGTTCTTGCAGCCGTTCCCTTTTTTGCCTTTACGTCTGTCTCTGCACACCCAGTCGATTTTCGGTTCACCTTTGTACTTGTCCGCTCTTCTTACCATTGGCTCACCGCATTCTCCGCAAAGGACTCTGCCGAACAGGAAATGCGAACCGGCATATGGACGCACACCGTTTTTTCTGAGCTTCTCGGTCGCTTCTATTCTGTTTTGTACAGCATCCCACAGTTCCCTGCTGACAATGCCTTCGTGGTCATCTTCGATGTAGTAGCTCTCATAATCCACGTTTTTCATCGGTCTCTTTGTTTTGTGGTCCACGGGAGCCTGCTTCTGCAAGCGTCTGTCCCCCACGTAGATTTCATTCTGAAGAACACGCATGATCTGCGTTGGTGTGAACCGGCTTTTGCATCTGAGCCGTTCCGCTTCCTTTTCTTCAAGTTCATCGGCTATGGCTTCATAGCATTTCCCTTCAGCGAACCGTTCAAATATCAGCTTGGGAATCCAAGCCTGGTCGTTGGGCGTCAGCACTCCGTCAATCTCATCGTAACCGAGGATTCTGTTGTTTCCGATGTGTCTGATGCCCTGTTCTGCCAGCTTCTTATAAGTCCAGATAGTGTTTTCGCTGGTGCTTCGTGATTCTTCCTCGGCAACCGCCGTGAGGAAGTTGAACACCATCTCTGCCTGTGGGTCAAAGGTTGACAGTCCCTCACGCTCAAAGCGGACTTCCACATCGTATTCTTTGAGTATGTGGGCAAACTCCTGGGCTTCCAGACTGTTTCTCGCAAATCTTGAAATGCTCTTAACCAGGATGATGTCGATCTTTCCGGCTTTGGCATCTTCAATCATGCGGAGGAAGTTCGGTCTCCTGGATGCCTGTACTCCGCTCTTGCCCTGGTCGGCATAGACCTCGACAAACTCCCAGTTCGGATTGTTCTGAATCAGTGTCGTAAAATAACTCACCTGACTTTCGTAGGACGTCTCCTGTTCCTCAGTCAGGGTGCTGACTCTGGCATAGGCCGCAACCCTCGGCTTTTTATTCTTTTTCTTATTTTCAACTCTGATAATCTCCATAGCTTATTTCCCCTTTCTCACAATCGGAATCTGAATGGGTGATTCCGCATCCGGCATGGTAATCTCCACATTCTGAATGTGTCTTTTTCTGGTTTCCATAGCGTTCTGTACTTTTTCCAGTCTGCCAATCGGAATCTGCTCCCCACCGTATTCAATAAAGCCGTTTTCCTTCTTTCCGACTTCCGGATAAGGGTGGGTATAGTATCCGACGATTTTAAGCGGTACTGTTTTCTTTCTCCCGTTTTTCCAGTAAACCGTGAGGTGTTCAAAATCAGGGAAGGTGATCTTCTCCACCAGGGTTTTCAAAAAGTACCGTTCAATACTTCCCGTTTCTTTGACCGTTTTCTGAATGCTTTCCAGTTCCTTTTGGGAAACGCCGTCCATGCTGTCAAGGCCAAGAATGGCTCTGCCGACCGCCTCGTTTAACACCGTCTCATGGAAAGCGAAGGCCTCACAATCGGAGCGATTCTTCCTTTTCAATCCCTCTTTTTTACCGGGGCAGATCCAGCACTTCGGTGTGGTCTGCAAGGGCAGGCAGACGGAAACCAGCGGTTCCCCGCAGGTGGGGCAGACAAGGTATCCGTAATAAGGATACTGGATTGATCCTTTCTTCCCGTCACGCATGAAGCTGATTTCCTGTACTTCCTGAAAGACTTCTCTTGAAACCAGCGGTTCGTGGTCATCGGTAATGTAGTACTGCGGAATCTTCATATCTTTGTTGCTGACACTCTCATGGGTCAGGTAATTGGCAATGTAGCTTTTCTGAAAGCGGTAATCACCGATGTATTTTTCGTTCCGAAGCATACTGCCAACCGTGGTATCGCTCCACGGCTTTTTCACCCTGGTCAGGTGTCCGGCTTCGTTCAAAGCGGCCGCAATCTCATTCAGGCTTTTGCCCTTGGCATAGGAATCGAACATGAACCTCACGATCTCCGCTTCCTCCGGAACAATGATCCACTTGTCTTTTCCTTTGCTCGTGTAGCCGTAAACGCAGGCGAATCTTGTTTTTCCTCTTGCCGCATCGTTACGGACACCCAATCTTTCCCATTCGGAAATGTCATGGGATTCTTCCTGGCTGAATGCAGCGTAAATGGTGAGGAGCATTTCCGAGGTGGAGCTTAAGGTGTTGATTTTCTCCTTTTCAAAAATAACCGCCACACCGATGGAACGAAGCATTCTCGTGTACTTCAGCATATCCTCTGTGTTTCTCGCAAATCTTGAAATGGACTTTGCCAGAATAATATCTATTTTCCCGGCTTGGGCATCCTCGATCATTCGGAGGAATTCTTTTCTATTCTTTACCGTTGTTCCCGTCAAACCGGGTTCTGCGTAAATGTCCGCCAATTCCCAATCCGGATGTTCTTCGATGATGGTTCGGTAGCTCTTCATCTGAATTTCAAGGCTGCTTTCTTGTTCTTCCCTGTCGGTGGAAACTCTGCAGTAAGCGGCAACCCGGAGTTTCTTCTGCTGTTCTTTGGGGATCTCCCTCTGCTTAAGGATCTGAACTCTTTCATTCATGCCGGACTGTTCGATTACCACGCCCGGTTTGCTTTTATTCGCCGTCATGCATCTCACGTTCATATGGCTCTTTTCTCCTTCCATGTTTTACTTCTGCTTTCCAGAATCGTCTGGACATTCTCGAACTGTTCCTCGCTGATGATGGCGGGGTGATGTCCTTTCAGATAGAACTGTTCTCTGTACCCGTCGTTTTTGACCGCTTTCCCTGAAAGGTAATCCTTCACTACGGTTTTGTGGGTCAGAAGGTCGCCTTTGTAGGCAATGTTTCTGAGCATCCAGCAGACCTTGCAGGATTTCCATTCAAAGTCGCTGCCCCGCTCGGCTTCCATTTCAGTCATCCGTTTGGCAACATCGTAGGTGGAAGCGCCGTCCTCGATCATGTCGAACATGGTTCTGACCATCTCGGCTTCTTCTTCGTTGATGCTCCAGGTGTGCCGTTCTCTTTCGGTTATGCCCGTCTCATTCACATTTTCCTTTTCATATCCGAAGCAGCATTTGTATGCCGGTCTTCCAAGGGCTGCGTTGTGGTCAACCGTCCAGATGATGGCTTGGCTTTGGCTGTTGCTCTGTTCCTGGGCAATGCTCTGATAAAGCTTCATCACCAGGCTGAACTGATCATCGTTGCTCTTGATGCCTTCTTTTTCAAAAATAACGTACACGCCTTTGTCATGGAGCTGATCAAGGATTTTCTGGCATTCGATTGCGTTTCTCGCAAGTCTTGAAAGGGACTTGACGTAAACCACATCGATTTTTCCGTCCATGCAGTCAGCGATCATTCTCTGCAGTTCCGGCCGCTCCGTCATGCGAAGTCCGGAAGCACCGTGGTCTCCGTAGATGCCGACCAGTTCCATATCCGGCTGACTTTCAATGAAGTCCCTGTAGTATTCCGTTTGGCTTTCAAAGGAAAACTCCTGTTCTTCCAACAGCGTACTCACTCTGCAGTAAGCTGCCGCTCTGAGCTTTCGGGGTTCCGCGTTTTCCACGCTTTCTGTTTTTCGTTGTTCCCCGACAACAACGATCTTCTGAATCTTCTTCAAGGTGTACTCCTTCCTGGTTAGTTAATAATCTTGGTCTTTTGGGCGTTCCCGACCGAAACGTGTAAAAAAATTGACACCCGGCTTTTGTACCGAGTGTCATGAGATTTTCACACCGACAGGATACCAGCCCTTCACTATAAACAGGAAGGACACACGGTTTAACAACCCAACCGGTATGAATTTTTCTTGTCTTGTTTTCCGTGACAGCACTTGACTCGCCTCCTTTGCCCTAAGGTTGCTATGATCTAGCCATAAAAAGGAGGTTAGCGCAAGTTATATAGTAGCCAGAAATTGATAAATAAGTGTGTCCTAAGATGCCGAATAAGGGGCGGTTTTCAGCCATTATCTGACTGTTCCCGCCCTTTTCTCTGGTAGGTTTTACCAGGCTTATTTCACACGAATCTTCTGCCCCGTAAAGATGAGGTTCATATTGGCAATATCGTTGATTTCCGTCAGATGCTGATAGGTCGTTCCGTACTTCGCCGCAATAGCGGAGAGCGTGTCCCCGGTTTCCACAGTGTAGTACTCTTCCGTTTCTTTTTTCAGCATCTCATTGACTTTTGCCTGCACAGCAGAGTAATCATACCCTGCTTCTGTCAGACGGTTCTTTCTGTCACTGCCGTTTCCCCATTTGCCTTCCAAGACCTCTTTGGCAAGCTCGTCCACGGTCTTTTCCGGTATCGTGTTTACCAACTGAAGGTCTGACGCATTTACGGGACTGCAGATGGCATTCTTTCCGTCTTCGCTCTTGTCGATGACGATACGGTCACCGATGACACTTCTGACATACCAGTTTTTTGCCTTCACCCATGCCGGGATGGTCTTTCCACTGTAATACTTTGTACCGGTGATTCTGACGAGATCACCCTTCTTGAAAACAGGCTCAGGTTCGGGCTGCACCGGAATATCCGGCTCATCCTCAGCTCCCGTGAATCCGTTGAGCTTTGCCTCACGGATGATTTTCGGATAGTCCTTATATGCGATATCGGTATCGACATTACCGCTGATGCCGTTCACACTTCCGGTAGACGAGGTCTGCCAGATACCAAAGTCACCGTCATAGGTCGGAGCAGCTGCCCACTGTGCAAGCCAATGGTCAAAACGCTTCAGTTTGGAATCGTCCAGGTAGTTCTTCAGCCAGTTGAGATTGCTATAGAGGGCAAAATAAAAACCTGCCTTTTCGATGGCATCACCGAAAGCGATGACCATATCGGTCAGCATCGTTTTACCAAGGCTCTGCTGGGTCTTGTCCTCCAAATCGAATACCACAGGGTAAGTGAACACGCCCTTGTAGTTCTGAAGAACACCGGTGACATATTCCGCTTCCTTCTTTGCCGCTGCCACAGAGAGAGCGTAAGAATAGAAGTAACAACCGATGTCGATTCCGGCTTTCAGAGCGTTCTGCACGTTCTTTCCAAAATACGAATCCAGTCCGCAGGAATTACCATCAGCAGAACCGTAGCCGAGCCGGATCATAGCGAACTTCACACCGTCCGCTTTTACCTTTGTCCAGTCGATTTCACCCTGCCATTTGGAAACATCGATGCCCCTGACCTCTGTTTTCTGTTCGGGGTCAACCTTCTGCTCCTCTTCATCATAAAGAGGATGACCGAAGGAATCGACATAACTGTTGGAAAGGCTGTAGGTGTGCTGCTTTACGGCATCACCGGAGTTTCCCTCAACCGTAGTTACATTCTCACCACTTACCGCAGTGACGATGCCGGTATGTGAAATCGTGCCGCCGGAAGTGAAGAAAATCTGATCTCCGACCTTCGGTTTTCTGTCACAGCGTCCTTTGTTCTGGTAATACTGCTTTGAGTACTTGCATCCGGCACCGAGGTCACCGGTCTGGCATTCGATACGCTGTCCTTCCGTTTTGCCGAATGCTTTATAGAAGCACCAGTCCACGAAAACATCACACCAGGCAAATCCGTTTTTATTGCCATTATAATAGCCCGCGTCACGAAGATCACGGGCATACTTGGTGTAGTTGTTGCTTCCTGCATTGGCAGTCGGATTATCCAGCTGACTGTTGGAAGCCTTTTCTTTGTAGCCGACCTCTGCCAGCGCAATCTTAATCACATCACTTGCTTTCGCCATTGTTGTTATCCTCCTTGGTTTCAGTTTTCTCGCTCCTGTTATGGAGCTGCTCCAACACGTCCCTCAGCTTTTCAGGGATAGGCAATCCGAGGTGTGCCGCGTTCTCAATCAGCGAGATACCTTCATCCGAAATGTAGAAGAAGATAAACGCAGTCCTCAGAACGGAGCCTGTGCCGATGACCTTCGTATCGAGAATGTGACCGATGCCAACCATCAGAAAAATGAGCACCTTTTTGCAGATGCCCTTGAAGCCGATGGACGAAGACAGATTCTTGTCGTAGATGGCACACATCACGCCGGTAATGTAGTCGATGACCACAAAGGCGATCAGCGCGTAGAGCAGCCCGTCACAGCCGCCGAGGAAGTAGCCGAGCCACCCGCCGACAGCGGCAAATACCGCCTGAATTACATTCCAAAATTCCTTCATAGTGTTTTTCCTCCAAAATTTTTGATATAAAATAGGACTTCCGAAGAAGCCCTGATTTCCTTATTCCGTTTCTTCCCAGATGACCGCACCGTTTCGGGTGATCTGTCTGACAAGTCCACCTGGAACATCTGCGCCTTTTGAAAAAGTATTCGATCCAAGGTTTACATAAAACGGCGTACCGGTTTGAGGACAAATCGAACCGCAAAAGTCATAAAGTCCAACCTCTCCATCGGATTTTCGATAGCACGGAATGAAGCTTCTCACCATCGTTCCGGTATTGTCGAAAAAGCGGAGATAATAAAGTCTCCCCTTAAAGAGATAATCTGCTCTGCCCTCAGCATTGTATCTTGTTGCCAGAACATAATCCGTCATGGGACAGCCCGCAAAATAATTCGTCTGGCTGTTCAGAAAAGTCTGTGAGCCGCCATTCATCTTTAGAATCATTCGCTGCTCATCGGCAACTGTCCCGACGATCTCCACGCTGCCCTCATATATTTTTCCTATGACCTGCTTCCCTTCTTCAAAGCTGATCGGTCTTCCGCCGTTTCCGCAATAGACGTTCAGTGAGAAGATATGTCCGTGCATCATTCGTCCGGCACCGACAGTTGAACTTGTATCCACGCCGAAGGGGTTATTATTCAGCGACTCATCTTTCATATACTTGAATTCAATTTTGAGTTCCGGTTCTGTGAAAGCATAGCCGCTGTCGATATAACCTTGTGCGTGTGTTTCCAAATACTCTACTTCCTGATATTCTTTCGGCAGTCTCGGTACACGAAGGTGCTTTACATTTCTCATGTCCATAAGGCGATCTCCTTGTTCACAGTCGAGCCGTCCTCAAGGGTGAATGTCCAGGTCTCATGAGTCAGCGTACCGGATGGGATCTTTGCCACCAACGCCGCCGTGATGCCGGAGTTCAAAGCCGCCGTCTGTTCCGGTGTCAGGTTTCCAAGACCATGCTCGGCAATATAGGCAAGCCATTTTTCAATTCTCGACTGGGGTTCTTCCGGCTCGATACCGGCAATCCCGGCAATGACCGCCAGCCATTTTTCTTCCCGCGACTGCGGGGTTTCAGGTGTTACACTCATAAACTACCTCCACTTCCGTAAACAAATACGATTAAAACAAATAAGAAAAAGCCGTAGAGTGCCGACCACAACCGATAAGAGAAGTAAGCCATCACTCCAAGGCATCCCAATGCGATGAGAATCGCCACAATTTCTTTTTTATTCCATTTCACTTTGACCTCCGTCTTTTTGAATGTTGGTAATCCTTGCCATGTAGTAAACCTGCCTCAGGGTCTTCGGAAACAGCACATCCGGATTCTTTATAAGAAGATATAACCAAGCGGACGAAACGACGGATTCCCAAACATGAAACTCCCACGGGAGTTGCGCGTGAGTTGCAGTCACATAAAGCACACCGCCCGTGCCGTTCTCAATCTCCTGCAAGGCAATGCACTCATCCACATAGGTCTGTGCTTCCTCACCATGCCCGAGCATCAAGGCAAGTGCGGCATACCCCAGCGTTCCTTCCGTCCACACAATATCCGGAGAACCTGTATAGCCACCGTCTCTGTCGCTGTAAGGCTTGAAGCCTGAAAAGGCACGGGAACTGGAATACCGCCGATTGTAATAATCCTGCTCACCGCTCTGAACGATATACTTTTCATCGGTCAGATACTCGTTTTTTGCGGCATCCTCACAGGCAAAGGAGCATTCTTTGTTTACAATGGAAAATGCGGTAATGCCAGCCCATGTGGTGCAGTCCAAAGCCCAGCCGCTGTCCGGCTCCGCGCTGATACCTTGATAGAACCGTCCGTTTTCTCTGTCGTACAGTTTCAGATATAGCTGGTCTCGGATCAGCTCGGCGGCTTCCTTGTATTTCTTGACATTCAGAACAAGGGAGCAGCCTTCCAAGCCCTGCAAAGCGGAACACTGATGTTCCGTGGAGCACCATTCGATTTCACCCTCGATGTAGGAGTAATCGTCAAAGTCGTAGGTGCCGTAGCCGCCTTTCAGCAGACCGTACCGTGGGTCTTTGGTATCGGTGATCTGTCGGCTAATAAGAAAATCTCCCGCTTTCTTGATCATCTCATTGTAGGCGGTATCTCCTGTGGTCAAAGCGTAATAACACGCACCCCATAAGAGCCAACCCATAGCACCGGTTCTCACATAATCCTCAAAAAGCTGACCGATATAGATGTCGTAGGAGAAATTGAAAGAGCCGTCATAGTTCTGTTCAAAAGCCATACGGTCGAGCATTTCCTTGCAGATTTCGTAATCGCCGCTGGTCGTGAAGACCAAAAGAGCAAGTCCCACATCGTATGCCCAGGTTCGAGAGTTCAGACAATAGCCGTAGATTCGCTGTGCTCGTGTGCCGTCCTTGTCATACTGCGGGTCATCTTCGGGAATAAAGAAAGAAGCGGGCAACCGTCCGCTTTCGATGTTGGCAACCGCTCCGGCAAGCCCGATGACTTCATAGCCGCCGGGAATGGGGTGAATCAGCTTTGCAATCTTGTGACCCTGGGTGACGTGGTTGGTAAACCATATATAGCCGCCGCTGCCGCAGTTCCAGATTTTGCAGTCCTCCAGCATATATTCCGTGTCGGCATAGGCAAAGACTCTGACGGAATAATCGGTCAGATAGCCGTAGGCATAACCGCCGTTTTCCGGTGTTTCCTCACGGGAAAGTGAGTAGACTTTTCTGTAGGCTTTCATATCATCCGTA
>Ga0208195_1004550_pt1 | contig 10847 bp, 5 predicted proteins | sample AD_UKC077_MetaG_FD_184441 | JGI IMG/M metagenome (GOLD analysis project Ga0208195, IMG submission 184441) | Active sludge microbial communities of municipal wastewater-treating anaerobic digesters from USA - AD_UKC077_MetaG (SPAdes) (version 2) | ecosystem: Engineered > Bioreactor > Anaerobic >...
GTGGTGATACCTGTTACAGCAGACAAGTAACAATGACTGTATTAACTGGCTGTAACTTAGATAATTTTAGTGGTACACATGGTATTGATTATCAAGATACTTATCTCCAAACACTTAGATTTACTTTAGATTCAGCATTACCAGCAGGGGTTAATTTAACAGTTTACTTCACATTAGATTATCATGATGAATATTATGATAATTGGTATTCTGGTGGTTATGATGAAACACAAACTCATAGTGTAACCATTGTAGGTGGTACAACAACCAAAAATTATGAGTTTGAATGTCTTGGACATACAGAATCAGACATGGGTGCTGGTGGTATTGAGTATTATACAGTAAGTAGGACTAATCCAACATTAATAGTACAACCAACAATACCTGTATGCTGTTTAGCACCAACAGGAGTAACTTGTACAATTGCCATAGACCAAGTGACAATTACTGACTGTACCACAAGAGGTGACAGCACTGGTAGCATTGAGATTTGCATAACAGGTGGTACTGGAAATACCACATGGAAATTAAATGGTGAAACAATAGTCAGTGGTTATACTCAACAGTGCTTTTCTTACACAGGACTTACTGCTGGTGAATATACTGTTGCGATAACAGATAGTACAGGTTGTACAGCACAGGACACATATACAATACTTGATGGTGAATTTCGTACTGGTGACTTTACAGTATTTGCACCAACAGGTTTAACAGCAGTAGAAAACCCAATTATAATTCAGGTTGAAACAGCAATTAATTCACCAAGTCCAAAAGAGAATATAACAACACTTACTGTTGCAGGTACTATTGCAAATAACTTGTCGTTACAATTTAATCTCACAAGTCCATATGTGTATACTCAGACATTCTATGCAAAAGCATATCCAAACAAGCCAAATTATTTTTTGGCTTCAGTGTTGAATAATCAAAGTGGTGTTGCTGTTGGTACAAATACCACAACTGAAATAACAACATCACTTGCAGACGCATTAAATAATGATGCGATATTGCCAAAAGTGTATCACATAAATAATGATGGTACTGTTATTACATTAACTGCAAAACAATATGGTAGCAGATTTAACTTGGATGATACTAATGTCATTTCAAGTGCAAGTGGTATCACAGTAACCCAAACACAAGCTGGCGTTGATGCATATGATGGACAAATAACTGATAATTATTCTATCAGTTGTGAAGTCATGGCAAATACTGATTACACTAATCAATATCCAATGACTGGTGATAGTGCTGATTACAATAAGATTGCTGAATTAATATTGCCATTCTCAGAAAATAATAGGCATAGGTTTGATATTAGTGGTATATTAAAGTCACAGGTTTCAACACCAAAGCCAGATATTACATTTACTGGTGCAACATATTTGCCAACACCAATGCAGCCATATTATGTTAAGCTATCTGAAATGTATCCACTTGTGCCAAACACAAACACTGTTAAGAAGCGTTATAAGACAACGACTGTACCAGCATGGGTGATTAATTCAAGTCTTAATAGATATGTTGCTAATGACATGCGTGACTATGTTAATGTGCCTGTTAAATTTTTAACTAATTCACCAAACCCAAAACAAATACAAAGAGGTAGTAAGGAATTCTTATATTTTGTATTGCCAAAAAACTATGGTACTGATTTGAGTTGTATTGGTGATATGTATTTCTATGATGGTACACAGGTTACTGGCGTAACATTCTTTTCAATAGCAACTGGCACAACCAACACTGGTGGTGTTATGATGATGAATATAAGCTATGACAAACTTGGTTTGGGTAATTATGAAGTTAGTGGTACGACAAACAGGAAAATTAAGCGAATTGAATTAGCAGTTTATGCCAGTGGTGGCACAATTCAGTACACTGAAGAAAAACAATTCAGATTCGAAATTGATGAAATGCCAAGAAAGTTTGGAATATTCTTCCAGAATGCTTTAGGTATGTATGATGCATTAGACTTTATTGGTGTCATTGAAGAAACTATAAGCAGGGAAACTGGTACATATACAGTACCTATTGATTATTCATCAACAGGTGCAATGCCAACTGGACAGAAACATGTTGCAACATATGACACGAAGATAACTAAGAAACTTATTTGCAACACTGGTTGGGTGGACGAAACACATTTTGACTGGCTTATGGAATTAATGAAGTCAAACAATGTTTATGCTTCATCAACAGCATATTCCAATTATCTTAATTTAACAGACTGGACATATAAAAAATCAAGATTTGATGATTTATTCGATGTGGAAGTTACATTCGAATATACTGTATATGAAAATAACATAAGTGTGTAAGTTATGATTACTAATATAAAGATTATTACCAGTGATGGTAGACAGATTGATTACGAAAAGGAAACTGATTTGTCAATAAAGATGAATCGTGTGGCTGATGATTTGCAGGATATTGAAGCAAGATATGGCGAATTCTCATACTCATTTTCATTGCCAATGACAAGGAATAATTCAGAGATTTTTGGCTTTGCTGGTGTACCACATGTTAAAAGAATTTTTAAAGTTAATCCTGTTGAAGTAAAAGTATTCAACAATGATATGCTTATACTTTCTGGACAATTGGAGTTACAGGAAATTGATGATGATAAATACAAATGTATTTTTTATTCTAAATTGACACAATTAACAGATGCGCTTGCTGACAAGAATATGCAGGACTTAACAGTGTGCCCAAAAATAGTGTGGAATTATGAAGATACTATTCGTGGACATATTGCAACTGGTGGCACAAACTCTGACGAAACATCATATCAGTTTCCATTGATATTCTACAATACATTCTTCACACCAACAAGTGTATTCAGTGGTTTAACTGACACAGTGGTTGATAGCAATGGTACAACAAATCACATATTCCAAAGAGAAAGAGATGCACAGAATTGGTATTATATGATTAATCATACTTCACTTGGAGAGAATGAAGTGTATCAGCATCAAATACCTTTAGCATTTTTCTTAAAATCAATGATGGAATATATGCTTGAAGAAGTTGGCTGGACAATGGGTGGAAGTTTCTGGGAAGATGCAAATATAAAACGAATCATTGTGCCATATATTGGTGACACTGATGTTTATGACAGGGCAATTTATTGTAGCAGTGGTGGCTGGATAAGTGGCAATACTTGTATGAGTGGTTATACTTATTTAACAATTGGTGCTACTGCAGGTGCAGATGGTGGTGTAATCATGCTTGACACAGCTAAGTTTATGCCAGATATGGGTTGTCTTGATTTTCTTGAAAACATTGTAAATCTCTTTAACTTATATTTAATGATTGATGTTAACCAGAAGACGATAATTTTTGAAACCTATGATGTTATGTTTGGTAGTAAAATAGCACCATATGAAATAGATAATAAAATAATTGGTGATATTGTAATAAGCAGAGTTGAGGATTACAATCCAAGCATAAGATTTTCTGATGTAACAAATAAGAGAATATTAGGTGACAATAGATACATTGCATCAAGTGGTACTAATGCATATAATTTATTTACAGAGTATCGTGCTGCTGCAAGTGATAGTTTATTTGATGAAGTGTTTAATTACGCTGGTACAACTGCTGGCAACATTAAATTAGATTTTGCTGTGCCAACAGTGAAGACGATGAGGATTAGGAATGATTATGATTATAATGATGTTAATAGAAGTGCTGGCGATACTGTAATGTTTTTACCATTCAGTAGCAAACAACTTCCAGAAGATAATGCAGGGAAGAATTTCAGTAAAAAGGACACTGATACTATTGTTTATAATTCTGAAGAAACTATTGCATATAATTATAGTAAACCAGCACTTTATTACTATTATGGTATTTCAAATTCTGATTTTAAACAACATACTGATTTAATAAATAAACAATCATTGTATTTTTATTTCAATTTTGATGACACAAACCAGAAAATACCATTCTGCAGTCCATTCGCATTGACAAGTTACAGGGACAACATTAATGCTAAACTGGAAGAAGCTAAATTAAATCCAACTGGCGCAACAACTGATGCTGGTGTTATGCTTGCAAGTTATATGCAAAGCATTTATTTGATGATGGCTTCAAGTACTGGTGTAAGTAACACCACTGATTTCTCTCTTATTCTGGCAGATAATAATGAATTTGGTGACACTATTTATACAAGGTTTCATGCAAATAAGTATAAGAGATATGCTGAATCAGAAGTGTTAGAAGCTGATATTAGAATAACAGATTATGATTGGAATAATTTGCAGATAAACCAGCCTGTTGAATATAACAAAGACATATATTCAATACTAAGCATTGAGAATTATGACATAGTAAAAGGTACGGCAACAATAAGATTAATCAAGCAACTATAATATATTATGGCAAACACAGTATCAAGGACAGTAGAATTACAAATAAAACTTGCTGGTGTACAAAACATTAAAGAGTTAGAAGAAGTAACTTCTGAAATCAACCAAGAGTTGAAGCAGATGAGTAGTACAAGCAAAGAATTTACTGCTATGGGTAATCTTGCTAAACAGGCAAACAGCAAGGTAAAAGAAGTCGGTGAAAGTCTTGCTGGTATTACCAGTACAGAGAAAGCAGAAGCAGTAAACAAAATGGGACAGGGTTTAGTTGGTGCATTCCAAGCAGCAGCAGGGGCAAGTCTTTTGTTTGGTGAAAAGACTTCAGAAGAATTGCAGAAAGTCATAGCAAAAGTTGGTGGTTTGTTTGCTGTCACTGATGGACTAAAAAAAGTAACAGAAGCATTCAGTGCAAAGAATTTGACAGCACTAAAAGCAACAGTAAAAGGTTTTCAAGAAAGTGCTGTTGCTGCTAAACTTTTTGGTACGACTACAAAGGCTGCTATCAGTGCAACAGGTTTGGGATTAATTGTTGTTATTTTAGCCAGTATTATTGCCAATTTTGATAAGGTAAAAGTAGCAATTAAGAATGCTTTTGATAAGATTAAAGATGCATTTCCATTCCTTGAAAAGATACAGAATTTCGTTGATGACATAAAGGAAAGATTTGGAAGTTTAGGTAACATTATCAAAGGTGTTGGTGCTGCTATTGCCAGTATATTCACCAAGCAGACAATGAAAGAAGCATTCACTGAAACAGTTGAAGAAGCCAAAGCATTGACTGCACAGGTTGAAGAATATAATAGATTAAAAGAAGATGGTGCTGAAACTCTGGAATACGAATTAGAAATGATGCGTTTGCAGGGTGAAACTGAAGATAAATTAATTGAGAAACAAATAGCATTCAATAACCAGTTAATTAAAAATTTAGAGAGTAGGAAAAAGTTAGATGATGAAGGCAAGAAAGAGTTAAACAATCTAAAGAATGCCAATGCATTGCTTAATCAGAAACTTGCAAATTATCAGAAAGAAACTGCTGAAAAGAAAAAACAAGCAGATATTACAGAAAGAGAAAAGGCAAATCAGGAAGCTTTAAAGAAGATTGAAGAAGAAAAAGCACTTGCACTACAAAGAAAAAATCTTTTAGAATTACAATATCAGATTACAGTAAAAGAATATCGAGATGCAATAGCTGATATACTTGCTAATGAAGAAATCAGTTTAGACAATATTGAAGCTAATTATAATAAAATTGGTGAAGAATTACAAGCAGAATATGATAAGGTAAAAAACATAAACGATTTAGCTGAAGATGCATTAGGTATTCATGGTTTGCAAATAAAAAACATAGAAGACTATATTGACAAACTTGAAGAATTAGAGACTAAAGCTGCGAAGATAGCACCACCAACTGAAGATAGCGAAGAGTTGGAAAGCATTCTTAATCGCATCACTAATGAATATGCAAAACAAAGAGATATAATTAACAAGTCCAACGACTTGATTAAATCATATACTGATAATAAAACTAAAAATCAAGGCATTGTTTTAAGTTTAAGTGATGAAGAAAGAAACCAGATAGTCTTACTTGAAGGACAAAAGAAATTGCTTGAAGAAGCAAATAAAATTCGTTTAAATGAAATTAGTGCACAACAAGAAAAGAATCAACTAACTATTGACGATAATAAAAGTATTGAAGTAAATTTAGTAAAAGAAAAGGAAGCAACAAAAGAAAGACAAAAAAGATTAGTTGCATTACAATTTGAAGCAGAAGCAAATGCAGAAAATGCTAAAACTGAAGCAGAAAGGCTTAAATATCTTGATGAGGCTAAAAATTATCAATTACAGGCATTAGATAATTGGAATAGAGTTGAAGATATTAATAGAGAATTAGAAAAACTTAATTTACAGAATAATAATTTAACTGCTGAAAATGTAAAATTAAACGAAGAAGCATTACACATAAACGAAAATATTGTTGCTGTTGAAAAAAAGCAGGGTGAAATCATTGCACAAAATGCCAAAGTATATCTCAATGTATGGCAGAAAGCATTATATAAAGTACAAGGTTTTATTGAAAACAATAGTGAGCAGTTAAAAGAAATTGGACAAGGACTTGTCGATTTAACAATGGCTTCATTTGACTTGGCAATCGCCAATGCTGAAGCTGAAGCTGAAAAAGAAATTAAAATGCTTGAAGAAAAAGCAGAAGCAGAAATTGCAATTGAAGAAGAAAAGATTGACAAGCAAAAACAACTTCAAGAAGACTATGCTGATAGCTTATTGGAATTAGACAGTATGTTGGCTGATGCAGATGGCGAAAGATATGATGATATACTTGCACAAATTGAATTGGAGAAACAAGCAAAGCAAGATGCTATTAACGCAGAAATTGAAGCAGAAAACCAAAAGGCTGCAATAGAAGCGCAGCTATTGCTTGACAAACAAGCTGCAGAGAAAAAGGCAAACCAGCTAAAGAAAACACAATCAATTGTACAGGCAGTAATAGATACAGCATTAAGCGTAGTTTCAGCATTGAAGTCTGGCTTCCCACTTGGTTTGGTCATGGCTGGCGTATATGCTGCAATGGGTGCTGTACAAATTGCCACAATCAGTAAACAGCCAACTTATGCTGAAGGTACTAAGGGTACACCAAAAACTGAATGGGCACTTGTTGGAGAAGAAGGACCTGAATTGGCATATATTCCAAAAGGTACAAGAATATATAGTAATCCACAAACTAACGCTATTGCTGAAATGATGGCAAGTATGCGTGGATATGCAAGTGGTACTGAAAGAAATGTATCAGCAGCAGTGCCAAACATACCAGACACTGAAAATATGCTTGACTATAAGAGAATTGGCGATGAAGTTAGGCGTGCTTTATCTGAATCACCATTATATGTTAGCTGGATTGAGGGTAAAGAAATGGGTGATAGGGTAACATGGGTTACAAGGCGTGCAAGTACAAGGCGTGCAAGTATTGGTAAAAGATAATTGAGAAAAAATAACAAACAATTGTTTATAATAATATAATTAAAGTTATGTCATTACGAGTTTTCGAATTCATTATAAATCCAGAAGATGAGACTATGGGCATGAAAGCAATTAGTCTTGTGGATAAGCCAGCGATTGAATCTGAGTATATAGCATTCAATAAAGCTGAAAAGAAACAAATGTACTTCAAGGTTGACGATAAGAAATATATTGTGGCTGGTTTAGCACTAATACCAGACAAACTTATTTACAGAGTTGATGAAGCAACTGGCGAAGAGTATTTTGGTTTTTTTAGTGCTGAAACTATTGAAACCATAATGGATAAGTTTATGAAGGAAAGCACATCTGGCACATTAAAAGATGTCAATTTCCAACATAATCCAGAAAATAAGACGCAAGCACATCTTGTTGAATCATTTATTTTACGCACACCAGAAATGGTAGAAGCAGTTAAAGCAATGGGTATTGAAGAAGCAGTGTTGGGTGCGTGGTTTGTATCATATAAATTTGATAATTCAGAAGCATATGAGAAAGCTGTTGCTGGTGAATTTACTGGCTTTTCAGTAGAAGTCATTTTGCAGAGGGAATTAAAACTAAATAAAAATTACGATAATAATAAAAATAAGATTATGACTAAATTTAAATCATTCATTGATAAAGTCAAGACATTGCTTAATGAAGTGGAAAACAATCTTGAAGATGTAGTTGTACCAGACAGTGGTAAAAGTCTACGCTTTGGAGAAATTGGACAACCAGTACTTTGGGTAATGATTGATGAAGCTGGTGCTGAAGTTACAGAGCCAGCAACTGAAGGTGAATACATTCTTGAAGATGGCAGGACGCTTGTTGTAGATGCACAGGGTAATCTTGCAGAAATTAAAGATGTAGAAACACCTGTAGCACCAATACCAGAAGAAGAAATGGGTAAGGTAGAAACACCTGTAGCACCTGTAGAAACTCCTTTGGTTGAAAGTGGTGAAACCACACCTGTAGTACCAGAAGAAACACCAGTAGTTGATGTGGCTTCAAAAACTTTGGGTGAGATTGTTGATGTTTCTAAAGATGGCGAGTATGAAATTAAAGTTGTAGTTTCTGGTGGAATGATAACAGAAGCAACTGCAGAAGCAAGCCAAAATCTGATTGGTGAAACATTGGCTGCAAGAGAATCTGAAATCACAGCATTAAAAGCTGAGATTGAAAATCTTAAAGCAGAGTTGGCAAAACCAATTGTTAAGTCAGCATTTACTGAATTTACAACTGTAAAGGAAAAGACAATTGACAAAACCAAAATGAGTAATTTGGATTATCAATTAGCAAGACTTGGATTAAGCGAGAAAAATAAATAAGAAAATGTTTATAGTAATATATAAGCATAAAAATTAATTTAATATTTTAAAATTTAGAAAAAATGAGCACAATGACAGTTACTTCAACATACGCTGGCGATGCATTAAAGAAATACATCTTAGCATGTATCCTTGGTGGCGAAACACTTAGTACTCAAGGTATAAGCGTACAGACAAATGTTAAGTACAAAAGAAAAATTAAGAAACTTGCTGTTGGAAACATTGTACAGTGTGGTAGCTGTGACTTCAATCCAACTTCAGGTGTAACTATTACTGAGGCTGTACTTGAGCCTTGCGAAATGAAAATCAACGAAGAAATCTGCTTCGAAGATTTGTATCAGCTTTGGGATTCAGCAGATATGGCTGCAGGACTTCACAATGAAAACTTACCACAGTCTCTTGTAGATGCTTTAACTGAAGGTTATACCAAAGAAGCAGCACAGGAAATTGAAAAGGCAATCTGGCAGAATGACAGTACTGCAACAGGTACTACTTATTGCGCTTGCTTCGATGGTTACGAAAAAGTACTTGCAGCTTATGGTATCACTGGTGGTACTGGCGCAACTGTAACAGTATCTAATGTTGTTACTTTACTTAACGAAGCATACGCTTTAGTACCAGCATGCGTACTCGCAAAACCAAAAAATGAATTGGTTATCTTCGTATCACACAAGACTTTAGCAATGTATGAAATGAATCTTGCAACTCAGGGAGTTAACACTTCAATTCAGGCAGGTGTACCAACTCTTTATGGTATTGAAATGAAGGCTATCAGTGGCTTGTCAGATGACGATATAATCGTTATTGGTGCAAGGGATAACTTCTATGTAGGTACTGATTTGGAATCAGACTTCAACGAAATCAAAACCATTGACATGCGTCAGACAACTGGTGATGAAAGTGTAAGATTCATCATGAAGTACAAACTTGATGTGGCAATTGCTTACCCAGAAGAAGTAGTTTACTTCAATGCGTAATCACTAAAAAATAACTTGAAAAAAATTAATACATAAATATTATGAGTTGTTTATTAAGTGCTGGTGTTACAAGAAGTTGTGGTTTTCAGTTTGGTGGCTTGAAGAAAGTATATCTTGCAAACTTCGAAGAAGTTTCAGCAGTGGCACATGATGCTACAGGACAAATTACAGGTGTAACTATGGCTTCAACTGGTGCAACGTGGTATGAGTTTGAATACGAGCCACAGACTGCACAGAAGTTGGAAGAATTGCAAGCAGGTGCTGTTTCAAGATTTGTTAACCAGACTTTGAATCTTAAACTTGCAAATGTAACACAAGCTAAGAAAGAAGTACTTGAAGATTTGGCAAATGCTACTATGGCAGCTATAATTCAGACACAGGATGATTTATACTGGTATTTCGCAGAGCCTACAAAATCAGCAGGACTTCGTGCAACTGTACTCAGTATAGATTCTGGTACTGCACAGGCTGACGATGCAGCAGTTACAATTACTTTAGTAGGTGGAAGCATAGGTTATGCTGACACAGTAGATGCAAGCGTGGTTGCAGGATTAGTATAAGAGTAATCTCTTATCCATTATAATTCCAAAAGAAAGACGATTGGTGATTTGATAGTCATCAGTCGTCTTTTCTTTTTTTATGATGGTTGTTTATATTAGAAAGAAATAGTTTATGGCTAATGTAGCATTATCAGCAACCACAAGTTTTAACTTAGCATATCAACCAGAATTTATATTCAAATTTTCAAGTGGGAAATATGTTGTTTGTGAAGGAAATTATGTCAGATGTTATAACTCAGATGGCAGTGTATACTGGAGTAATAATATGAGTATTTGGCATGCAGGACTCTATAATGATACTTTATATGTAGGTAATAACTACACTACAACAAAATGTTTTGATAAAGATGGAAATATATTGTGGTCAACAACTACTGCGTCTTTTCAATGTTTTGTATATACTTCAACTTATGGGCAATGTTGGTATGGAAATGATGGTTATTTGTGGATTAATGCGTCTAAATTAACGATGTATAATTATCCATTTCATGAGACTGCATCAAACCTATCAGATTCGTTTTTTTATACTGAAAGAAGCACTTATAATGGTATTTGGACACACAAAATTAATAGAGTTTATTTCACTGGTAATAGTCTTGTAAG